>Ga0181348_1001503_pt1 | contig 10299 bp, 10 predicted proteins | sample Su13VDMM110DN_FD_130092 | JGI IMG/M metagenome (GOLD analysis project Ga0181348, IMG submission 130092) | Freshwater viral communities from Lake Michigan, USA - Su13.VD.MM110.D.N | ecosystem: Environmental > Aquatic > Freshwater > Lake | place: USA: Michigan | collected 2013-07-16
CAGCTTGCGTCCAGCATCGACGCGGATGTCGCCAGCTCCTATCAGAGCATCTACAGCACGGTTGGCACCGCCGGCACCACCCCGGCTACCTCGCTCGTTCTGTTGCAAGCTCAACAGAAGCTGAACGAATACGCCTCTCCGATGGGCAACCGCTATGCCACCGTCAACCCGGCTGCCAACGCCGGGCTCGTCGAAGGCATGAAGGGCTTCTTCAACCCGACCGACACCATCAGCCGCCAGTTCAAGCAAGGCATGATGGGCACGGGCGTTCTGGGCTATGACGAAATTAATATGTCGCAGTCCATCCGTCAGTTCACCACCGGCTCGCGCTCTCTGACGGACACGATTCTCGTCAACGGCGCTGTCTCGACCCAAGGCCAAGCTACCATCAGCCTTGACGGCGGCACTGGTTCGGCGACAGTTCTGGTCGGCGATGTGTTCACCGTCGCGGGCGTGTACTCGGTCAACCCGCAAACCCGCGAAAGCACTGGTTCGCTCCAGCAATTTGTCGTCACCGCGGCCACCACGGCTTCGAGCGGCGCCTGGACGAGCATCGCGGTCCAACCGGCGATGTACACTTCGGGCAACGCCCTGGCCACCATCAATGCGTTTCCCGCCGACAACGCGGTGGTTACGTTCATTGGTACGGCCTCGACTGCCTACCCGCAAAACCTGGTGTACCAAAAGGACGCCATCACGTTCGCCACCGCCGACCTCCTGCTCCCGCAGGGCGTCGATATGGCGTCGCGTCAGGTCCACAACGGCATCTCGCTCCGCGTTGTTCGTCAGTACGACATCAACAACGACCGTATGCCCTGCCGGATTGACGTTCTGTATGGCTTCAGTGTGATCCGCCCGCAAATGGCCGTTCGGATTTGGGGTTAATCTTAGCTGGCCCCCGGTTCGCCGGGGGCCACCTTTAATCAGAAGGACTAAAACATCATGGCACTTTCGAACGGTTCTGGCGGTTATCAGGTTGGCGACGGCAATCTTAACGCGCCTGTTTTCAGCACTCTTACCGTCCCCACGGCCTACACTGCCACGGCTACTCTCACCACGGCTGACCTCGCGTCTGGCCTGGTCATCTACACCTCGGCCAGCACGGGTAACATGACCTTGCCGACCGCGGCTCTCACTGACGCTGCCTTCAGCAGCGCCAAGACGGGTAGCTCGTTTGACGTAGCCCTCGTCGCTACCTCAACCGGCGTCCCCACGATTGTGGTCGGCACCGGCTGGACGCTTGCCAGCACCTCCGGTGCGGGCGTGGCTTCCAAGAGCGTCCTGTTCCGCGCTGTCAAGACCGGCGACGCTGCGTACTCCCTGTACCGCATCGCGGGTTAACGTCTATCGCCCCGGCCCGTAACGCCGGGGCGATTTTTTCTGGAGGACAGCTATGGCCACCACGGCTGGCGATCAGATCAACGGGGCTTTACGGCTGATCGGTATGCTGGCCGAGGGCGAAACGCCGTCCGCTGCTACGTCTCAAGACGCGCTGGCGGCGCTCAACCAGATGGTTGATTCCTGGAACACCGAACGCCTAGCGGTGTTTTCGACGCAGGATCAGGTATTCACTTGGCCCGCCAACACCATCAGTCGGACGCTCGGCCCCACCGGGGACTTCGTAGGCAACCGACCCGTCCTGCTGGACGACAGCACCTATTTTTTCGACGCATCCAACGGCATCTCATTCGGCATCAAGATCGTCAACCAGCAGCAGTACAACGGTATCGCCGTCAAGACTGTGACCAGCACTTATCCGCAGGTCATCTGGGTCAACATGACCTACCCCGACATTGAGATGTATGTCTATCCGGTGGCGACAAAGGCGCTGGAGTGGCACTTCATTTCCGTAGAAGAACTTACCCAGCCGGCTACACTGGCTACCTCTCTGGCCTTTCCGCCAGGCTATCTGCGGGCGTTCCGCTTTAACCTGGCCTGCGAGATCGCGGCTGAGTTCGGCGTAGAGCCCTCGCGTCAGGTGTCGCGGATCGCCATGTCGGCCAAGCGCGACATCAAGCGCATCAACAACCCCGACGACATCATGTCGCTGCCCTACAGCCTCGTCGGCACCCGCCAGCGGTTCAACATCTTCGCCGGAAATTTCTAATGAAGACGCCGATTCTCGGCTCGTCCTATGTGACCCGCAGCGTTAACGCCGCGGACAACCGCATGGTGAACCTGTTTCCCGAAATCATCCCCGAAGGCGGCAAGGAGCCTGCGTTCCTGAACCGGGCGCCGGGGCTGAAGTTCTTGCAGACGGTAGGCACCGGCCCGATCCGGGGCCTGTGGGCGCACCAGACAAACGGCGCGGACTTCTACGTCGTTTCAGGCTTAGAGGTCTATAAGCTGTCCAGCACGTTAGCCACGCCTACTCTGCTGGGCGCAGTGACGGGCACCGGGCCGGTGTCCATCGCCGACAACGGAACGCAGATCTTCTTTGCCTGCAATCCTGACGGCTTTATCTACAACGAGTCCACAAACACCTTTGCCCAGATCACCGACCCGGACTTCCCCGGCGCGGTGACCGTTGGTTATCTCGACGGCTATTTCGTGTTCAATGAACCCGACAGCCAAAAGATCTGGGTGACTACCCTTCTGGACGGCACCGACATTGACCCGCTCGACTTTGCCAGTGCCGAAGGCTCGCCTGACGGCGTGGTGGCGCTCATAGTTGACCACCGCGAAGCATGGGTGTTCGGCACTGATTCAGTCGAGGTCTGGTACGACGCCGGCCTCGCCGACTTCCCGCTTCAGCGTATCCAAGGCGCGTTTAACGAGATCGGCTGCGTGGCGCCGTATTCGGTCGCCAAGCTGGACAACGGCGTCTTCTGGCTCGGCGCCGACGCGCGCGGCCAAGGCATCGTCTACCGCACCAATGGCTACACGGGCACCCGCATATCAACCCACGCCGTCGAGTGGCAAATCCAGCAATACGCGTCAATGTCAGACGCAGTGGGCTACACCTACCAGCAGGACGGCCACGCCTTCTACGTCCTGAACTTCCCCACGGCTAACATCACTTGGGTTTACGATGTGGCGACGCAGGCGTGGCACGAGCGCGCCGGGCTTGTGTCTGGGGCCTTCACACGGCAGCGCGCTAACAACCAATGCAACTTCCTCGGCACAATCGTTGTCGGCGACTTTGAAAACGGCAACATCTACGCTCTCGACCTGACCACCTACGCAGACAATAGCGACCCGCAGAAGTGGCTGCGGTCGTGGCGGGCGCTGCCGACCGGCCAGAACGATCTGAAGCGCACGGCGCACCACACGCTGCAACTCGACTGCGAGACGGGTGTGGGCCTGGTGACCGGCCAGGGTAGCGATCCGCAAGTCATGATGCGCTGGTCTGACGACGGCGGGCACACCTGGTCGAACGAGTACTGGCGCTCTATGGGTGCGATTGGCGCGTCATCCTGGCGCACCTACTGGCGCCGGCTAGGCATGACGGTCAAGCTGCGCGACCGCGTGTACGAGGTGTCAGGCACCGATCCGGTCAAGATTGCCATTGTGGGCGCCGAACTGACCCTGAGCGGCACTAATGGTTAAGAACATCACTAACATCCCCGCGCCACGGGTCGAGCTATCCGACCCGCGCACGGGCGTGATGTCGCGTGAATGGTACCGATTCTTCTACAACCTGTTCAACCTGTCCGGCGCGGGGTCTAACATCGCGTCGCTGTCCGACCTCCAGGTCGGCCCGCCGGCCACCTCCGACGCCGAGATGAGCAACTTGGCCGCGCACATACACGGGCTGGAAGTCGCGCCGCCCGTAACGCCGCCGCGCGATCTGCACTACGGCGCGTTTTCTGACAGCACCACTCAAACGGCGGCGAGTATCAACACGGCCTACGCCCTGACGTTTAACACCACGCAGTTGTCGGCGGGCGTAGTCGTAGGCACGACCACTTCGCAAATTAAAATCTACAACACCGGGGTGTATAACTTCCAATTTTCGGCACAGCTTACAAAAACTACCGCGAACCTAGCGTATGCCTACATCTGGTACCGCATCAACGGCACAGATGTCGCCAACAGTGCTACTCGTATCGCGCTCGCCGGTAGCTCGTCGGACACCGTACCGGCGTGGAACTTCGTGGCGCAAGTTAGCTCTGGCGACTATTTCCAGCTCATGTGGGCAGTATCCAACACTGGCATCCAAGTTCGCGCGGCGGCGGCGGCGGCGTTCTATCCTGCAATTCCCTCCGTCATTTTGACCGTAACCGAAGTTACGCTATAAGGATGCATCATGCCCGCAGTTCTTACGCCTTCGCCAAAGATGCAGTTCCTGGACGCCAACGGCAGTCCGTTGGTCGGCGGCAAGCTGTACACCTACACCGCTGGCACCACTACGCCGCTGGCGTCGTACACCACGGCGGCTGCGGGCACCGCGAACACTAACCCGGTCATCCTGGACTCGCGCGGCGAGGCTAACGTCTGGCTGACCTCGGGCACCTCCTACAAGCTCAAGCTGGCGTCTTCGACAGATGTCGAGCAGTGGACGGTGGACAACATCGCCAGCACCGGCACGATGGCGACCCAGAACGCTGGCGCCGTAGCCATCACGGGCGGCACCATCGCGGGCGTCGCCATCACATCCAGCACGTTCAGCGGCACGGCGACCAACGTCACCGGCACGGTTGCCATCGCCAACGGCGGCACGGGCGCCATAACCGCCGCCGCCGCGCGCACCGCCCTCAGTGCGGCTGCGTCGGGCGCGAACACGGACATCACGTCGCTGGCCGCAGCGACGACGATCAACAGCGAGACTATCGGTTACCGAGATCTGCCTACGCTGACCAAGACGGCATCCTACACGCTGGCGAGCGCAGACGCAGGCAAGCTCGTGTCGATCACGACCGGCGGCGTCGTGATCCCGGCCAACGGCACTGACCCGGTCCCCACGGGCGCGGCCATCTCAATCTACAACAACAGCGCCTCCAGCCAGACGATTTCCATTACGACTGACACCCTGCGCCAAGCCGGGACGGCCAACACCGGGTCACGCACCCTGGCCCTGTACGGCGTCGCCACCGTGCTGAAGGTGTCCAGCACCGTCTGGACTATCTCTGGCGCGGGCGTCACCTAGTGTCAGGCATCATGCTCTCGTTTGTGGGCGGCGCCGCCGTTGGCGGCGGCGGGGGCGGCGCGACTATTACGCTACAGGACTTGGTGCTTGACGACCTGCTTGGTGCTGGCGATTGCGGCTACGAGATGCTTAACAGCGGCGTCGCGCGAGGCACCGAAATTTCAGATTTTGACTGGTGTTCCCCCGGCGCCGCAGCGGGTAACTACGAAGTCTACGTCTCGCAAGTGTCTGAGATTGGCTCTCCTACCCTCACCGGCAGCGCGCTCGATACCTGGCTGGTGCTGTCCAGTTCGCGAACGTGGACGATAACTTCAATGGGGTACATAAGTTTTGCCGTTGCCGTGCGCGACACCGCGACGCAAACGACGCAAGCGACGTGCAACCTGTCCTTAAATGTTCCGTAGGATCAACACATGACCGTCACCGTTGCAGTCCTAGTCCCGGCCAAGTCGGCAGAAAACGCCCAGACCACGCAATACACCGCGGCTAATGTCACGGCCATCATCGACAAGTTCACGGCCACGAACTACAGCGCGGCTGCGGCCACGATCAGCGTCAATCTGGTCAACCCCAGCAGCGTTGCGGGCGCGTCCAATTTGGTCGTCAAGACCAAGACGCTTCAGCCTGCCGAGACGTATATCTTCCCCGAAATTGTCGGGCAGGTATTGGCGTCTGGTGGCTTTATTTCCACGCTCGCCAGCGCAACCCTGTCGATCAACATCCGCGCCAGCGGACGCGAGGTGACCTGATGCTGGAGCGTTGCCGCGATGCAGATCGTATCAACGCCGTGGTTAACCACGCCTCCGTGCGCCCCTTTGTTGGCGACGGTACGCGATACCTAGACAGCGCGGATCTGCTGTCTGACCCGGATAAAAACATCTTCCTGATGGGCGAACACGGCGGATTCGCCTTGATCGAGACGGAACCAAAGGTCCACGAGATACACACTTTTATCTTGCCGGAAGGCCGTGGTTCTTGGGCGCGCGCTGCGGCTCAAGAACTAATTGATTTTGCCGTGCAAAACGGCGACATTAAGGTGTGGACGCAAGTCCCCGCAGGCCAGAAGAATGTGGAGCTTTACACGCGCCGCGCAGGGCTTCGACCGACTGGAGAGTTAACGACGGTGTTCGACAAGCCATACAAAGTCTTTAGCCTGGAGTTGACCCCGTGCCCATAGCCGCTGCCCTACCCGCTCTTTTCACCGCCGGAAACATCGCCGCAGTAGGCTCTGCCGCAATCGGTGCGGGCGCGAGCATTTACGGCGCTAGAAAAGCCGCCGGCGCGCAACGCCGCGCGGCTAAACAAGCCGCCGTGACAGCTAAAGACACGCTGGCTAGCCAGACCGCGATCCAGGCCCCGTACACAACGGCGGGCACTGCGGGTGTAAACGAGCTTGGGCGGCAACTGGGCGTGATGGGCGACGCAGGATCGGCGGGCTACGGCTCGCTGGCGACGCCGTTCAGCGCCACGGACTTCACCGCCGACCCCGGCTACGGCTTCCGCCTGGCCGAAGGCCAGAAGGCTCTTGAGCGGTCGGCAGCGGCGCGGGGCAACCTGCTGTCCGGCGCCACCATGAAGGGCACGCTCAACTACGGGCAGGGGCTGGCGTCGCAAGAGTACCAGAACGCCTTCAACCGCTACACCGCCGAACGCGACGCTCGCTACGGCAAGCTGCTGGGCTATACCAATATCGGAGCCAACGCCGCCAACACGATGACGGGCGCCACGGGGGTTGCCGGCGGAAACATCGCTAACATGCAGCAGGCCGGGGGCGAGGCCACGGCGTCGGGCTACGTCGGGGCCACGAACGCTATCAATAGCGGCATCGGCAATGTCAGCAGCTATTTCCAGAACAAGCCGCTGAACGACATGTTGGCCAACTACTATAAAAACCAAATGGGCAGCGCCTTTGGCTCTGGGTCTGGCGTGGGCACGGGCAGCGGTGGGAATTAAGTCATGGCCGATAACACCATAGCCCTTGGCATCCGCCCGCCCGCGCTGCCCGACTACAACGCGCTCACCATGCAGCGCGCCAACATGATGCAAGGCTTTGCCGAGCAGGACGCGGCGCGTCAGCAGACGGCCAATGCCATGCTGCGTCAGCAGTCCCAGGACGCGCGTCAGGCCCAACAGGATCAGATTGCGGCGCAGGACCGCCAGATGCGGACGGACACTGACGCCCGAAAGCTGCAAGAGACACAAGCCGCTGCTCAACAAACGCGGGCCAAGACCCAGATCCTCGACGGCGCGCGGTCGCTGCTTTACACGCCCCCCGAACAACGGGTGGCGCGGTTCAATGCGGAAATCGCACCTATGCTGCGGGAGATGAACATACCGGAGGAAGTCATCGCCTCAGCAGCGGCGGATGACGTGCTTTCGGATATGGAGATCAACCAGTTTATTACCCGCTTTGGCGGCGAGGCGGTCCAGCCGCAGATCATTACGCTGGGCAACCGCGCGTATTCAAAAGACCCGGTCACAGGTGAACTTAAAGAAGTGGTGGGCGCACCGCCGCCCCAACCAGATGCATCTGCTTACCAAATAATCGAAACCAGCGAGGGTATGGCGCGCGTCAATAAGCTGACGGGTGAAACCACATATTTGCGTAGGGAAGCGCCCGGCGTGCCCGGCGTGCCCAACGCTCGTGCTGCGGTGCCCGGCGCTTTTGGCGCGGCTATAGACCAAGCGGTAAGCGCGGCCATCCCCGGCGCGCGTGTGTCTAGCGGTGCCCGCACGCCAGCGCAGAACGTCGCCGCCAACGGCGTACCTAACAGTTTCCACGGGTCCGACAACGCTAGGGACTACGACAGCTTCCCCGGCATGACTTTGGCGCAAGGCGCTGCGGCCCTGAAACAAATCCTAGAGCCGCAAGGCTTCCAGGTTATCTTCGGCGGGCCGGATCACAGGGATCACGTCCATGTCGAACCGGGGCCGTCGCTGGCTACGTCCCGCGCCCCTGCGGCGGCGGGCGCTCCCGCTCCGGCTGGCGCGCCTGTAATGCCTTACGTTCCGCCAAGATTGCCAACCGAAACCGAAAATGCAAAAGCAGCCGCGAAGGTCACAGCGCGCGCGAACTTTACTGCGCTGCTAAACGACATCAGAGGCGCGTACGAAGAGCTAGACCGGATGAAGGCCATCGGCAGTTCCCAACGCGGTACTGGGGGTCGAAACGTCATAGCTGGCGTGGGCGCGTCTGCCCCCGGTCAAATCGCAGGAAGAGTTTTTGCGACGAAAGCGCAATCGCAACGCAACAGGATTAACAACGCACGGACACGTTTGGTTAATTTGCTTGTTCAGACAGAAAATACCGGCGCACGGTCTTTGGACTCAAACATCGAGCTGAAAAACGCGCTAGAAAGTCTGGGTTCTCCCGGCCAAGACGTAGAAGCTGTTTTCGCGACTTTGGACAACCTCGGCACTATGTACGCAAACACAGACGAAGATTCTGCCAGTGGCGGCGCCGCGCCTGCTGCGCCGGGCCGTGGGGGCGGGGCTGGCGGCGCTCCTCCCCCGCCAGCGGCTATTGCGGATCTTCGCCGTAACCCTGGATCTGCCAAACAATTCGATGAAATATTTGGTGCTGGCGCTGCGGCCAAAGCGTTAGGGAGGTAATTGTGGCCGATAATCCCTACGCCAAATACGCCACGCCTTCTGCGCCCGACAACCCTTACGCCAAGTACCTCCCACCTACGGCAGCGCCTAGCGCACGCCCTATGTTGCCGGGGGCAGGTCAGTATACTGGTCTGGACGCCGTAGTGATGGCGCCGTTCAGTGGGCCTAAGATGCAGGCTTTCCAGGCTGGTATAGGAGAAGGGCTCGGTAGTTTGCTGGCCCTAGGCGGAAACATTGTTGGGGGCGGTGTTGGTCTAGTCAACCGTTCGGCGGGGGACGACATAAATAGCTTTGTTCAGTCCTACAGAAACGCGCTGGCCGCAGAAACGCAGCGGGTCATGGCAGGTCGTCCCGTTTCTAGTCTGGCCGGGCAAGCAATAACATACGCCATTCCTGGTACCGTTATGGCTAAGGGTGTTGGCGGCGCGGCTAAGGTCGCGAGCGGCACGGCTAGGGCCGCGGGCGCTCCCCGCGCGGCCACCGCCATAGAGCGCGCCGCTGCGCCCGTCGTGACCGGACTTAAGCTGGGCGGCTTCGGGACGGGCATGATCCCGACCAGGGCGGCTATCGCCGCCGGGACGGCCGCAGCGCCTAAAGCCGCGACGCGCCTTGCGGATCTCGCCGTGCGCGGCGGGACTGGCGCGGCCACGGGCGCGGTCGGAGCCGCAGCGGTCAACCCGGAGGATATGGCTACGGGCGCCATCTTCGGCGCGCTCATCCCGACTGCGGGCGCTAAGGCGGCGAACATCGTCGGCAACACCCTGCTAAACACTTACGACCTCGTTAAAGGCACGGCGGGCGGCGCGCGCGCGGCGGAACTGTTCCGGCAAGCTGCGGGCGCGGATCTGGCCGAAGTCATACGCGTTCTGCGGGATGCGCCTGACGGCGTCACAGTCCGCCAGGCGCTTGAAGACGCGAAGCTGTCGTCAGCGAACATAGACGCCATCATGGCGTTGGGCGAGACGGTAGAAAAAGGCGCCGGCGCTCCCGTCTTTGGGCGTCTGGCCGAAGGCCAGAACGCCGCCCGCGAGAACGTGCTGGCGACCGCCGCCGGCGGCAACACAGCTACTGCGGCGCGCACAGCAGCCGAAGCCAACAGTTCCAATCTTAACGCCATGACACGGCTTGAGCGGGAGCAGGCGTTGAGCCAAGCTAACCTAGGCCAGCAAATCCCGCCGCTTGAGGCTAAGGCAACGCGCCAGAGAAGGTCACAAGCCCGAAACGAAGACATTACGGCTGTCGCCGAACCGCTCGCAGAGCGCACGATTAACGACCGGGGAGTTGCGGGTCGCGTCTCTGAACAATATAGCGACGAGGCGCTGTACCGTAGGCTAGAGCGCCCTGAAGTTCCCCTAGAGGTTCTCAACCAACTGGGAGCTAAGGCCGGGCTCGCGCAGCAGGGGCGGGACCGCGCGACCGCCGCAGGCGTTGCGGCAGGCAAAGCCGCGCGCACGACGGAAAGCAAGATTGCGGAGCTAAGGGCTGCGGGCATTGAAGTGCTGGATCACAACCCGATTGTTGACCGGCTAACCACCCTGGCTAACAGGCCGGGCGACCGCGCGAACCCCATCCGCAAGGGCACCCTTACGAGCCTTGGG
>Ga0181348_1001506_pt1 | contig 10291 bp, 14 predicted proteins | sample Su13VDMM110DN_FD_130092 | JGI IMG/M metagenome (GOLD analysis project Ga0181348, IMG submission 130092) | Freshwater viral communities from Lake Michigan, USA - Su13.VD.MM110.D.N | ecosystem: Environmental > Aquatic > Freshwater > Lake | place: USA: Michigan | collected 2013-07-16
TGATATAATTTATGGTTTTTTCTGGATCGATAATAGATAATTCTATGGAGGTATGGTGGGTATGATCCGTATCGCTGCTATATAAACCGATTATTTCAGCGGTGGTGTCGTCTGGCAGCAGAGGGATTTTTAAGGAATCTTTAAACCAGGTAGTCATTTCTTTTTCTTCTTTGTGCTTTGCATCCTTTGATGCATTTCTTTCATTTGGTTTAGAACCACTTGAAACATATCGGCTGCATCATACATCATGTCAGTAAGATACATCATATCATCGAAACTTAATATCTTCGGTATTATTGTACCATTTTTAACGTTAATAGAACAAGATTTCGCAAGTAATTCTGCCTCTTCTTTCGATTTTACTATTCCTGCAAAATAGATGTCTGGGTGGTCGTATTTGTTTGGATTATCGATCTGGATCTGAACATAAGACACGAGAAATATTTTCGATTCTTCCATGATATCCTCATTTGCCACTACTGCCGAATCCGTTCAGGCCTCGTGAATTATACTCTGCGCCAAATTCTTCCACGATGTCGAAATAAGCCGAATGCTGTTCATGAATCAAGATCTGGGCAATTCGATCCCCAATATTTACTGTGTATGGGGCTTCGTTTACATTTACCAATGATACCACTATTTCGCCGCAAAAGGTGGCGTCTATTACTCCTCGGTTTGGAAAAATACCTCTGCTCCAGAGGCTGCTACGCCCTTCGATGGTATAATAATAGCCGGGAGGAGCACTAATCTTGATGCCTGTTCTAATGATCGTCGCTTGATGTGGAGTCAACGTCTTTTGTTCTATGCTATAGAGATCATATCCTGCATCTGTGGTTCGCATCTTGCTAGGTACTTGGGCCTCTGAAGCCATTTTTTGCACTTCTAATCTTATCATTGCGCCGTGCTCCCTACAGTATTACTTAATGCCAATTCTCTTAAAGATCTCTCAATGTGTGGTATTATGTCACTAAACACGGTTTGGATATCATGATTAGAGTCTATAATATGCAGATTATTAAGAGATACCACCTGATTAATTAATACTGCTTGCTCTAGTGTCGTCGATGATATGTTGCGATAAAACCCGCCTATGGTACGGAAAAATTCGTCTTTTTGGTCGTCGTAAAAGTCGACGCCATTTCTTTCCGTCATTCTTCCTTTGGCTATTTCCCAATTTACATCGAACACCAACACAAGATCGGCTTTTCGTGGCGGATATATCGCAAATAAGTTGGTTACATCTTTCACGCTTAGACCTGTAGCTAGACCATATATTATAGCACTGATATAGGTGCAACGATCAGACAATACAACACTACCCCTAGATAATTCTTTTTCCAGAATAGTTTTATGGAAACAAATAGTATCCACGAAATGTAGCATCTGCCTTGATAGATTATCTATCTTGATCTCTGGATCTATCTCTGCCGGGTTCTTCACCAGATTCCTAAGATGTCGCCCGAGAGCGGTGCTGCCTGGGTGATAAGTCGGTATTACTTTTAATGCTGGATATTTCGCCTCGATATATTTCGCGACTTTTTCTGTGATTGTCGATTTGCCCGATCCGTCCGGTCCTTCTAATACTATATAACAGCCATCATTCATCTACGTCTTCCTTTAGCCTTGGATTTTTAGCTATACATAACAAGCGATGGCTATCCCATTCTGTCTCAAGGAAGCAGTTCTTGCCTCTAAACTTTTTAAGGAGTATCAGCAACATCTTCGCGACTTTCTTGGAATCAACCATATATTGATAATACGTCATCAAATCGTTAAGAGATTTTGGCAAACCCTTTTCGGATTTGATACGTTTTATCGCTTCTGCTTTCTTTAGATGTAGCGGCCCCATGACTGATTTGGCCATTAGATCCAACAGCAAGCCAGTTTTCTCTTCGATATCAATAAGCATGAAGGTTATTTTTTCAACTGCTTCGCCAGAAGTTACAAAATAATACGAGGGATCGAATTTCATTTCTTTTGTGATTGTTTTATCTATTTTTATCGGGACCTTGAAATAATGCCATACATCTAACTCCATAATAATTTGTTTAGGGTCGAAAGTATGCATGTTATGGATTTTTGTGACGTTATTTCTCATATAGATCCTTATATAAAAAAAGGCGCACTGACTTTAAGTGCGCCTTATTTAGGTATGAAATTTAAATCTCCCAGCTCATCTTCTGAGCAGGGAAACCTTGAAATTGTGAAAAGGCAAACGAATCGCCTTGCTTAGCGATAATGTCCATATCTGCTTCGTTGATCCAAAATCCACCAGGGGGTTCACCGTATCCGCCGGCCGGTGGCAGACCATGAGCGTTCACTCCCCAACTATTTAGGATATAGTATATCCAACCAAATTGCGGATGGTTTACAGTTCCAATCACACACATTTGGTGGTTCCAGGTATCAGCTTTTTTATTAAGTCTAACTGGTGGTGAACCCTGGACTGCTGGAGTCATTTGGCCGCCCCAATTGCTGGCAATCGTGCAAGGATAATAATTTAAAAGTGCTTGCCGGACTGCCAGAGCGGTTTTTACCTGTGCGGTGCTTTTAAGTAAATGCTTTCGGCTCAACGAAAGCCATTTAGCGTCTATCTTGCCACCGTCACTCCAAGTTAGTTCTGTGCTTCTACCCCAAGTAAGCCCACTAGAACTGTCGGTATGTTGCGGGAGACCGGGAAGTTTAGCTTCAAGAATGCCATCCTTCCTCATAGCTTCGGCAAATGCCGATCCGAAAGAACCTTCGCCTTGTCCGCGGCTACCAGCATAAAACCTACTACGACCATATGGCAAAAGCCAAAAAGGTAATAATACCTGTTCTGGGTCTTTAAGACGAACCACTTCAACTGCTGACAAGTACCATAGTGCCTGACCTCCGCCGTTGCCGACGCAAGATCCAGTCTGTTGGTAAAAGGGTCTGAAGTGCTGCCCATTGTTAGCTGCTTTAGAGAAGTCCCAGAGAAAGGCTCTATCGCCAGCGGCTTGTTCGCCAGTAATTTCAAACTCGATCATTTCTGATCTTGCGTCTACATCTAGTTGGTTTTCTTCGACAGTTCGTTCCTCTGCAGGAATATATCCGAAGTTCCATATAGACTCCGTATCGTCGCCTTTGGCTATTAATTTACCACCGACACTTGAAAGGTCAAAATCGCTCATTTGATCGCCTCCAGTACTTTGATGACTCTATTGAATTGCTTTATGCATATTTCTTCGGTCATCTTATCTAATTTTGTGTTTGGATCTGTTGGTAGATTGTTACCAAGATCTTCACCAATACTTGTCCTCATAGCTTTTGCCGCGGTAGGTGCCAGATACTGTGCAGAAATAATGTGCACTTGTGCGATGAAATCAGATATTGTGCCAAATTTATAGGTGCCGAATAAACCTACTGCTTTCTGGTAAGTTATTACTAGCTTCTTCTTTTGATCAGCTTTGTTAGGGTCTGAATCCGCAGCATAGATTGGCAAAAGTTTTAAATACAAGGGATCTTTTGTGACATCATCGGAAGGTACGTCTGGTGGTGCTGGTGGTGCTGGTGGAGTTGGTGGTGTTGGTGGTGTTGGTGATGTGTCATCTAATACCGTTATGGTGATAATAGCCGGTTCACTAGGAACATCTCCTATGGCCGTATAGACGAAGACTTGAAAAACACCTGCTTTTAAAGACTGGAAAACAGCCCATTTTCCGCTTTCTGAGACAATCAAATCAACGCTAGGTGGTGCCACCCATTTTAATAGTTTACCATTGGATTCAGCAGTAAGCTTAAGAAGCCTACACGATTGTACTGTAATTTTTGGGACCACAACAACTTTAGGTAGGTCTGGTGCCTGTCCTAAAGATAGAATCAAAGCGACATATATTGCGTTCATGCTTTTTGGTTTTACGACTTTCGTCGATGGCAGTCCTTTTCTACCATTTGCTAAATAAATTATATACTTCCCAACAAAAGATAACTGTATGAGAATAACAGAAAGCGATATATTGTTAACGGGTGCCTCCATGGCACAAGATGATAAATCAATCGATCCGTTACACATGATAGACCAAAACAACGTTGTCTCCAGCGGCGACAACAGATCTTATCCGTTCACGGCCGAAGATATAAGACTCGGCCAATTGTTTTTAAAAAGACTCGGATCTTTTGACAGGGCGCTAAAGCTTTTTGATTACCTGCAGCGTAAGGATCAAGAATATGAAGAGATAGCTAATGAGCAGAGCAGTCTTATTGGTGGTATTGCGTCTAATATGCCAGATGACGATAATTTTTCGTCTGACATGCAAGGTTATATGAATAGTTCTACTAATCCAGGTGCAAATGGATCTGATAGAAATTATTAAACATTGGTGCAAAAAAGAGGGCATAAATTTTAGCGAAGTACTGCCGGACGGGCTTCCATCTACCCTTATAATCAATGTACCAGAACCACGAATGCTCAGGAAAGCCTTAAAAGATAATATTCCTCACGATAAATTAGTAAGATTAAAAAAAAAGAGAAATGGGACAGAGTTAAGGGTCATTGAGGCAGGTATAAACGATTCAAAAAACCGGAGTTATAAAATGAGTTTTATTGACAAGATCGACAAAATATTGAGTATCGACATAAATGAATCGCAGTATAAACATAGAAATTCGCCCACAAAGCGTAACAAAAACAGAAATAAAAGGATGCCGGCCAAAAAACCAGTCGCTGAAAATCAATATAAAACCTATGTTTCACCTACGAATACCATAAAATCCAAGAGCGAGTTATCGCCTAAGGGAATGTCTAAATTAGCACCGGTTAAGCCTCAAGAAGTCATCTCGATAGCTGAAGTATCGACTAACGATGAAGCCTTCATTAAAAAGGCATCCATTTTTAAGATTAAGCTTTTAGAGGCACTCGAAGGTTTAGCTACTAAGGATAATCTGCAGCCGCAAGAGCTTATCGGTAATTTTATGGCTGCGCTCGATGAAGCAGGTAAAAATGTTGATTTGGGTGCTGATCAAGCGACTGGGCAACGACACACATCGGTTAGGCATAAATTAGCGACGATGGGCATAAAGATCGCGCAATCGAATGACAAACAAGCTCTAATCGTTTATAACCGAGATATGCAGACCAAGGCTATCCAGCCGATGATGAGCATCACGATCGACAGTTTAGCAGACACCAATAAATTCACTGAAGCAGTACAACATTGCTTAGACTATGCCAAGGGTGACGCTCCCGGTGCATTTAAGCGAAGACAAGAAGCGATGAGAGACCAAGAAACAGCCATCCGAGACGTTGTAGACCGAATTGGCCCTGATAATTTAAAAGTAGATACTGAAGAATCGGGCGAAACAATGACTAGGAATATCTAATATGTCATTACCAGATTACAGAATAAGATTTCCAGCACCACTGATTGATTTTGCAGTCGACGTTGGACTTACGGGCCAAGCACATGATAATTATCCGGAAGCTGGTGCTCAGGCACGGTTTGACCATTTACGCCTTTATCTGATCGGATTGTTATCAAATCAAGCATCTTCAATTACACCGACAGAATATAGCGAAGGCACCATTTGGTTTGATTTATCAGAAAATTACTTCAAGACTTTTAATGATAACAAATGGCGTGATATAGCTGATAATATAGTGCTAAGGAATGGTACTGATGCTGTAAGTTTATCAGATTGGTATCAAAACCAAGCATCGATCATACTTAACTCTTTGGCACCAGAAGTAGTCTTCGGTGGCAGATGTTCGACCTCAGGTTTAACAAGGATTCCAGTACCAGCAGACCTTTCTAAATATATCAAATCTGACAGTAGAGTCTTTCTTACTGTAAATGGCATGGCTATAGATTCTAGAGAGGTCAGATTTATTCAGGTTGGAATCCAAAAAATTATCGATATCAGCCCGAGCGAATTCGATGCCGGAGACGTTTTCTTTGTCTCTATCAGAAGAATTCCGAATGAGACTTATTATACCGAAAGCATTATTATATAGGTGGAAGCATGATTAAGATGAATTTACCAGAGAGTTATGGAGTCGACCCACTAAAGGGTTCTTATAAGACTTATAGGGGCGAATTAGAGTTCGAAATAAGAGACACATCAGGCAGAATAATAGAAAAAATAAGCCAACCTAATATCGTAAAGATTTTCGCTAAGGAAATCTTATCCCACAGACTGTGTTACTCTAAAATATGGGACCCAACCGGAGGCACAGGTTCTGGCGCTTGGATCGTAAATGATATCGATATCGATGAACTGGCAGTGAAGTATATCTGTTTTGGTGCTTCGTTCGACACAAATGGTACACCATTAGATCAAGCAGATCCAAGATACTACACGTATAACACTATTACTGGTGCATATGATCCGGTTAAACTAGACCCTGGCACCGATAATGAATCACTTAATAACCAGCAACTTGGTCTAGAACGTAATGGAAGTTTAATAAATCCTATTCCGGTCTCTGAACCTTCAAGACCGCTAAAAAGAATAGAGAGAGTTTATTTTCAGCCTTCCTATCAGCCTGCTGGCACACCACTTCGGTCCCCTGGCGTCAGGGCTATAAACAATATCGTAGTCTTTGAAACTACTCTAGAAAAGGACGAATACAACGGGTTCGGAACCACTGCAAGCGACTATTTCACTCTTACCGAAGTGTCTCTTGTAGGCGCGGAGGAAATTGATTCTATCGGAAATTGTAATTGTGACCCCCGCATGTTGTTTTTAACCGGTGATGCGAGCGGTAATCCGATAAAAACTATTTTTAATGGTACGTCTACGATCAGTCTTGATCCCAGCGTGGTCGACCCAAATGTTATAAAAGAAGGCGATCAGATTCAGATTCAGTCCTTTTCAAGCGACAAAAGCGCACCAGATTTTATTAATCAAGTTAACCCATTTTATTTGGTGATAAGCAAATCTCCAGGCGGTAGAGACATTGTATTAGACAGAACGCCTACCACCAGCGACACTAATGTTTTGGTCCCAGGCACAGACGGTATCATCGGAATTTACCGAGACGGCTTTAAGATGTTTTCACATCGCGTTTTAACTACGCCCATCAAAAAGAGTTCAGATTTCGTAATAGTTGTGAGATGGTCTATTATCATGAATTAGAACAAGTTACCTGTCTTTTAGTGACTGTAAAATATCGCAATTTCTCAATTTATTAAATGCTGAGCGAGTGAATGCTTTATATTGCTTTGCTGAGATGCCTAGTAGCTTACATACTTGAATACATGTTTTTTTAGCGACCACTTCATTAGAATAATACGAAGCCATAATTAGGCGTTGTTCGTGGATTTCAAGATTACCTATAGATTTTAGAGCTTTTAGATGGTCGTCTGATGCTTGTGTGATATCTAGAGCAGTCGGTTTAGGGTCAATTATGTCGCTAAATCGATTGTTAATCTTATTACGGTTAAGACTATTGGTCTTAAATCGTCTCATTCTTTTATAATTAGAATCAAAGAAAGCCCTCAGATTGTTTAGAGCAATGCGGTAAAAGTAAGTACTAAATCTATATCCGAGGGTATAATTAAACCCACACACAGCGCTTAATAGATACAACAGAGTCTCTGCTTCATAATCGTTCCAGTGCTTTTTGTGTAAGCCATTCTTTCTGAAATAAAGTTGCAGCACGCAGCCTGTCAATCTAATATTATTTTCATAAATCTCTGCCTGCTGTTGCCTAACGTTTTCATAAAGAATAATATCGTCATCATTAGGCAAGGCTTTTTCGTCGGTCTTTAAGCGGACTACCACATCGTGTAGAAGTTTCTTCATAAGATCGTAGCGCATAAATGATTTTAGCTCACCTTCCCTTGTGTACACAAAATATTGTTGTGTACCATTGTGACCTATATTACCAGATATGGTTGTTGCTTTAAGGCCAGAATTATTTAAACTTGCTTTATAATTTAATACCTTATGAGCATTTTCATCATCGTAGACGATATCCGTAATCTTATGATCGAATGATAAGAATTTTATTCTATAGCTTTGAAAATCCATATCTTCTATCCTCCGTGTTGGTTGTAAATATATAATACACGACCGACAAATAAAAATTTTATATTTGGAAGTTTCGATGAATGATTTTATAACAGATCTGTTTAGTCGCAGACTTAACGATGAAATCGGTGGACTTGGTGTTCGTGCCGTCGAACTCTATGGTGGTATGATCATAGAGCCAACAGCATTTGAACCAGATCCTACCACCTATAGGGGTGAATATTATTACAACGCGATAAGCAATGCGTTGTTTAAAAAAATCATGGTCAGAAAAGAGTATACGGTTTTATCGGCATATTGGCAGAGGGTTTCAGCATGACAGTCAGATTAAGCGTTCCGAGCAGAAATACTATTGGTGCTACTTTAAATGATCTGATAGATAGCGGCTCTGTAAAGCCCAACCCTTATATCGAAATAAGGACAGGCACACGGCCCGTCTCGCCTGATGTGCCAGCAACAGGGACTATTCTCGTGGTACTCGTGATGCCTTCCGGTGGCTTTGGTGTATTCGAAAACGGTCGCGCTGTGATAAGTTCAATTACGGCAGATTTATCGATATTAAACGATGGTATAGCTAGCTATTTTCGTGTCTATAATCGTGATTCTAGCCCTATATTGGACGGGTCAGTTGGGCTTTATAATTCTGGTGCCGATTTGTCTTTCGATAGGATCGATTTCGTGGCTGGCGGTTCTGTAAGTCTAACCAATCTGGCGATCTCCATGCCTCTAGATTGTTAACTGCCCCAAACGTTTAAAAATATCAGATTAGTATCGCCAGGAACTATACTGCCATCATTATTAACGACCGGCCATAGCGTCGATATTTCACCGCCAACAGGTTCGGCACCAGTAAAGTGTGGCCCATCTGTACAGTAATAAGAAGACGGATCTGTTGGTGATATACTGTAGCCAAGGTCGAATTTGAATGGTCTTGTGTATTCGATACCATTTGGTGATACAGGTATGAAAATGAATCTATTATCTTTCACAGATTCTTCGATAGGGCGATCAGCACCAAGCTTAAGTAATTGGACTTGTTCGAATCTTGTCCCAAGACTAAATATGGTGATGAATGGTGACTGTCCGGCGGCTTGATGTCTGGCTCTTCGGCCATAAACAAATGGAGTGTCGGTACGAGTTATGACCTGATAGTTATCGTTTATTTTTTCCCATTCAACGTGATAAATCGTACCGTAAGCATCAGTGAAGTCAAGTGTACCAATATCTGTTATCATCTTTTATCCTAATAAATATATTATACACACTGAGGTAATAATTTCATGATCATCACAAATATCGATCCGTTTCAGCCGTCATTCGTTCTTTATCCGGTAAACGATAATACCACGGGTTATAAAGCTATTTCGCTGCCCATGATATTAATAGTACCAAAAAGGCTTGACACGGCCGGCTATCCGGTAGCAAATTCTGAAGTATTTTTAACCAAGAAAGATCTAATAACTAATCAGACATATACTGTCGAAGGTTTTAAATTATTAATCGAAAATGTGCCTTCACAAGCATTGATTGTTGGCCACCAAAACCGAGATAGAAACGGTAAACAGTTAAGGTACCCGGATAAGGAATTATATTCACGCGAAATTCTTAATCAGGAATTCTTCGACACCCAAATAGATTTTGCTTCAGCAAGTGTTACATTTTTTGTATTAGCACCGGACGGTACCAGGACACCGATTTCAAAAGTCGATGTGTACTCAGGGTGCTATTTCACTTATAGGACCAAAAGGGGTGTGATATCAGACGCTATCTATTACCAAGGTGCTTTGTATTATGATTTATCCTTGATCGCATTGAACGATATCATTCTTCTAGAGGATGGATACTATAACCTCGTTTATCAAACAGAATATTATAATAGAAACATTATTAATCAAGGGAGCTTAACGGAATATGTGTGCATAGACATTTTAACAAAGGATCTGGCTCATTCTACATTTAAACTTAACCATCCAGGTGAAATCCTTAGTGAGTTTAAGAGACTCACACCGAGACCTTATTTAAACGAAAAGCCTGCTGATCAGGACGAGACTGTTGCATTTTATAGACCATTTACCACGGCCCTGCAGGACATATACGATGAGCAGAATTTTCTTGAAATAATCAATTGGTTATATGAAACTCCAGCGGAACTTATGCCTTATTTGTCTTACCAATTAGGGTGGGATCTGCCTTTTTTCCCTAAAAGTCTCGATAAACAGAGGAGAGCAGTTTTAAGAAAGATTACAAGTCTCCAGCAAACTAAAGGGTCTAGGCGATCTGTAGTCTCTATCTTTAA
>Ga0181348_1001507_pt1 | contig 10289 bp, 12 predicted proteins | sample Su13VDMM110DN_FD_130092 | JGI IMG/M metagenome (GOLD analysis project Ga0181348, IMG submission 130092) | Freshwater viral communities from Lake Michigan, USA - Su13.VD.MM110.D.N | ecosystem: Environmental > Aquatic > Freshwater > Lake | place: USA: Michigan | collected 2013-07-16
GCTGAATACATGCTTAATGCAAGCCAAAATGCAATGTTAAATCAAACAAATCAAGTACTATAATTAAACAAATCTTATTCAAAGAAAAGAGAATATAATGCCATTTTTTAGACAAGGACAATACATCGGTAGCATTGCTCAGCAAAGAGCAACTGGCAGTGGTGCTGGAAATAGAGTAATTGCGGCTAGCACTGACAGAGCGAAAGCTCAACTTAAAGATACTCTTGCCAAAATTTCTAGTGGACAATTAGTAAGAAAAGGCGCTTCTAGCAATCCTTTTAAAAAGCCAGTTTCACCAACAGTACAGTCTACAGCACGACGCCCTGATACGTCCGCTGTACTTAAAAGCAGAATAATTAGATAAGGAATTTATCGTGGCAATCGTAAAAAGAACAATACTTTCATCACAAATAAAAAATGCAGCGAGTTCTGTAGTAGCCGTCAAAGGCGTTATGAATGCCCAAGTCCTTTCTGGTAAATCAAAATCATTAATGGGTAAAAGCACTTCTGTAATACCCAAATTTAACACAAAGAAATTTTAATAAGATATCATATAAATTTATATGATTGTGATATAATAAAATGTACTATATATGTAGGCTTGATGCCGAACAATTATCCCTGGAGGAAAAACGTGGAAGACATAGAGTCCCCTGATACTTTTGATAGAGAATATGTTAAAAATTTAAGAGCTGAAGCTGCGAGATATCGTACTGAAGCTAAAGAATTAAAATCTCAATTAGAAGATTTCAAATCGCTTGATGCGCAAATCAAAACAGTTCGTGTTGAAAATGAATTGACTAGAAGAGGCTTAACTGCTGATCCTAGTTGGGTACAAATTCAAGATGGACAATCTCCTATTGAAGCAGTTGATAACTTTCTGGTAAAGTTTCCTGAATTTAATAAAGACATAACTGAAAAAAGTGTAGAGCACAAATCAGTTCCAAAAGCAATCTCACCAAATCCCAATACAGCTAGCAAAGAAAGTGTTCATCCTACTGGAACCTTAGGCACAAGAGGCCTAGGCGAAATTAAACATGATCCAATTGCTAGAAATAATTTGCGCGATTTATACAGAGATTTATTAACATCTTCATCAAATCAAAAAGATTAAGGATAAAAAATGGCAATTTCAAATAGCACAACTTTAAATGACCTTATTGGTCAAATTGTATCGGCAGATGCTCAGTCAGCTGCTTACTCACAGAGAGTTATGCGTCCTTTGGTTCGTGGCTACTCGGTTCCTGCTGGCGCAGGCTCCATTGTAGTTCCTCGTTTCCAGAGCATCGCTGTAGCCTCTTTAACTGAAGGCGTTGCTCCTTCGAGCACAACCGTCAACTCGGATGGTGTCACTTTGACACCCGTTGAGCGTGGTACATATATTCAGATTTCAAAGCGCACACTCCATGCTGATCCTTTCCAGGATCTGGCTCCTTATGGCGAGCAGTTGGGCCGTGCACTTGCACAGGACGAAGATGCTCTTGTTCTTGACGCTATGGATTTTGGTACTCACGTCAATGACACCAGCGATGCAATGGACGCATCTGACTTCCGTACTGCTATTGCTACTCTAGAAGCTCAGAATGCTCCTGGACAGTATTTCGCAGTCTTCCATCCCAATAGCTGGGCCAAGATGCGTGCTGCTTTCTCTGACGCTGCTGCTTTCGCTAATGTTGGTAAGCAGACTGTTGAAGGCTTTGGTGAGGGACTTACTAATTCGGCTGGCTATGTTGGTTCGCCTTATGGTATTCCTTGCTTCATTAGTACTCAAGTCAATGACGATGGTGCAGCTACCCCTTCACGTCGCTATAACGTAATGTTTAGTCGTGAATCACTTGGTGCCGCATGGATTAAAGACATCGGTGTTGATGTTGATGACAACGTAGTTGCACGAGCAATTGACCTCATGGGATGGTACAGTATCCATACTGACAAGCTGGTCGATGCCTACGGTGTTATTATCGAAGACACTTTGGCCTGATAGGAGAATAACATGGCTACTACAAAAACATATGGAAGTTTAATTGCAAAAGCTTTTAACAAAGAAGTTGATTTTGACAGCGATACAATCAAGGTTGCATTGCTGACATCTTCATATACACCAAATCAAGACAGCCATGACTACTGGGACGACGTTAGTACTTATGAGGTAAGTGGAACAGGATATACTGCTGGTGGGAATACCCTTGGCAGTAAGACTGTTGGCTACACTTCAGGTACTAATGTAACTAAGTTTGATGCAGCTGACGTTAGTTGGACATCTTCTACAATTACAGCGCGTTATGCTGTACTTTATGATGATACTCCTGCTACAGCGGCGACAAAGCCTTTAATTGGTTATGTCGACTTTGGAAGCGATCAATCTTCTTCTAGCGGTACATTCTCAATAGTTTGGGATGCAGCTGGTATATTTACTACCACGGCTGATTAATAATGGACGCAGTAATCCAGGTAGAAGTGGCGCAACTTAGGACCGTAGTTACGGAATCAATTGTTGTGTTAAGCGTGGGGACTAATAACACTTTAGTCATTTCTGCCTGGGTCACTGTTTTTCAATCTATTAATAAATTCTTAAAAAATTCTATTCAAACCAATGCCCCAAATGATAAATACATTTATTTATAATATAAGGAGCCAAGGTCACCATGCCTTGGCTTTCTATATTTAGGAGACTTTATGCCCATTTCAATTGAATATCTAGTTGTAGCTGGTGGCGGCGGTGGCGGCTCTGACTCTGGTGGCGGTGGTGGTGCTGGTGGTCTTTTAACAGGTACTGCAAGTAAAAATTATGGCACAACTTTTACAATTACAGTTGGTGCTGGTGGTACTGGTGGAAATTATCCAACAAATGGCACAAATGGTGGAAACTCTGTATTCGACAACATAACTGCTACTGGTGGCGGCAAGGGTGCAACAGAAACTTTTGGAAATGGTAGCACTGGTGGTTCCGGTGGTGGTGGTTCAGCTGGACCTGGTTTAATACTTGGCGGTTCTGGAACTACAGGCGAAGGTAATGCTGGCGGTAATGGTTCTGGTACTAATCCTAGTTCATATGGCGATGCTGGTGGCGGTGGCGGTGCTGGCGGTGCTGGAAGTGCTCCTAATGGCGGTAACGGTGGTGCTGGCGGTGCTGGTGTAGCTTCATCTATTACTGGCACATCAATAACCTATGCTGGCGGTGGTGGCGGTGGAACATTAAATAATGGTAACGGTGGTGCTGGCGGTAGTGGCGGTGGAGGTGCCGGTGGTGGTACATCTAACGTATCTGGTACTGCTGGTACAGCAAACACTGGTGGTGGCGGTGGTGGCGGATCTAACGATACTGGTGGAGCACGTGAGACTGGTGGTAATGGTGGTTCTGGTGTAGTTATTCTTAAAGTTTTAACTTCAGATGTTTCTTCAGGCGTAACAACTACTGGATCACCTACTGTAACAACTAGTGGTTCATATAACATTTATAAATACACCGCATCAGGTACAATTAATTTTACAGATCCTGCTGTAAACATTACTGTTAATGCTGGAACTATTTCCAATATTGCAATAGCTGGACAACCCGCAACAATATCAGCAGGCACCGATGCAATAGTATCAACTACGGTATCAAACACTGCGATAACTGGCATCAATGCAACTGTTACTGCAGCTATAAATGTTCAAGTAGAAAATTCTCCTAATACAATTTCTATTACATCGTTTGCTCCAGATATTGCTGTTCAAGGTTCTATTATTATTACTATTAATGCGTCAAGCAATATTGCAGTAAATGGCAAAGATGCAACAGTAACTTTAAGTTCTATTGTAGATGCTTCTAAAGCTAGCATAACAATTGTTACTGGTCAAGTTAATCCATTGTATCCATCTTTCGTATTACAAAAAAATCCAATACATTATTATAGATTTAATGAAGAAGTAGATGCTACGCAAATAATAGATTATGGAACTTCACCTGTTAACGCAAATGCAGGGACTCATAATCACGTAGTTGGTATACCTGGCGATCCAGAAAGTGAGTCAATTGAATTTGTAGGGACCACTTCAGGAACATCTAATATTGTTACATTTCCTAGTAGAATATTTGATCCTAATACTGATAATGCTACTTATGAATTCTGGATTAGAACTACTGATTGGTATGTTCCAGTTCTTGTAACTGACGAAAAAAACTTTACACTAAGGGGCATAATTTGGGGTGGTCAAACTAATCAAGCATATATGGTAATAGGTGTCTATGCTGGATATTTAGGTTTATGGTCAGAAAGAAGTGCAACGGATTCAAGGACATATCCATTAGTTTTGACAGATTCTTATATTGCTGATGGTAATTGGCACCATATTGTTTTAACTAAAAGCAAATCAGGATCTATAACTACTTATGCAAGTTATGTTGATAGGGGAACCACAAATAATGTCATTTCATTAGGTGATTTTCTTCCATACTCAGATGGTATTAGTGTTAATGATGGAAGTTCTACTCCTGTTAGAAATAGTTTTATGGCTATTAATGACGATGCTGGCATACTTAATAAATTTGATTATGTTGCAGAACTTGATGAAGTTGCAATTTATGATTCAGTTTTAAGTACACAGGAAATAAATGATCATTACTTTTCAGGTTTATCAGAAACTGAAACCAATATTAGTGTAACAGTAAGTAATATTGGATTAGATGCTAAAGATGCTTTACTAGGTTCACAAGTTGGCGTGATTGCTGCAAATATTGGAGTTACCTCTCGTGACGTATCTCTTAAAATCGGTGGAAATGTTGCTATTGGAGCAAATCGTGAAAATATAACAGTTACTGGTCATACAATAATAGTTAGCGATTCTGGATCAATAATTATTGAACAACAAGTTTCTAATACAAATATTAAATCTGGAAAAAATAGACTTGGCAATAAACGTGATGAATTTAAATTCATAGCATCAAGTGATACTTCTCCATCTGCACGAGATGCGTCTACTCTTACAGGACTTGACTATGGCGGTTTATTATATAATCAAATTAAAAAATTAATATTTAGAATTGGCAATACATCAACTACTCCAAGTGACTTTATAATTACTTCATATGCTAATGAAACACAAGTTACTTCTGCCGTACAATTCTCATATGATAATATTACTTATACTGATAGTTTAACAATAGAAGGAATCTTGCCAAATGATATAACTGAAGTTATCTATGTCAAATTTGATGTAAATAACTTAGATGTTTTAGGCATTGGAACATTCCTTGTTAGTGTGGAGCAACAATGACGAATAAAATTTATACACAAACTGGACTAGTAGAAAATTCTTGGAATTCACGCGGTTTAATAACCCATAATTTTGTTAATAAAACATTAGTTAAAACTGATACTGGTTTATTATTTGCTGTTGTTCAAGACAGATCACCAACAAGTGACATGTATATTCGTGTTTCTGTAAATAATGGTTTTACTTGGGCAATACCGATTGGTGCTCAACTAGGTACGGATTTTATAGATGATATAGATAGTTCAAATTCTAATGGACCAGTAATGCATTTAGTTGTTGATGAAAAATCACAAACAGTTTTATTAACAGTTTCTGGTTATTCAGTTTCAGGTTCTATTTTTAAAACTATAGTTTATGGATGGACGTATTCAATAAGTTCTGAAGATATTGTTACTTTTACTAAATGGGTAGATCCAATACGTTTTGACGCTGGTGGATCTTTATTTGCACTAAATATAATGAATTCATTAAATTATGATGTATCCGCAACATTTAATCATATCTATTTTACATTAAGTTATAATCAAAAAATATTTGTAAAAGCTTATTACCCAACCAATTGGTCATCTCCGGCTATTGCAAGTATTGAAACAGTAGAAGATGATTATTTTGATTTAATTTCTACACATGCAGATAATCAAACTTCAATATTGGATATATTAGCAATACGAGATCGAGAATTGGAATATGAATTAGTTTATATAAAATTTAATTCTTTGACTAAATCATTCAATAGTCCTGTAGTTATTAATTCATTTGTTCCAACAGTTGCAAATGATTTAAATATTTCTAGAGATGGATACAATAATCTATTAGCTTATTGGACTCAATTTAATACAGCGGGCACTTTTGTAAATCAATATTATTCTATTTCATATGACGATGGTTTAACTTGGTCAACACCTACAACAATTCCAACAACAGCTAGTCAAGGTGATTTTGAAGATTCTGTAAGTTTTCAAAAAGCAGGACGTACAGTTTCTCTTAATGGAGATACTGGATTTATATTATCTTATGTTAGAAATTTTAATGGTAAAGCAATTACTTATGTTCGTACTTTACTAAGTGAAAATGGCACAAGTTATCAATTAAGCGAAGAAAAGATAGCCGCTTCTCATGCAACAAAAGATGTAGTTGGTTTAAGATTCTTTAAACCAGCTGGTAGTGAATCATATAGTTTTGATCAAATTGGTGATATAAGATTTGCTTATCAAATTGGTCAAGGAGATAGTCCAAGTCAAAATGATAGTATACCAGTTTATTTTGGTCAAAAATTATTATTAGATGAAGCTTTTGTAGAAACAGAAATTATATCATTTGAAGAAGATACTCCACTAGCAAATGAATTATTGGTTAATTTTAATTTACTTGGTTCATTAAATGATAATGTAGATTATTATGCCGAAGGATTAGTTGGAAATATTACAGATAAATATGTGTCTACATTTGACCGTTTTGGAACATCAATTGAATTAGTGCACTATGAACCAATTCAATCATCTAGAATAAATGATAAAAATGCTTATACATATGAAGGATCTACGTATGTTAAAGTATTTGTAGATTCAATAGCTTATGCAAATCCAATTAGTGGCAATGAAGTATTTGTTAACTATATTGAAAGAGATACAAGACAAATTTATTTGCCGCCTGACATGCATATAAGTAGAAATTATATTCTAAATGATGGCAATAAACAAAAGAGAACTGTTTGGTTAATGAAGTATGCTGGAAATGAATATGAAGTTACACAAGTTCTGCCTTACTTTATTGACAATCAAATAGCTTATTACACAGCAAATGCATTTGTAGTAGGCGCAACAAGAAATCCATTTACTAGAGCAATTCAACCTACGGAGACATAATGACAATTAGCCAAACAACAATTACATTTTCTTTACCGGAAGATATTAATTCAAATAGACTTGACGTATTTCAATCATTAAGTAAAAATGGATCATATACTTTATTGGAAAGTACGCCATATGCCTATGGTATTACTACATTTACTGCAACAGATTTAGATGAGAGCTCTTGGTATAAAATACGATTTGCTAACAGTAATAATAATACAGTAGGACAATTTTCTGATCCTGTATTTGGTGGCAGTTATGCTGCGGCAGCTCCGTTTCTTGCTGTAACAAGCCCTACGGATGGAGCTAACTATGCAACAGTGCAGGAAGTTTATGACTATGCCAATTTAAATGCTGAAGACATTCCTACCTTTAGAGTTTCATCTGCCCTAAAAAGAGCTCGTGCAGTTATCGACTGGCGTACAGCAGAAATGGATTTTGAAAGATTTAACGATTACGATGAACCTACTGCTCGTCGCAAATATAATGCTTCATTAAGAATACTAAAAGAAGCTGAAATTAATATTGCATTAGGTAACTTATATCAAAATCTATCAGATGATAGAATTATTGAAAATATGAGATTAAATTCATCTTCCAAAGTTGGAAGTGTAACTATAGGTGGAACAAGTATTGGCGGAGACGATCTTGGAGATCGTAATGAAAGCATTCTATTCTTAGCCACATTATCTTCTAGATACTTTGCACAAGGTGAAATCTTATTATCCCATTTTGATACCAATAGTATTAAATTAGTTGGATATGATCTTGCTGTTCGTGTTCCAAAATTCCGTTATCCATTTAATGGATGGGCATAATGATTCAAGTATTATATAGAGTTTTAGCTGTATTTATAGCATCTGCTTTAGGTGCTGTAGGTGCAGGAACAATAGCTGGTATTAGCATGCTTAATGCAATATTTATTGCTGGCATTACCAGTGTTATGACTGTTGGTGAAGCATTAGCTAGATCTTATATCAAAGATGGGAAATTGACTTTAGATGAAATTAATAAAGCTTTTGATCTTGTGGATAAAGAGGATTCTTAAAAGACTACACGAACAAGCGTGGACTATTGCTGGAACAATTCTTGTTTTGATAACTCTTTCGGGAGATATACAAAAATGGGGAATTATTGTAAGCGTAGTTACATTTTTAATAACTATGTCTTTTATGTATAATCGAGATGACCCCAATGAATCCGATGAATGATATTATGAATTTGACGTCTAGATGTATTAAATATTTTAGAAAGCTCTTCTTGCGATATCCCAATAGCATTAAGTTCCCGGATCTTTAATACTTGATATTCGGTTAATTTAGCATTAGGATTCTTAACACCTTTAGGTTTTCTTCCTTTTGCAGCACAATCTACATTATTTTCTTTATGCGTACCTTGCTTTAAATGCTCTGGATTACAACATATAGGATTATCGCATTTATGCATCACGAGTAGATCTTCCTGCAAGTCTCCATGATATAATTGATATGAAAACCTATGAGCAAACCATTCATCGCCATCATAATTCCATCTTCCGTAACCATCGCGATCTGTAAAACCTTTCCAAATCCAGCATTCTGAGGAACTCTTGTCAATTCTATCATGAAAGTCTTGTATAGTATTTTTTCTTTTATCGTATTTATCATGTACTCTTATTTGTGTCGGCATCTTGTTCCTTTGTTACATTTGCATTAATTATATCATATAGTATGCCCAATTACTTGCACTCTAACAAAATATGTAGTACTATATAGATTGCTTGAGATTGATGCATTGATGTCAATACCAATCAAATATAATAAAAAAGCATATATAATAGATTGATATAATTGTTTACATTGAATATTGATCAATCTATAAACAATCCAACCAAAGAAAGAGTCCCCAAATGCAAATATCAGGAACAGTAGCTAAGGCACCAAGAGTGCTTGACAAGGTAATATTTTCGGCAATCAAACATGAACAATGTGATAAACCAATTCAATTAGTATTATTTAGAAAAAATAGACCAGCTTCATTAACTAATGCTTTGTCCAATGCTAAAGTTGGCGATCCAATTACTATTATAGGAAAGCAAGAAAAAAATCCAACTACTAATGAAACTCAAATTGTTGTAACTGACATTATTGGAGTAGAAGTAGAAGTTGGACAATCAACCAAGGACATACCCTGTCCAAGTGTATTTTAAGGCGATAAATAATGTGGGCTAATCTTCTGCTGTTGTTAGGATCAAATGCTGCAAGAGCAGAAGTTTTAGCTGCCTCTAGAGAAGTTTTAAAAAGATATGGTTTAGCAGTAGCAAAAAACTTTTTTAGTAAATTAAGCAAAGAAGAATTAATATCTTTAAGTAAAAAAGAATTATTAGAACTGGCTGAATTAAATTTAAAAAGTTCTGGTAGAGAAGTAATAGATGCAAAGATATTCTCTAAATCAAATGCCCGCAAATTATCTAATATTGCTAATCAAGGTATTGATGCTATTGAAAGTAGAACAAGGGCATATCTAGAAGCTAAGTCGTTAACTATCTTGACTCAAAGAGGTATTGACGCAACATATAATCCTCAGATTAGAGCAATACGCGCAGCTATGGGATTAAAAAATCCAAAGGTTCAAGAATTAACTGGTTTTAGATCAACGCAATTATATCGAAAAGCAAGAGGTTTATCATCTAATGCATTAGAGGCGGCATTATTTCCAACTAATGCACGTCAAGCATTTGGTGTATATTATCTACGTGGTATAATTGGAGAAGGCACAGCAAGTTCATTAAATTCATTATTAGTTGGTGTACCTAGAGCAACATTAGCTACGCCAAAAGTAAGAGCTTTTGTACGTGCTATGGAAGCAGAAATAAAATACTTAAGAACCGTTGGACAAGTAAAGAATGCTTCTCAATTATCTAAAGCATTAAAAAATGCTACAGCACAAGCAAGAAATTTATATGGTCCACAAGATCCATTGTACAAGTCCAAGATAGCTGGTTATGTTTCTGGTAGACTTACAATACCAGTAGCAAGTACATATATATTTGTTGATAATGATGAACGCAAAAAGAATGTTCAAAAATTCAATAAGAGTATTCCAGACTTTGCTAAAAAAACTGCCAAACAAAAAGTTAGAACATATGTTGATTACTACACTAGACAAGATGGAATCAGGGTAAGAGGCCATTACAGA
>Ga0181348_1001508_pt1 | contig 10285 bp, 11 predicted proteins | sample Su13VDMM110DN_FD_130092 | JGI IMG/M metagenome (GOLD analysis project Ga0181348, IMG submission 130092) | Freshwater viral communities from Lake Michigan, USA - Su13.VD.MM110.D.N | ecosystem: Environmental > Aquatic > Freshwater > Lake | place: USA: Michigan | collected 2013-07-16
GTGGTGATGAAATGCCTATGGATGATATGGAAGGTGATGAAATGCCTATGGATGATATGGAAGATGATGAAATGCCTATGGATGATATGGAAGGTGATGAAATGCCTACGGATGACATGGAAGGTGAAGACCAAGTAACATTTAAAACAATTCAAAAATTAACTGGAAAATTAACTCAAAAAATTAGAGTTTTAGATAATAGCGAAGGAATGACTTCTGAAGATATTAAATATGTTATTAATATGGTTTTATCATCTATTAATTTAGGTGAGTTATCTGAAGAAGATAAGGAAGATATTATTAGTAAATTTGAAGAATACGAAGATGAGGATTATGGTCAAGAAGACGATATGGATGGAGAAGACTTAACTGATGATAGTGAAGTTGAAGACATTCAAACTGATATGGATGTTCCTGTTGATACCGAAATGGCAGAAGGTATGTATGGTTCGTTCGGTGATAGAGAAATGGAAGAAGAGGAAGAAGATGGAGGTTACGGAGGTCACGGAAAAATTTTTGATAGTATTTTTGGAGAATCTAAAGTAGATAAAGTTATTTCAAAATATTTTGAAGTTTCTAAATCAGAAATTAGAGAACACACAGAAAAACAAGTTCAAAAAACTTTATATAAAAAATCTATTGTTAAAAAGATTATGGAATCAGTTAAACAAATGACTGAAACTATAGAACAAGAATTGGAGGCAGAAAAATTTGTAACTAAAAATTTGAATTCTAAATTTGTTGGTATTACAAATAAGAAAAATTTGGTGTTTGAGACTAATGGTAGACAATTTAAAATTACGCCAAACGGAAGAGTATTATGAGTTATTTAACTTATGTTAATGGATTAGGTCCAAACTATAAGGGAGATAATTTATATGAGTTTATTTTTTCAGATGAATTGGATGTTTGGGGAGAATCTTGGGAAAATAAACCTTCTAATGGATACCCAACACCACCTGAATTAAAATATATTAAGAAAGTAGGAGTTTTAAGAAATACTGATTTAAAATTAGAATTAATTCAAAACTCCGATTTTTTTTGTATGACAGATGCAATGGATGATATTGTTGCATTATCATGGGAAGATGAAGAATTAGAATCACAAAAAAGATTAGTATTTCGATTTGGAACTCCTGAAAAAGAAATAAAGGACAAACTCTATGAAAGAGATTTGGTTTTAGAATTTGAACAAAAAGTAGTCTATGAAAACTAATATAAAAGCACTAAACTTGGTTGAAAAAGGTTTATCACCCAAAACAGTTAATAACTTAACTGAATCACAAATTAATGTCTTATATTCAAAATTATTGGGTGAACAAGTGGCAAATCCTAATATTGCCCAAAAAATTAAAGACCTTGATATCTTAAATCAAACCGTAACAGGACTTGGAGATAAAATGACAAAATTAGGTTTAGCTGAAAAAGAAATTGATGAAGAAGAAGAGGTTACTGTTGACCCAAATAAAGATACCGAAACTCAAGACCCACATCAAATAGGCCCTTCATCTGATGATGGATTTGGGAATTATAGTGATGGTGATATGAATGAAGAAAAAGACGGAGAACCAAATCCATACTCTATTTGTCATGCACAAGTTGGACCAAAACGAACCCGAAAATTTGAAAGATGTGTAATGTCTGTAAAAAAACAGTTAAAAGAAGGAAAAAATCCTGTATCTTTGTTTTTAGAATCTCAAATACAAAAAATTGTGGAAAAACATATGCCTCCCAAAATTACTAAAGGTGATTTAGTTAGATACATTTATGAAAATGAAACATCACCTTCACCAACAACAAAACCAACTACAAAACCCGGAACAACTCCTAGCACAAAACCTGGCAAAAGACAGAACCCTTTTAAAAATCCAAATCCTGGAGAAAATCCGGCACCAAAGGCAAAGAAAGTTTCTCCTGAAGACGCCAAAGAAAAAGTAATTGATGTAATAATGCAACTATTAGAAAAATAATTTATGAGACGGAAATTAAAAGAACAGATTGATTACGGGAACACACCTGAAAGGATGGACCCAAATTTAGAAAGAAAATTGGCGAGTCCTGATAGTCTTTACGCGACAAATCCTGCAATGAAAAAAGGTGAGGCCGATGTTCAAAGATTAGTTAGTAATAGATTTCAAAAAGTTGCAGATAAGTTAAGACAGGTTACTAATATCCAAGATTTAAGTTCTAAACAAGTTCAAGGTATGGTTTACCAAGAAATGATGAGAAAACTTCCTAACATTATGAGGATTGAGGCGGCTCATAAAGACGAATTAATTGAATTAGCGATACAATCGTCATTAGATGAAGGTGAAGTTCCTGAAGGAAGATATCAAATTGAGGCTGATTTAGGAATGCCAGATACTGGTAATTTTAGAATGGAACCTGAAGAAGATGAAGAAGATGAAGAAGAAGAAAAAGAAGAAAAATTAAAATTTTCATCTTTTGACCTTGACGAATTAACTGATGAGGAAATTTTAGAATTAGAAAAACACAAAAGAAATATTATTAACGCTCTTATTCAAGGAGCAGCAAAAAAAGGACATTACCTTTTTCAAAAACCTGAAGTTAAATCAAGATTAGATGCTATTGACCCATCTTTATATAGAGATTATTTAGGTATCATGGCAATCAACGATTTTTTGTATTTTAGTATGGAACAGATGATTGAACAGATGTCACAAACAGGCCAAGGGGTTGCAGGTAAAGTTGAATTAGGTGACGCCGATGAAGAAGAAGGTGAATAAGGTGAAGAACAACCTGACACTAAAATTATTGCAACTGGAATGATTTTTCCAATTCTTTGTCATGAAATCATTAAAGGATTAGAAGAGGCTAAAGGTAGAGCTGGTTTACCATCAGACTCTAATCTTAGGGCAAAAGTATTAGGTCAAACTGATGTATTATCAAACGAGCCAATGCAATTACGTATTGGACCTGAAATTGTTGAAAAATTACGGTTTGCATTACCTGATGATATTTTTAATCCTGAATATAAAGGATTAATAAATTTTTTCCATGTTTTATTATATCAAATAGAGGCAAAAGAATTTTTAGAAGTTATTGGAAATGCAATTTCTGAGGATTCTTCTAAGATTAGTAAAGCCAAAAAACGATTTGAAGAAATTGTCGAAGAAGCAAAACAAATGCAAGAGGAATTTGAAGATTATAAAGAAGATGAAGATATTGACCCTGACAGTAATGATGATGATGATTTAGATGATTTCTTAAATAGTTTAGGAATAACAAGACCTAAATAACAATGTGTGAACAAAGAACAATTAATTATCGAGTTAACAAAGTGTATAAGGAGTACTCCCTACGCACTTAGAACTTATTTACAAACATACGATAATACCGTATCAAAGTATGTTCCATTAGATTTATTTCCCGACCAAGTTAGTTTAATAGATGATTACGACAAATACAACGAAAATATCGCATTAAAGTATCGTCAGGCGGGTGTAACAACCGTAACTGCCGCTTGGATATCAAAAAAATTAGCCTTCGCTCAAAAAAACAAACCTGAAAAAATTCTTATTATTGCCAACAAGTTAGACACATCAATGGAGATGGCTAACAAAGTTAGAGGTTTCACTGAACAATGGCCGGATTGGGTTGGTATTTCATTCTCAAAAGAAAAAAACTCACAAAGACATTTTAAACTTAATAATAATTGTGAAGTTAAAGCCGTTGCAACATCAAAAGATGCCTTGAGGGGTTACACACCCACAATTCTTGTCTTTGATGAGGCGGCGTTTATCGAAGCGGACTCAGATTTTTGGTCAGCTTGTATGGCGTCCCTATCTACAGGGGGTAAAGTTATCGTTGTATCCACCCCAAACGGATATGACCAAATTTACTATGAAATCTATGACCAGTCATTAAGGAATATGAATGATTTCAAAATATCTGAGATGTTTTGGTATCGTGACCCAAGATATACAAAAGATTTGTATATGGTTAAAACTCCTGACTTAGTACATTTTCTATTAAATAGAGAAGAATATTCTGAAAAAGATATTATTAAATTATCGATGGAAAATCCATATGAAAGAGACCACTCTGTTGTAACCGATTATATTAAACAAGGATACAAACCATGTTCCGCATGGTTTGAAGGTATGGTTAAGAAATTGAAGTTTGATAGAAGAAAAGTTGCTCAGGAATTAGAATGTGACTTTTTAGGTTCGGGTGATAATGTATTCGAATCTGAATTGATGCAAGAAATATCCAAGAATACTTTACGTGAACCACAAGCCAAACTAATGGGTGGTTCACTATGGATATTTAAAGAACCGGTAAACGGACACAAGTATGTGATGGGTGTCGATGTATCAAGAGGTGACTCTGAGGACTTCTCATGTATCCAAATCATCGATTTTGACGAAAGGGAACAGGTGTTAGAATATGTTGCCAAAGTTCCACCAGATGTTGTGGCAGAAATTGCATATAAATGGGGAACAATGTATAATGCTTACTGTGTTATTGATATTACAGGTGGTATGGGTATTTCCACGTCAAGAAAATTACAAGAATTAAGTTATCAGGGGGGGTTATATGTCGACAATGTTGATACCACAAATAAATGGAAATGGGACCCAAAGATTAATGAAAGAATTCCAGGAATTAACTTTAACTCAAAAAGGGTTCAAATTATATCAGCATTTGAAGAAGGAGTAAGACACGGGTTTAAAGTATATTCAAATCGTTTATACAATGAAATGAATACGTTTATTTATATTAATGGAAGACCTGACCACCAAAAAGGACATCATGATGACTGTATTATGGGAGTATCTATGGCACTATATGTTGCAGAAAAATCATTCCAATCATTAGAAAAAGTTACAAACCATACCAAAGCAATGATTAACTCGTGGGCAACAAATGTAACCGAAAATAAAAATTCGTCAGAATTCTTTAATCCTATGATTCCTCAAATGGGTAGAGATAGTGGTTTAAATAATGTTGGACAAGCAACAAAGGCGGATTATCAAAAATACGGATGGTTATTTGGTTCCTAATAAGTATTTATTTTATCAAACTAATTAGTAAATTATAATATGAGTCAAGAAAATCTAACGGTCTGGCAGAGACTATCAAAAACATTCGGTCCAAATTCACTATTGAATCAAGATTATCCAACCTTTAAGTTTGATAAAAAAGAACTTTTACGTACACCAAATCGAGATGATTACGAGAAAGAAAAACTTCAAGCTCAACAAACATTTTATTTAACAAATCAATGGGCAAAAGTTGAAAACAATTTATATTCTCAAGCAGTCTATTATGAGCCATCAAGATTATCCGCCCAATATGATTACGAAAGTATGGAATATACACCTGAAATTTCGGCAGCATTGGACATATATTCTGAAGAATCTACAACAACAAATGAAGATGGTTTTATTTTACAAATTTATTCTGAATCAAAAAGAATTAAAACTGTCTTAGCCGATTTATTTAATAATAGCTTAGATATTAACACTAACTTATCAATGTGGACAAGAAATACTTGTAAATACGGTGATAATTTCGTTTATTTAAAGTTAGACCCTGAAAAGGGAATTGTTGGTTGTCAACAATTACCAACAATTGAAATTGAACGTAGAGAATCTGGTGTGGCCGGTAATATTACTATAGATATTACTAAAGATACTGATAAAAAACCACTTCATTTTACTTGGAAAAATAAAAACATGGAATTCCAATCATGGGAGATAGCCCACTTTAGATTATTGGGAGACGACCGAAAACTTCCTTATGGTACATCTATGTTAGAAAAAGCAAGACGTATTTGGAAACAATTATTATTGTCAGAAGATGCGATGTTAATCTATCGTACATCAAGAGCTCCTGAAAGAAGAATGTTTAAAGTATTTGTGGGTAATATGAATGACGATGACGTTGAAGCATACGTAAACCGTGTTGCCAACAAGTTCAAAAGAGAACAAATTGTGGATTCTAAAACAGGAAACGTGGATATGAGGTTTAACCAAATGGCGGTTGACCAAGATTATTTTATTCCTGTCCGTGACCCTTCAGCGCCAGACCCAATTACGACTTTACCTGGAGCAACAAACCTATCAGAAATTGCAGACATAGAATATATTCAAAAGAAATTATTAACGGCTCTTCGTGTTCCTAAAGCATTTTTAGGGTTTGAAGAAGTAGTTGGTGATGGAAAAAATTTGGCGTTACAAGATATTAGATTTGCTCGTACAATAAACAGAATTCAAAAAAGTATGATTTCCGAATTAAATAAAATTGCAATTGTGCATTTATTTTTATTAGGGTTTGAAGATGAGTTACAAAATTTTACATTAGGATTAACTAATCCGTCAACTCAAGCAGATTTGTTAAAAATTGATGTTTGGAAAGAAAAAGTGTTATTATATAAAGATTTGGTTTCTGACCCAGGAAACGGTATTCAAGCCACATCATCTACATGGGCCAAAGAACATATTTTTGGATGGTCTGATGAAGAAATTAAATTGGATTTACAACAACAAAGACTTGAAAGAGCGGTTGGAGAAGAACTTAAAGCAACTCCTACGGTTATTAGTAAAACCGGAATTTTTGATAATATTGATAAATTATATGGGGAATCCTCAGGTAGTACAGGAAATGCATCAACTACAGGAGCTGAAGGTGCACCATCAGAAGGTGGTTTTGATGCCGCTCCACCAGCAGGTGATGCCGCACCCCCTCCTGCCGAACCTCCCGCAGCCGAAATAACTCCTGAATCTAAAAAAGCTAATATGAATATTTTATTGGAACAAAATTTTGATAAGCATTCAAGATTTTTAAATTTAAGTCAAGGACAAGATTCTTTAGGAGAAATATCAAAAGAATTGGATAAGTTGTTAAACTCGTAATATTTATATTCAAAACAAACAAAATGACTTTTGGAGAAATTAAATCTATTATTGAAAATAATTTATTAAAATCCTATAATAATAAACAGGAATTTAAGAAATCATTAAAAGAGTTCAAACAAGATGTGTTGAACAATAAAAACATGTCACGTCTATATTCATTATATGACCAATTAACAACACCTCAAGGATTAACTGAAACAGAGGCAAAAGATTTTTTAGAAGAGGGTATTAATTTAATACAAAAATTGACCCCAACAATTAAAACAACAAGAATATCATCTAAAAATGTGTCAAATCAATATATTAATATTGATTCTTTGGTTTATGTAAATAAATTGGATTTAATGGAGAGAGTTCAATCAAAGAAAAATTTAATTAAAATATTAGTTTCAAGTAAACCTGAACCTATAAAAGAGTCAATTAATCTTCCATTAAAATCTATGATTAACATCGCCAACCAAACAATGAATGGTTATATTGAAAATCTTGACGAATCCGCAAAAAAAGAATTTATTCAATTAATGTCTGAAGACACTACATTACTTAAAAGAAAATTTAAAACCTTACAAAAAAATACAATTGTTAAATTAACAAATCTTTTAGAAAATGAAAAAGAGTCTGAAATTAAAACAAAATTGTCTGAAACAATAGATAAATTAAAAGTAGAAAAATTTGACCAACTTAATTTTTTTAAATTAAAAAACTTAGACGAATCAATCTAATTTAGATTTTATTTTTTGAATATAACAAGATTTTAATTTTTGTTGTCTTAACCTTATTGATTTTTTAACAAATTCTTTTTTACCAAACAATATTTGATTTTGTTTAGTTTTAATCACCTTTGACTTTAACATCTTTAGAGATTTTTCTATCCCATTTTTTTTTACATCTATCTTTATCATATAATACAAATATATCAATTTTTTTAAAGTTTTTGACAATTGGGGTTATTTTTCCTATATTTTGTTAAACAAATAAACATTGACAATATGAAACTTAATGAAAAAAGGAAAAAGTGTAAAGATAAATTTATATACACCAATTAAAACTGTATATGGAACGGTAGATTCAAAAAATTTAAAATCATTATATATAAACATTCAATCATGGGTTACTCCCAAATTTGAGCACAACAATTGGAATAGAGTTGTTTGTAATCTAAGTCGAGATATTAAACATTCGGTATTTAATTCCATAAATCATAAACTTTTTAAAGAACAAAGTATTGTTGATTTAGACTTAAGAACAAGTGGTATTTTACACGGTAAAAAATCTTTTTTAAATTTAGAAGTTAATTTATATACCAATAATGAAATGGATTTTAAATGTTCTGAAATTAAAGAATCGGTTAAAACAATTATTAAAAATATTGTTAAAGAAAATGTAATTCAAAATAAATATTTTGAATTTTCACCATCAAAAAACGAATAACATTAAAAAGATACTTGTATGATATATTTATCATAAAAAGAATTAATGAAACAATTAAGAATTTTAGAAGCAAGTGAAGTAGGCCATGGAATATTGGTTGAAACAGACGCGGGTTGGATATCACCAAAAGATATTAGAAATGCCAAAATCTTAAAAGAAGCATCTGAAATGGATTATAGAAATCCATTTGAATTTTATGCGGTATTACAGAAGTATGATACTCCAAATAGAAACGGAAGATTTTATCCTGAAAAAATATTAAAAAGAGAAGCTGAAAATTATAAAAAGGCGATTGAGAAAGGTCTATCTACCTCAGAACTTAACCATCCCGAATCTTCTTTAATTGACTTGGATAGAGTGTCCCATATTATCACAGAAGTATGGTGGGATAAAAACATCTTAATGGGTAAACTTAAATTGTTAACATCGCCAGGATTTCATGAACGAGGTATTGTTTCAACTAAAGGAGACCAAGCAGCTAATTTGATGAGACAAGGTGTTACAATGGGAGTTTCTTCAAGAGGGGTTGGTTCTTTAAAAAAAGTTGGAGAAAGAAATGAAGTTCAAGATGATTTTGAGTTAATTTGTTTTGACTTGGTATCATCTCCGTCAACACCAGGAGCGTATTTATTTACTAATCCAAACGATAGAAATAAATATGAAGAGAATTTAGAAGAAGAAAAAAAATATAAATCGGTTGAAAATTCAGAATTTCAAACTAAAGGAGTTGACTTAATGAGAAAATTAACCGATTATTTGGGAAAATAATAAATTATGGACGAAAAATATTTTGTAGCAAAAATTCAGTACGATTTACTTGATGATAATACTGGAAAAATTAAAAAAATTAGAGAAGAGAAACTTGTTAAAGGATTCTCAGTAACCGATGTGGAAGCTAAAGTCACAGAAAAGTATCAAGGATTTACAAATGATTGGAGAATTACTTCAGTATCGGAAAGTAAAATTGATGAGGTAATTGAATAATATCTCAATAAAAATTTAACAAAAAAAAGTGGTTTATCGACCGCTTTTTTTTATGCTTTAAAAATCTTATATAAAATAAAAAAAAATGTAATACCATAAAATTGAATTTTTTATGATTTGACACTATTTATATTGTAAAAATAACAGATTTAAATGAAAGAAAACAAATCTTTAGTTCAAGAGGCTCTTATTCAAATGAAACAAGTTGAAGAAGCTATAGCCGAAAATGCAAAAGGAATACTTGCTTCAACTATGAAGAAAGAAATCAACCAATTAGTAAAAGAATCTCTTTCTGAACAAGAAGAAGAAGATGAGATTGATTTAGATACTGACGCGAATGCTGATGTTGATAATGATGATATTGATATGGACTCTGATGTAGAAGACATTGACTCTGATGAAGAGGATATGGATTATGACGAAGAAGATATGTACTCTGATGAAGAGGATATGGACATGGATATGGATTCAGATGAAAGTCCAATAGATTTAACTGACGCTTCTGACGAAGAAATTTTAAAAGTATTCAAAGCTATGGGTGAAGATGACGGTATTATCGTAAAAAAAGATGGTGAGAACGTTTATTTATCCGATGATGATGCTAATGTAGAATATCTTGTGAAACTTGGTGAATCTTATAAAGACAAAAAAAACAATTATAGTATGCGGGATGAACAAGACGAATCAGTAGATGATGTTATTAATGCTATTTTCTCTGACTCTGGTGATGTAAGTGATGTTGATAGTGATGATTTAGACGGAGAAGAAACTCTTTATGAAATTGAGATGGGTGAACCAGAAAAAGTTGAAACTATTTATGAACTTGAATTGGATGACGACAACTTAATACCAATCGACGAACAAGATGACGAAGACGGATTCGATAAATACGGAATGGACGAACAAGATGACGAAGACGGATTCGATAAATACGGAATGGACGAACAAGATGACGAAGACGGATTCGATAAATACGGAATGGACGA
>Ga0181348_1001511_pt1 | contig 10278 bp, 8 predicted proteins | sample Su13VDMM110DN_FD_130092 | JGI IMG/M metagenome (GOLD analysis project Ga0181348, IMG submission 130092) | Freshwater viral communities from Lake Michigan, USA - Su13.VD.MM110.D.N | ecosystem: Environmental > Aquatic > Freshwater > Lake | place: USA: Michigan | collected 2013-07-16
AGTCTTCGCAATCAAATCCAGTTGCAGGTTCAGCATTCACTAGTATAAATGGCTCAACTTGGTACGAGCAAACAAATCAAGACTTTTTCTTCAAAGTCCATTACGATGTTTCTTCAGCTCCAATAGACACCATAACCTCAATAGGAAATTACAATAACACTGATGTAAACTGGGAATCCGGAACATTCAAAGGGGTGTTAGCTAACGATAGTGGTCATTTGGTTTTGGACTCTAAATTTATAGTATCAAATGTTTTTGATTCTTCAAGTTCAATTAATCGTGTTTATAATTCTAAGAGCAAATTCAACACTTTCATCACTTCTCTGTGGTCAAGAACAGGCGGAAGAACATACCAGGATCTTTGGACTTTAGGGACAGAAGCTACACATAAAAGTGCTTTGGGATTTACAAACTCAGGAACCGCAATAACAAATATTATTTCTGGATTAAGTTTTGAGGGAGATACGAGCAATCTTTATGATACTTTGGAATATGCTTTAATTGGACAAGAATCAAGTGCAATTTCCGGCATCTCAAATACTTCAGAAATAACTTCCGTAAGAGACTATCTATACAGCAACAGTTTACTCAGAATTGATGACTTAAAAACAAGATATAAAAATGAAAGTGGCAAACAATTATCCCTAACCCCAACAACTGGCAGCATAGGAACTACAATCACTATTTCATCAGATGGGACAAACATCTTTACTTGGAATATTTCAGAATATCCATATATTGAAATTGTAAAAAATTCATCAGTTCTAGGCTCAGGATATACAACTACTCCTGGAACAGGTCAGATAACATTTAGTACTCCAATCGTTTCTACTGATGAACTTGAAATATATTTAAGAAAAGATTGGGACGGCACATATGCATCTATTCCATCTAATCTAACAGTTTCTAAATATATGATGGAGAGATGGGGAAAATCATTTATACCAATTGTTAATATAGTAAGTGATTTTGACAGTGATGAACTCGTAAATCAAACAAAACTTATTCAAAGAATTAATTATTCTTGGAGTAACGCAGGCACAAAAGTTCTTTCTTTTAATGTTGATGATAATGCAAGCACTGGGTTTATAAGAACTTTAAACCAACAAACATCAGGTTTAGTTTTTGATGCTAGTTCAAATACATACTGGGACAATCTAAATACTGCATTGCTTCACGGTGGATCAAACAGTTTATTCAATGGTTCTTGGTCCAAAAATCTTGAGTTTGCAGATTCAAAATTCATAAAATCCATAACTACTTCCTATGTTGTTTCCACAGGACAGAGTGTGGATAGTTCTTGTTTAGTTGAATATAGATATTCCAAAGATAGAAAAATTTATAGTTCTTGGGCTGCGTTTGCCTCAACTACTGCAATAAACAAAGAGCTTACAAATATAGATTTAAGAATATCTATGACTGAGGGCTGGAACAATGCAACAAATACAAAAGTTACACCCTATGTCCAAACTCTTTACTACACAGAAGTAACTCCAAGTGTTGATTATTTATTTAGCGATGTGTTAACAACAGTAGATGATATTTCTGAATATATTTTATCAACAAACTACACTGATAATTCTGTCTCAAAATTAACTTGGGGATTGTGCAAAGGCGATAGTACTAACTGGGATGATTTTGAAGAAATTTTATCGGGCAAAAATGGCGTGTTTGCTTCAAGACAAAAATCTTACAAATTTACACAAACTATTGCCAAAAACAGTTTGATATGTTTAAAATCTCCTAACAACAGTCGAACATTTTTTGTTTATGAAAATAGCACAAAGTACACCTGGAAATTAACAGACGTTGTTACCGTTTTTATAAATGACACCTTAGTTGATAGTTCTCTTTACGTTACTAATAATATAAATGGCACTATAACATTTACTACAGATATTGTTGATGTAAATAATGTAAGAGCAAATATTATTACTGGAAATGAGAGATATGAAGCGTTGGGAGAAGGCACAATAACCACAGATTATTCAAGTTACTATGCAGTAAATGGTAGATGGCCACAAGACAGCAAAGTTGTAGTTCTTGTGAATGACAATATTAGTAGGGGTGGATTTAAACTTGACAGAATAAATGGAAGAATAATTTTCAATGTTAGGAGACAAATCACTGATATTGTCACCTTATTCATAGCTGGAAATACTTCTTACAGAATAGGATTAAAAGTAGAAAAATATAATTCTTCTGCCAGTGAATCTTATAACTTTGAATTTACAAATAATACTGTTCCTAATAAAGATGTTTATTCAAGATATTTAAATACAAATATACCAGCACTAGGTTCAAATACTTTGAAAATAGATTCAAGAGCTTACAAAGTTTCTGTAGGTTCAACAAATGAAGTATCTGCTAGTGAAAGACTTTATATTGATTATGATTATATTTCTGACAGCGAAGAATATAGACCCAGAACAAAGTGGTACAGAGTAAGAACTTCTGGTGGAGGCACAACTGTTTCAGAATTAGACTCAACTCCTAATTATAGAAACAAAACATTGCAAAACAAATCAGATATTAACTTATCAAATAATTATTTTATTGAAAATGATCAAATATACGCTGTCGTTGAGCCATTTGACAATCTTGACTATGGAATACCTTACACTTCAGAACCTGTAATACTAAAGAATCAAAATGCTCCTTATGTATATGATGTAAAAATTAAGGCTGGATTAGGATTAACTAACAATAAAGTTGACTCAAATACAGAGCTTACTGCATTTTACACTTTTGGCGGTTCTCCTGACAATTCACACATAGAATGGTTTGAGTGGACTAATGGAGTAAGCTTCAAAATAGCTGAAGGTACTTCCCTTAATTCATCTTTAGTATTAAAAAATAAAGCAATATCTTTCAGTGTTACACCATTTGACGGACAGTTTTATGGAGTGAAACAAGATAGCCAAATTGTGCATATAATTTAAAGAGGAAATCAGGAAAATATAAACATAATATTATATTTGAGGTAATTAAAAATGTCCGAAAATATTCAATTCATTCCTGAAGAAGATCTCAAAGTAACTCCAGTTCCTTTTAGTGCTTTATCGCAAACTCAGAACTGGGGAATGGGATTGGCTGCAATTCAAGATGTATGGCAAATAGCTAAAGGTGAGGGTGTTACAGTTGCTGTTTTAGACACCGGAATTGCTGAACACGTTGATTTATCTGAATGCTGGGCAAAAGACTCTGTTTACAATTGCTCTGATAGTGATTCGTGGGAAGACAAATCATCTGGTCACGGTACTCATGTTGCTGGAATTATTGCCGGAAACGATAATGATTTTGGAGTTATAGGTGTTGCCCCAAAGTGTAAAGTTATTCCAATAAAAGTCTTAAATGATGATGGTTCTGGAAGTTTCGAAACTATTGCAGCTGGACTTAGAAAAGCTATAGATTTAAATGTTGATATTATAAATATGTCTTTAGGAGCATCTAGTGAACCGCCTAAATTTATTCACGATTTAATCCTTGAAGCTGTTTCTAAAGGCATAGTAGTTATTGCAGCTGCTGGAAATGATTCACAAAGTGTAAACTATCCAGCAAGATATGATGAAGTTATAGCTGTTGCAGCTTTAGATGCAAGTGGAAAACTTGCTACATTTACTTCTAAAGATGAAACTGTCGATATTGTTGCTCCAGGAGTAGACATTTATTCTACTTTTTTGAGAAATGAATATTGCAAAATGTCTGGTACAAGTCAAGCGTCTCCATTTGTCGCTGGTATTTGCGCCCTTATAAAATCTGCCTTGAAAAACTTAAATCTTATGCAAGAGTATGGGAATCAGTTTTGCCAAGCAGATATGATGGTAGCTTTGCATAACGTTTGTTCATTGCAAAATACAATCATAGAACCAGGAGAAGAAAAAAATTGGGGTCCTGGTGTTCCTAAATTGGCTAATATTGATTGGAAAACAATCTTAGTCAAAAAGTAATTCTAAAAGAGCAAGCAAAAAACAAAAAATGACTCTCACTCATAACAATCAAGTGAGGTGGAGTATGAATAAGAAATTTATGGTTTCTTGCTTAATTAGTTTATTAGTGTGTCTATCTTTTTATTTGCAACCTTTCAAGTTAGTTGTAATTGTAGGCGAATCAATGATGCCTACTTTGCGTAACGGACAAGTTGTATTAGCAAAAAGAGAAAGCAAATATAATAGAGGAGACATTGTAGTAATTAGGGATTCTGAAAGTAATATAATTGTTAAAAGAATTATTTTCAGACCAGGAGATTATTACTACTACATTATTGATTCTGATAGATTTGAAATGATATTTTTATCTGACAACTCATTTAGAAAAATATTAGAAGCAAAATCAAAATATGGTCATGCTGTAGTAGAATATAAGTTAGGGAAAAAATCTTATTTTGTACTTGGAGACAATTTAAATAACTCCGATGACAGTAGAAGATTTGGACCTATTTCAGAAGAAGATATTATCTACAAAGTTGTGAAATGAATTTTAAGATAGACTATAACTTATTGGAGTCTTTAGTAAAGACTTCTCAAACAAGAGACTTAGCTGAAGATCCTGTCAAAAAAACAATTCAAACAGGTCTCAGCTCTTCTTGCACTATTTATGTAAGATCTGGAAAAAAGAATTGGTCTGGTAGTGGTTTTTATATTGGTAACAACTTAGTAGTTACTGCTGGACACGTTGTTCCAAACGACCAAACTCTTACTGAAATTATGTGTACTTTTGATGGAAATAAGTACATCGCTGCTACATTTTTAAATTCAGAACCTGCGATTGATTCTGGCGTTGTTAGATTAGAATATTCTCCTACAGATATTCCGCCACTAAGATTTGGAAACAGTGATGCAGTAGAAGTTGGAGATATTGTTGCAGTAATAAGCGCTCCAGAGGGTTTTCATGACACTGCAACTGTTGGAAGAATATCTAATATTCATCAAAGTATTGCCGACCCAAATATGCCTGCTTGGAATGATATTATTTTCATTGATGCAGACATCTTAGAAGGCTCATCTGGCGGAATGGTTATTGGTGTTGACAATCTTGTTTATGGCACTGTAATGGGGGTGACTGGGCAACACGCTGATATTGGTGTTGGAGAAAGTTCTGTCTGCCCATCAAACAAAATTCAAAATATGCTTTCTAAATTAGTATAATGTGCTTATGCCATCTCCTTTTCAAGTTTTAGGAATACCAGAAAATTCAAGCGTTGATGATGCTAAGAAAGCTTATAGAAAGTTAGCTAAAGAATATCATCCGGATGTAAATAAAAGCCCTGGAGCTGAAGAGAAATTTAAAGAAATCTCTCAAGCTTATGAGGATGTTTTAAATCCAAAACCACAACAGCAGATTCCTTTTCCAGAAAATCCATTTAGAAAAACACATCTTAATGCATTTAGAAGAAATTTAAATATTCCAATCACTTTAAGAATAGAAATTTCTTTAAAAGAGTGTTTCACTGGTGCAAATAAATCAATTTTCTATGAACGAATGGTTCCTTGTACTGATTGTAATGGTGATGGTGGTACAGGACAAATAAACTTTTGTTCAGATTGTGACGGAAGCGGTGAACATTACATAGTTCAAAATGTTGGATTTTTTCATATTAGAAATTTTGCTGGACCCTGTCAAAAATGTCAAGGCAGAGGTGAAAGACCTGAGAGAATTTGCAATAAATGTTCGGGCAAAGGTTTTGTAACATCAAAAGAAATGTTTGATTTAAACATCAAGAAAGGGCAATGTTTCAAAACTATTTTGCTTCAAAATCTTGGGAATTTCGGTGATAAACATCAACCACCAGGACCATTAATAGTTGAAATCTTTGGAAAACCAGAGCAAAACTATTACGTTGATGGAAACTTAAATCTAATTCACGAATATGAAATAGATCCAATTTTATGCATTATTGATCCTAATTTTAAGTATCAACACATTAATGGCAATAAGCTTAACTTTAAGTTTTCAAAAAGCATAAAGAATGATTATGTTCATATAGTCAAGAGTAAAGGCATACCTGTTGATGAAAATAATTATTCAGATTTGCATATAAAATTCAAGTATAATATTCCTAGTGACTTGAATGAAGTCGAGACTGATGCTTTGAGGTCTTATATTGAATCTAGGAAAGGAAGACAGTTATTATGAGTATGATTAAGAGAGCCACAGGAAAGATTGAAAATTTTACAAATGCTGAAGGTGAAGAAGTAGATGTAGACAATTCTGTAATGTGGGCTGATGAAAAAAGCAGCACAGAAGAAGTAGTTGCAATTAAGGATGAGTTACCTATCCCGTCAACAACTAATATGGATTTAGATCCTAATGCTTCTGATGAGGATGATAGTGTTATAGCTAAGGATTGTTGATATGGATAAGTTATTAACCACTGTTCAAAATGATTTTATTTTACTGATTATATGTTTTATTTTCGGTAGTGCTATTTTATTCTTCGTTGCAAGAGCCAATAGTCCAGTTTCAGAAACAATTACATCCTTAGAGTTAGTAAAAGTTTTTCTTTCAAATGCTTTAGGCAAGAAAGGTGAAGCGATCCTTGATATTTGGATTGAAGGTTTACGCAAAATTGAAGATGGTGAATTTTCAAGCGAAGATGCAGTAGATCAATTTATAAGATTTATTAAACTAGGTGCAGCACAAAAGGGTATTGAACTATCTGAGCAAGATTCAGATAAGATTGAACTTTTAGTGTTATCTACTTTGGAAAAATTTAATTCTAAAAAACCAAAACAGATTAATATTGCAGTAAATAAATTCAATGCAATGAATCATAGATAGATTGACTAAAAATTGCTAAACAACCATTTTGTTGATGCCAACAAAATGGTTGTTTCATTAATGGTATACTTTAAATTATGGTGGAAATAGAAGTTTACAATGAGCGAAGTGTTCTCATAAATAATGAAGATGCTATGGGCAAATTGTCTTATCCTATTCAAGAAGCTTTGCGTAATGAGTTGTCTTACAAAGTGCCTGATTCTGAATGGTCAGCCAAGTTTAAGACAGGTTTATGGGATGGAAAAATCTCTTTATATGTAAAACGAAACCAAAGTTTTCCAACTGGCTTAACTGTAAGAGTTGCTAAATTATTTGATGAATTAAACGTAAAATATAAGTTCATTGATAAGCGTGAAAAACCAACAAGAGATTACAATTTGAATTGTGATTTTATGGGCAAAGAGCTTAGAGATTATCAAGTCTATTCTGGAGATCTTTCTTTAAAGAATCAAAGAGGAATGTTAGCTCTTGCAACTGGAGCGGGAAAAACTATGACTTCCTGTTATATTTTTCATAAATTAAAAGTAAAACCAGTTGTATTTATAGTCCCAGCTATTGAGCTATTAAATCAAACTAAAAAAGAATTTGAAAAATATCTACGGTTTGACGGAAAGCCTGTCAAAGTTGGTATTGCAGGTGGCGGTTTATGTGACATAAATCTTGAAGGTATCAATGTCATAACTTATCAAACTGCTTTGAACGCTTTTGATAAGAAATATGTTGAGACTAGCAACAAGATAATCGAGGATAGCTGTGAAAAAAGCAAATCAACAGCACTACTACAAAAAGAACTAGAAGTTGCACTATCAGCTTACAAAAAAGCAAGACACTTAGCTTCTGGCAAATTGTCAGACTTGTATTACGAACTTGAAATTGCAGAAGAAAAATCAGCAAAAAATGCAAAACAACTTAGAGTTAAATATGAACGTGAACTTTTAGCCTTTTGCAAAACAGAAACCAACGAATATAAAAAAGCTCAATCAGCTTGGGACGTAAGGCAAAATACTTTATTGCAAAAATCACAAGTAAGGCAAGTGATTCAATCTTGTAATGCTTTAATAATTGACGAAGCGCACTTAGCTGCAGTTATTACTGAAGAAATTGGTAATCAAGCAAAACAAGCATATTATCGTTTGGGATTGTCTGCTACTCCATTTCGTACTGATAATCAAGAAATTAGAATAGAAGGTACGCTTGGTGGCAAAATATGTGAAGTTAGTGCTAGTGATCTTGTCGAGCGTGGATATTTAGTTCCACCTAAGATATTTGTAGTTCATATTGATAGTGTTGAGCCAGCGCAAACGTATCACGAAGTTTATAATCTTAATATCATAAATTGCTGGGAAAGAAATTTCAGAATAAAACAATTTGCCGAAGGTATGAAAGCTAAGGGTATTCCTACTTTGATACTTGTAGAGCGAAAAGAACACGGTGATATTCTCGAAGGAATGATAGAAGATTCTGTATTTGTCCCTGGTGGTGACAAAGGAGAAACAGATCCTTCTGATGAGGAAAAAAATTACCGAAGAAGAATGCTTAATGCTGTTGAAAACAACGAGATAGTCTTGATTGCTACACAATGGGCAAACGTTGGTGTTGATGCTCCTAGGATTGCTTGTTTAATACTTGCAGGATCCAGTTCCTCTCCAGTGACGACATATCAGCAAGTTGGAAGAGTTCTTAGGTGCGTTGGCAAAGATGTAGAAGATTCTATCAAAAATGGCAAACCTGAAGCTATTATTATTGATTTTTCATCAAATCATAAAAATTTGAAATCACATATTACCTTGAGAAAGAAAGTTTATAAGAATGAACGAGCTTGGAAAATGTATGAAATAAAATAATCTACGCCATTGTAGATTATAAGTTGCCTTACAATTCTAATTTGAAGAGTGCATTAATTACTTGATTCATCATTTCTTCAACTTGTTCAAAAATTTTCATATTTTTCCTCCTTACATAAAAATAGTCCACTGGCAAATATATCCGCCAGTGGACTTATGTATTATACTCTATTAGGATTCTTGTTTCTTCTTTTTAAGATATTTCTAGAAGAAATTCGTCACAGTATAATGAATAATACATTGCTTATTAGCGCATTGGAGGTGAGCTATGTTTCATCAGACCATCATTGGCAAACCTAAGTGTTGTTTGAACAGAAACTGTAAAACTCAGTTCGTCAAATCATCTCATTTAGGCTGGCTTCCCAAATCTGAAGTAGAAGTGTTTACTATTATGCGTTGTTTGAAATGCAAAGATACTTTTGCTATCATTCAACTTATGTCAATGGCTCACGAGTACAGGGACAATTTACCAAAAGACAAAGACAAAAATATAGCTGTTGGTCCTATTACTAAAAACGAAAGCCTCGATTTCAGAAGAAAACTTGAAAATAAAGATGCTCTTAAAGAATTAATGGAAGGATATGTTCCTGGAGGCACTGTCTTACCAGAAGAGCCTGAATAATGTACAATATAAATTATGAGTTTTGCAATTGGTATTGATTTAGGAAGTACATTTAGTGTTGTTTCTTTTGTAAATGACAATGATCAGGCAGAAGTAATTCCAAATGACTTGGGCGAAAGAATTACTCCGAGCGTTGTGAGCTTTGGAGATGAGTTATATGTTGGGCAATATGCTGTCGATATGGAACAGCATTTGCCCTTTTCTCATACTATTCGTGTCGTAAAAAGGCATATGGGTACAAGTAAAAGATTTGAAATTGAAAACAAATCTTACAGCCCCGAAGAAATATCATCGTATATCTTGAAATATCTTAAGAATTGTGCAGAGCGTCATTTGGGATGCGAGGTAACTGAAGCTGTTATTACTGTTCCGGCTTACTTCAATAATGATCAAAGACAAAGTACAAAAACAGCTGGTGAATTAGCCGGTCTTAAAGTTTTACGTATTATCAATGAACCTACTGCAGCGTCTTTAGCTTATGGTTTAGATAAGAAGAATGACGCTACTATTCTTGTTTATGACTTGGGCGGAGGAACATTTGACGTTACATTGCTCAAACTTATGGACGGAGTTGATTTTCACGTTCAATCTACATCTGGCAATACATCTTTAGGTGGTGTGGATTTTGATAATTCTATTGCTGATTTAATAAAACTCAAAACATCAGTTGATATAGATGCTATAAATTTGAGAAATATTTCTGAAAAAGCAAAAAAAATGCTTTCTCATATGACTGTTGCTAATGTCATGGTTGAGAAAAACTCTATAAAAATTACTCGTGAAGAATTTGAAGAAGCAATAAAGCATTATATTGATAAAACAATGGTGTGTGTAAATGATGCTTTGCGAGATGCTAACATCAAGACAAACAAAGTTGATGAAGTTGTTTTTGTTGGCGGTAGCACTAGAATTCCTTTAGTAGAAAGAGTTATAGAAGAAAAGTTTGGAAAAAAGCCAAATAAATCAATTAATCCTGACGAAGCTGTTTCTATCGGCGCATCTATCCAAGCATCAGTTTTGACAGGAAAATCA
>Ga0181348_1001515_pt1 | contig 10268 bp, 20 predicted proteins | sample Su13VDMM110DN_FD_130092 | JGI IMG/M metagenome (GOLD analysis project Ga0181348, IMG submission 130092) | Freshwater viral communities from Lake Michigan, USA - Su13.VD.MM110.D.N | ecosystem: Environmental > Aquatic > Freshwater > Lake | place: USA: Michigan | collected 2013-07-16
AGGTATGCTCGAAACACCACCAATCAACTTCGCCTTTTTAACTGGTCACTATGAGGCTGCTTTGTCGCGTCTACCCAGCACTCTATTCGATCTGGGTTACCTCAATACCGACAACGAGGACATTGTGGCTTGTGTGCGTAGTGTTGTGAAGGATATTCTTAGTAATGCAGAAAAGCGAGAGCGTGCATTTTCTATCTAACCAATAAAGGAACTCTAATACAATAAAAATATGGAAGCACAATACATTCGAATTGATGAAGATGGTAATAAGTTTTACTTTAAAGCCAAAGCCATGACATTGTTTCATCGTCTTAATGGACCAGCAGTTGAATATGCTAATGGAGGTAAAGTATGGTTTGTCGATGGTAAACGTCATCGTCTAGATGAACCAGCAATTGAAGGTGTTAGTGGATATAAAGCATGGTGGGTCGATGATAAATGTCATCGGCTTGATGGGCCAGCAGTTGAAGGTGCTGATGGACGTAAAGAATGGTGGGTCGATGGTAAACAGCATCGGCTAGATGGACCAGCAATTGAATATGCTACTGGATATAAAGCATGGTTTGTTGATGGTAAACGTCATAGGCCAGATGGACCAGCAATTGAATATGCTGATGGATGTAAGGAATGGTTTGTTGATGGTAAAGAGCTATCAGAAGAAGAGTTCAACGCTCTTACCAAACCACTTGAATTGACGCTAGAGGACATTGCCGCTAAGTTTGGCGTCGATGTGAGTAAGATTAAGATTGTAAAGTAAAAACTTAGAATACAATAAAAACATGGAAGCACAATACATTCAAATTGATGAAAACGGCTGCAAGCGTTACTACAAAGACAAAGCGATGACCATTCGTCATAGGCTAGATGGACCAGCAGTTGAAGGTATTGATGGATATAAAGCATGGTATGTTGATGGTAACAGTCATCGTCTAGATGGACCAGCATATGAATATGCTAGTGGATATAAAGCATGGTTTGTTGATGGTAAACGTCATCGGCAAGATGGACCTGCAGTTGAAGATGCTTATGGACGTGAAGAATGGTGGGTTAATGGTAGAGATCTATCAGAAGAAGAGTTCAACGCTCTAGTCACCCTTCTGACCCTAGAGGACATTGCTGCTAAGTTTGGCGTCGATGTTAGTAAGATTAAGATTGTAAAATAAAGGAACTCCAATATAATAATAGTATGACTGAAACACTACACTGCGAACCAATTAAACTAGAACTTGTCGGCCTTGACGGCAATGCCTTCTCACTCATGGGAGCATTTCAAAAAGCAGCACGCAAACAAGGCCGAACGCCTGAAGCAATCAAAGCCGTGCTGGATGATTGCATGAGTGGAGATTATGATCACCTCCTTCAGACTCTTGTGAAGCACACTCGCTAAGGTAATGAAAGTAATCACCATTATTTGCCTAGCTGTTATGATCTCTAGTTGCGGTCCACCCGTTGCAATTCGAATTGACGAGTACGGAACTTATACCTATTTCGCTAAGTAGGGAACTTCAGATGACCTGAGCATGTCTTTAAAAGGCTTGATGACAAGGGAACAACATTATAATAAGGAGCAATGAAAAATATGACTGAACATGAAATCGCTCAAGAAGAGCTTGTAGATAAATTTAATGCCGATTGCTGCTGCAGCATTGATGACTTCGATATTCTCGTAGACAAGATGCTACTTGGTCGGAACTTTACGCAAGACGATCTTGAAAATATGTCTTACGACGATATTATTGAGTACGTAGGCGATCTCTTCGGCATGGAACTTGAGCTTAATGAAGAGTCTAAGAGCATTATGCTCGTAGCTTATAAAGCCTTCGCATAAGGGAACAACATTATACTAAGGAGTAGACAATAACATTATGAACCGATTCGAAAAACTTGATTACCTGCTTGAAACTTGCTCGACTACCTTTATCAAGGAGTGTGAGTTCCTTGATGAGATGGTCCGTTGGATGTCTGAGGAACAATTCAATGAGTTCTTCGAGCATGTCTGCTCGTGTTGGGACATCAAGGACCCCGAAGATACTGAAGATGAGATGAATGAATTCACGGTAGAGAATGATGAGATGATTCCTGCATAAGGGAACTGCCGTATAATAAGGACGAAGAGAGAAGCTAAACCAAACCAACCATAATAACCACCATGATTAAGTACACATTCAAAACTATTGTATCGCCAGAAGCAGTCCGCAATGAGTTCACCGCTCTCCGCGATTCGTTGAACTCCTCTGATAAGGAACTTATGCAAGCGTTCTGGAATTTGGGTATCGATCGCCTCGATGATATTAAGCGTGAGGTTAGTATGCTGCAGGCTTCAGCTGCTACTAAGCTCATCGAGAAGCGGGAGCTTAAGCTCGCTGCTAAGCCTAAGGTATCTAAGCCTGCGAAAGAGCCTAAGGCTAAGAAAGAGCCTAAGGCTAAGAAGGAACCTAAGCCTGCGAAAGAGCCTAAGGCTAAGAAGGTGCAGGCAAAGGTGATGTTTGAAGGACGGGAGGAGCCCGAAATTTTCACCGGTGTTGACGATGATGGTGATCTTAGCTGCTTGATCGTCGACGGTACTAACTGATCATCGCGTCCTGAGTATGACAATAAAAGGCTCCTCTGACTAAATAAAAGAAGAATTGATAGTGTCCGTGATAAGCCGTATACGTACGCACCAATATCACTAACAATTCTGACAGGTGCAGCTGACTCTGTATTGACTCTACGGACGAGACACTAGCAAGGAACCACCTAGTGCATAAAAGAACTGGAACAAAGTCACTGAGACTATAACTTAAGTACAATGATCGAATCACTCATGTTACTCGCGGGAATTGTTTAAATTCGCCGCTCTCTCTGTCTAAGATGATATAGAGTAACGATTGTAAGGGAACTCAGATATAATAAGGTATGGCTAATAACAACTGGGAAGCACCACAACAAAAGCAAATCAAATCAGTCGACATCTCTGCTGTCGTCCTCAAGCCGGTATTCAAAGAGAATCCTTACATCCGGACTCCTACGTATCGCAAGACTCGGAGCATCAGCTTGAAGGGGACTAACTCAGAAGTTTATTGAGGAACACTAATATAATAAGGTATGACTCACGAACAACTACTTGAAAAGCTAGAAGCCACCGAAGATGCTCTCAGAGACATCGCTCTCTTCCTGAGCTGTGGAGGATACAATGATGTCGGGTTGATTGAATTTGACCCTGCATTGTACGCTAAGAAGATCAAGGACGCTATCACCGAGCAAATTGTGGAACTTCGTTATAATGAGACTGTAGACAGCAAATAACAAACTAAGAAATAAGATGACAACTGCTCCTAAGAAATATTCCTTCCAGACGATTGTGGTACCTGCTCAAGTCCGCGTTGAGTTTACCACCGTACGTGAGGACCTGATGACGACTGATAAGATGCTCAGCCAGGCGCTATGGAATATCGCTATGCGTGATGCTGATGCGGTACGTCAGGAGGTATCAGATCTTAAAGAGGTAGCTGCTCAGCTGAAGGTGGTAGGTCAGATCACCCGTGGAGAGGTAGAAGGAGCAGTACCTAAGGCAGCTAAGCCTAAGAGGGTAACTAAGGTACCTAAGGCGATGCTGGTTAGTGGTGAACAGGACATGGACGTGTTAGTGGTTAACGGTCTGTGAACAGTGGATGGGCTGTGAGGTATCGGAGCGCTCTCTTGTGGTGTGAGAGGCGCTCCGATACCTCCTCTGGTGACGCTACCGAGAGCATCGGCTATCCTACTACGGTAGCGCTCCGAATTGTATATAGAGAGCTGAAACCAAAATTTGGGAATGCGGGCCATGTCTCAGAATTTTTCTAGCAATTTTTCAGAGTTTACATTAAGGTTTCCCATCATCGAAGACGCGCTGGTCGCTAGTAATACTCAGGCATAAATAACTTAATGAACACTAGGGATCTACAACTACTTGAAGAAGCCTATCGATTAGTATGTGAGAAGAGGCGCAAAAAGAAAAGAAAGCGCAAGGCAAAAACTAAAGAACTAACGTATGGGCGTATCGGGGGGTATTATGGTTATGGTTATGGTCACGATCATTATGCAGGCGGAGAAAATACCGGTAATGGTGGAGATGGCGGCGGGGAGTAAAAGTGTAGTCTCTAATTACCGGTGCCGCGGAAAATTTTTTTGCGCGATTTTCTGAGCCTCCTATATAGGGCTTTGTATAAATACTAATACTATGAGATACAAAGTAATACACATACACGCGAGCGGCGTCATCGACATGGACGATGTATATGATACTGATGATGGTAGAGTTGAGTTGCGTAGTATTACAGCGAGATATATTCGTATACAAGATAAGCCTGGTAGTGGGCATGGACCGTATGAGTTTGGATCGTTTGTAATTATATCAGAAGAGCATCCCGCTTTTAACTTTGATATATGGAGTGATATAGGAGATGAAACAGCAGACGACGGAGTACCGAATTACTTACAGGATATGCGGTATGCTCCTTTTATAACAGACTTTATAATTAAATATTTTCCATCTTTATATAACTATTACCTTAATCAAATATGAGATACAAGTTGTATACCTCAAATAATATAGAAGGTCTAGTAATATCTATTACATAAAAGAAACACATAAGTTAGCGCAACGCATACGTTAATAAATTAATCTGTATTCCGTAGCTTTGAGACTTACTAAGCGGCATGTTAAACACTCTCATTATATCCGATATCCATTTAGGCTCATCTGTGTGTGATAGAGATAAAGTACTGACAGTACTATCACTATCATTCAGTACTCTAATCATTAACGGAGACTTATTTGACAATCATTCGTTCAAGAGATATACAAAGAAGGACTGGAAGGTACTCAGTAAGATTAGAAAGATATCTAAGACAAAGCATGTCGTACTAGTCACCGGCAATCACGACGGTCACGGTGATCTCATAGCCGCCATTACTGGCATGGAGTTTGTATCGAGTTACAGTGCGTCTATCAACGGAGTTAGAATACACTGCGAACACGGAGACAAGTACGATCACTGGACGACATCCAAGCCACTCACAACCTGGCTATTTACCGGCTTGTACTACTGGATCCAGAGATTCGATAAGCGGCATGTGGTCACGCGCAAGCTTAAGGCATGGTCTAAGTCATGGGTACACGCTAAGGATATTGTACGTCAGCGGTATTTAGCAAGAAGGGGTCACTTGAATGATATCATCACTGCCGGTCATACGCACTATCCTGAGATTGTCTATAGTGAAGATTATAACTGTACCTATATTAACTCAGGATCGTTCTGTGACGAAAGATGTTCTTATATAACTATAGACAATAACGGGACATATAAGTTAAATTTTTTATAAATATAAGAGGATGAGATATAAAGCATACAGGCAATCATATGATCAAAAGATAGATATTAGCGGACCGAAGATTAATATAACACGGCTGTATTATAGGTAGAGTAATGAGTTTATAGCTAATGATCGTAAAGTTGTTTTCGGCTTTAAAGACTCAACAGAAGTATCTAACGGTAGGTTTATTAAATAATAAAAGATGCGATATACGGTTAAACAGTTTGAAATAGGTGAGGGAGATAAATATTACGGTATTATTTCTTCCCTTGAAAACGTTATAACATTAAATTTGGACCAAAGCGATGGTTGGGTTGAAGTAAAAGATGGTATTAAGTATCGTGTAAGAAAAAGGAACATCGACGGGTATACTACCGAGAAGAGTGTAATAGTTGTGGTTGCTATTCCTGAACAACACCAATTGTTTAATAATACTCTTATTCTAAACATACTTAGAGCTCGCGGGACACTGGCATTAGGCTATCGATCCAGTTTATCCACAACTATCGTGCCCAAGACTATCGTAAGTATCTTTAACCTAATATCCGATACTTTTTATAATGCTGGTATACCAACCAGTTATGAAGCATATGAATTAAAATAATTTTGTCCATATTGCCCTACTACGGTACGGCACTACCTTAGGACATACCTAGAACCCGTTATTGTGAAGTCGTGCTCCTTTAACGGGTTCTTCTTTAGTATAATTAAAGCATGTAGACTAAATATTAGTATGCGTAAGAACGATCAAATTTTAATGTGGGAAGCTTATATCGGCGAATCGAGTGAAGCTGTTTCAATGGGTGGACCTTTAAAGGCTGGTGGTGGTAAGTCTCCGTCAAAGTCTTCAGATTATAATTCAGGGGATGCTGAATCTAGATGTATGGAAGATGAAGAAGATGAGCTTCACGGCATTCTTAAGAAGTTTCATAGTGGAGACATTACTTCACAAGAAGCTCACAAGCACATTACTACGATGATGAAGGGTGATAAAGAAGAGGATGCAGAGAACGTTAAGCGCAAGCCACGCCCATCACCTGAAGAATCCAAACGCTCTATGGGTGTTAGAGGTCCAGGTGGTAAAGACCATAATGTAAAGAAGAACACTCCTAAGTTAGATGCTATGGGTCGTCCTTTGAAGACTGCCACCGTTAGAGGCGTTTAATACCTCATAGAGCCTTAGCGCTCTCCTACCAATACGTAATTCTATTACACTATCGTATATAGATATTTAAATAGGAGAGCGTTGGAGATATTAAGGTTAATCTATTAAGATGATATGAAGCAGCGGTACGTAATATATGGGGGCGATTCTAATATAATTGCTTCAGTCGGTTATATAAGATCATATACAGATACAGATATTGATACGCCGGAAAAAATCAAAAATATAATAGATAAGTTTTGGAATTCCTCAATTTCGTTAAGAGGTGGTGAGTATGAATTCGTATCAGTGGAAGGTAGAGATGGAGCTATAATATGTTTTGCAAGAGGTAAAAATGTATTGAAGACATATGGTATTATATTACCTGAGTCTCACCCCGCATTTAATAATCTACTAACGCTTTTACGACATTCGAGTACGCACGCTGTCTATGATGCGTTAAGGTCAAATCAAAGACTTATAAATTACAAACTTATAGTCAAAGATAGTATATTTCCATAATAACATTTAAACAATACTCATAACTAAAATTCATCTAGAGGGTAGAACAGAGTATGGAATGCAGCCGCAAAGAGCATTTGAGATCTTTTAATCTGCTATATGTGTTACCTTTTTAAGCTCCTGCTTTGTTACATGTAACTTACACTTATCAGCACTAAAGAAAATCTTGTTACCTTCTGTTCTATAGATTGTAATGTAGTCAACTGGTGAACATCCTAAGTTAGTTAGTTCCTGTTTAAATTCTTCGGTAATATATACACGCTCTTCCATACGTATAATTTAATATATTACCATACTTTTACTAGTTAAAAATTCAACTTTTTCTTAATTTATTAAAAAGAAGTATTTTAGCGCGACTGAATTCGAATAATTTTTGCATTTTGTCCCATTCTCTTAACAACACCATCATCTGTTGAGATAGCAGCGCGAGATTTATACTCAGTATGATCGAGATATTGAGCCGCTGCTTGTTTAAACATACCCCGTTTAATTAAATTAACAAAGTCAAAGTCACCAGGACCCTTCTTTTCTAGATCACCTCTAAACGATATATCTACTAGTACGATTTTAAGCTGGGGTGTAAAGCTATTCCATTGTTTAGCAAACTTAGTTTTAGCAAGATTAAGATGCTGTTTAAGATCTAGTTTAAACAACTGTATAATTTCTTTATTGGTTAGTACTTGCTTATCGCCAGGTAATAGTTTATGGCCGATGCCTATCGTCCTTATTCCTTTATCATCTTTATATGGTGTTTTAAACTTAGCATTTTGTTTTAAATTAAGATCATTACCATAAATCTCACTAGGTATAATATAAGCTGCAGCTTGAGACAATAGCTGATCATCTGTCATTGTATCAAGCTGTACCTTTGGCAAAGGTACTGACTGTACCTTTTGACTATCTTCAAGCCTTTTAATAACGACATCCGCAACTTTATTAAAGTTAGGATTATCTATCATATCCTCTGCTTTTTTAATAGCTTGCACCTTTTGCTCAAAAGGTTCAGGTCTATTATCAATTTGCTTAGCTACATAATCCACGGTGTATATTGAAGCTCCTAAAGAAAAAAGTCCAAGGAGTATTTCCTTAACTCCTTCATCAAACTGTTCGGTCATATTATTATTTATTGCTATTGATATCGTTATATATTATCTTATAATATTTTTATGAAAATTAAACTATCTACTACTCCGAAGGTTAAGCGACCAGGTATTCACGCTAAAGCAAAAACATCGCATCTTAAGCAATCAAAGAACTATAAAAAGAAGTATCGCGGTCAAGGTAAGTAATATGGAAGTTAAACTAGTAGATAGTATGGGATCGGATCTATCTGTGGTTAATGCCGCAAGGGTATCATTTGATAAGATCTCTGAATGGGACTACACTGTTGACCCTAATGATGTTAACTCTTTAGGTGTTAAAACCAAGACTCTTAAAGAAGCTGATAAGCGTATTATTAGGTTTTTAGCTAGAGAAAATCATTGGACTCCTTTTGGTCACGCATCATTATCATTTCATATTAAAGCACCTCTTTTTGTGGCTCGTCAGCTTGGTAAGCATCAAGTTGGTCTAGTTTGGAATGAGATAAGTAGACGGTATGTAGATAGCTCTCCTGAGTTTTATTATCCGGAGAATTGGCGTAAGCGTAATGAAGATAAGAAGCAAGGCTCACACGAAGATCAATTTGTAGAAGATATTAGTTATACACAACTTCATTTAAGAGATATACATGTCAATAGTGTACCAATTACGGAGAGTGTTACAAAACGTGCTAAGACTGTTACTACTCAAGCATATGATCTATATGTAGAGATGCTTCAAGCAGGTGTATGTCCAGAACAAGCTCGTATGATACTACCTCAAAATATGTACACTGAGTGGTATTGGACAGGCTCGTTGATTGCCTTTGCTCGTGTATGTAAGCTTAGACTTAAGAAAGATACGCAAAAGGAAACTCGAGAGATTGTAGAGCAAATCAATCGAGTTTCCTTAGAATTGTTTCCTGTTAGTTGGGAAAGTCTAGTATCTGGGATGTAATAATTGGTTCTCAAGCTTACTAAACCGAGCTTGAGAATGCCATGTTTCGTCTTCTTGAGGAATATAATCTCCCTCTGTAGTATGGATCGTCTTACCCTTTTCCAGAAATAGGGTAGGTGGCTGATAGAGTCTTAGAGTATGCTCTTTCTTCCATGAGATCGGCGAGCAGGAGGTCAGCGTGGTCATGATCACTGCTAGACTTAGAATTGCGTAATGTTTCAATTTCATTAACTAGTTCTTTTTGTTTGTTTCTCGACTTTTCACTTATATCATAAAAAAACGCTTTGTTTTTTAACTCCAAATAAACAGTTAAAGCTAACAAAGCGTTTTTTATTAGACCAATAATATCCATTAATTATTTACCTTTACCTTTACCTGTTTGCTTAGCTTTTCCAAAATTGAGAGCTAAAAGATCAACCAGTGAATAAACCTTTGCAAGGAGGGTCCCTGCTTTAGGTGTTGGCGTTGCAGCAGCTATTGCTGAAGCAAGTGCTACTACTGCTGTTGCGATACCAACCCATGGTTGGTCCTGTACTAATTGTAATAATGTTTCCATATACTAGTATTTAGTCTATTATGTATTAAATAGTTGTGTTATGAATTTTGTAGGTAGAGAAGAATACGTTAAATCAGTTCAAAAGGCACTTAACCTAACACCTGACGGTATAGACGGTAAGTTGACATGGCAGGCTATCAGAGATAAGCTTGTACCTGTAACCGCTATTAATACGCAGGATATAGTTGAGAGTCTACCTACCACACCTGTTAGAGATATAAGTATTTCAGATGCTGCTTATAACCTTATTTTAAAATATGAAGTTGGAGGTGGTTCTAGTTATTATACTAAATGCTTACAGTCACCTACTTATCCAGGTGGTGCAAGCGGTGTAACAATTGGTATAGGTTATGATCTTGGTTATAATACAATAAATCAATTTCAAAGTGATTGGAAGCATGTTATCCTACCCGATGTATATACTAGATTAGCTGTTCATATTGGGAAGAAGTCAGAGAGAGCTAAAGCAGCGATCCCTAGTGTTAAAGATATTAAGATACCTTGGACATCTGCAGAGATTGTATTTAAAAGTAATACGCTACCACGCTTTATTAAAGAAACAATAAGAGCGTTTCCCGGTGTAGAGAAGTTACATCCTGATGCATTTGGTGCTTTAGTTAGTTTAGTTTTTAACCGTGGAGGTAGCGTAAGCGGTAATTCACGAGTAGAGAT
>Ga0181348_1001519_pt1 | contig 10255 bp, 10 predicted proteins | sample Su13VDMM110DN_FD_130092 | JGI IMG/M metagenome (GOLD analysis project Ga0181348, IMG submission 130092) | Freshwater viral communities from Lake Michigan, USA - Su13.VD.MM110.D.N | ecosystem: Environmental > Aquatic > Freshwater > Lake | place: USA: Michigan | collected 2013-07-16
CATTGTTGTTCTTGATTACAAAGAAGCCCGCTTGCCCAACAGACTATGGTGATGCTAAATGCGCTAAGTTTAATATTGTTGGTAAAGAAGAAGTTGATAATCTAACTCTTGCCAAACTTGTAGCACAAGCACAAGACAAAGAGTTGATTTATGAAATGCTTGATTTTCATAACTCTCGCCCTGGTCACGACTTGCGTTATGCACTAGACGGTACTTTGATGCGTAATCTTGGTTGGGAACCAAAGATTGCATTCAGCGAAAGAATTAAACAAGTAAGTGATTGGTACTTACAGAACACACGATGGTTAGAACTATGAATTCGGAATATACTATGATGAATCCAGAATATGAAATGATTGAAGAATGTATTGCCTGTGGCTGTACAGATTTGGTACCAGTATTAGATTTGGCTAAACAACCACTTGCAAACTCATACAAGAAAGGTGCTTATGATACTGAATCATACTTTCCACTTGCTATCAATCGTTGCAAGGAATGCTTTCACGTTCAGTTGAGTGTGAGAGTTGATCCAGATTTGATGTATAAAGACTATGCATATGTTTCTGGTACTGCTAAAACTCAATTGGATTACTTTGATTGGTTTGCTGAATTTGCAGCCGAGAAGTATGGAACTAAGCCAATTAATGTACTAGATATTGGATGTAATGATGGAAGTCAATTAAATTCATTTCAAGACAGAGGAGCACAAACATATGGAGTTGACCCAGCCGAAAATTTGTTCCCTACTTCTTCCGAAAGGCACCACGTTGTCTGCGGATACTTCACCGGTAAAGAATTTGCCAATGAAAGATTTGATATCATCACCTGTCAAAACGCATTCGCACACAACTTCAACCAGCTTGAATTACTACAAAACATTAGAAGCATTATGCACAAAGAAAGTTTGCTCTTTGCTACGACCTCCCAATGCGATATGATTTTGAATGGTGAGTTTGATACAATTTACCACGAACATCTTTCTTTCTACAATGTGAAATCTATTGATGCACTATGTAAACGTGCTGGATTGAATTTGATTGATGTAATTAAATCTCCTGTTCATGGCATGAGTTACATTTTTGTCATTTCAAAATTTGCAAAAGCACCACGTACAATCGAAAATCTTATTTCACATGAAACAAATAAAGGTTTGTATTCGCCAGAGACTTATGATAAGTACGAAGCTGATTGCCTTCACAATGTAAAACAGTTTGCAGACTTTATTAAGAAGATGAAGTCAGAAGGAAGAACTGTTGTTGGTTATGGTGCACCAGCAAAAGGAAATACTCTGATGAATTTTGCTGGCATTGGACCAGACTTTATCATTGATGATAATCCATTGAAGCAAGGTCTGTATGCACCTGGTGTAAATGTGCCAATCTATTCATCACAGCATCTAGAAAAATATTCTGACGCAACTGGTATAATTTTTATTCCGCTTGCTTGGAACTTCTATAATGAGATTGTTAAGAAGATAAAGACTATGCGCCCAGATGGAAAAGATATTTTTGTAAAGCATTTTCCTCAATTCAAAATTGAGGGCACACTTTACTCCGTAGTAGATTACCATCCTGTATGAAGATTGGATTTGGTTTTTACGGTATAACTGAAGGTACCGATCCAAGAACTGGATATAGCCGTGACTTCACTCATTGCTGGAATGGCATACAAGAAATGCTCATTCAGCCATTCGTTGATAAAGGTCACGAAGCAATTCTTTATGCTTCTACTTATCCATTTTCATCACAAGAATCTGAGAATAACTTTTTAGATGCTGTAAAGCCAAAGAAAGTTGTTTACTCAGACTTTTCTACATCTGATGCATTTACATCCAAATCAAAACTGCATGATGCATTTATTGACGAAGATTTGGATGTTGTTATCTTTACTAGATTTGATATTCATTTCAGTAAAGTTATAGCCGATGAAGATATTGACTTTAACAAATTCAACTTTCTATTTCCAGAAGATCCAGAATGGTGGAGAACACACAGGTTTGCGTGTGATTGTTTCTACATTTGGAATCATAAGTATAGTGAATTTGTTAAAGACGCTATGCGTGAGACTTATGGATGGCCAAGAGGCACATTCTATCCAGATACGCATGGCTTAATTAATTTCCTAGATAAGAAGATGCCAATTGAAGAAATGCATTTTATCTCTAAGGAATGTCAGATAAGTAATGTCAATACATTTTATACACTATGTCGCAAAGATGTGCCAGAACATCCTTGCAAACATCCTGAAGTGAGAGCAAAATATGGCTAATTTAATTATATGCCCAGTTGGTATGGAAATGCCACACGATCCTCGTTGGAAAGAAGAAGACCATTGGCGTTGGACAAACAACGAGCGTGACTACGAAACGTTATTGGTAGTTTATAATGACTTCAATCCTGAGCCGGGTTCTTATGACCATTTGATCCGACACAAAGGACACAAGTGGCAAATCATGCAAGCGGTTGCAAGAGATATTCCTCTTGGCAAATACAACTACATTGGTTGTGTTGATGATGACTTGATTACAGGTTGCAATGACTTCAACATTGGTCTTATGTACGCACAAACATTCAAGTTTCAATACTGGCAACTATCTATGCCACATGATTCTAGTTTGATTTATCAGCCACTATTCAATGATCCATCTTGTGATTTCTCAGAAACAAACTTCATTGAAATGGGTTCTTGTTTTTTCACCGAAGAAAAATTCAGATTCTTGATGGAGTTTATTGGTCATTGGGATTTAGATATTGCATGGGGTATTGATAAGACATTCTATGATTTGTTCCAATGTCCAGCCCATGTCGTTCATTCTGGCATGATTCATCAACCATTCCGTGATAGCTATTACGACAAACAAAAAGCTATGGATGAAATGAATGACTATCTGTTCAATAAGTATCCATCAATACTTAAACATCATTATGGTCGCCAATCCAATTTTGTTGATAGACAAGATACTTTGAGAAAGTTTAAATTAAATGTTGAAACTAATAATTCTTGATGTTGATGGTGTAATGACCGATGGTCGTAAATACTACGATAGGGAAGGAACAGTTCGCTACAAAACATTCTGTGATAAAGACTGGACTGCAATCAAACGCTTTCGTGCGCTAGGTCTTGAAGTTATATTTCTAACTGGTGATCCATTCAATGTTGCAATTGGCGAAAACAGGAAGATTGATGTAATTGTTAATCGATTTAGTGGTGAACATAGAGATAAATCAGACTATCTAACCAAGATATGTGAAGACTATGATGTTCAACCACATGAGATAGTCTTTATCGGTGATGATATCTTTGATGTGCATCTAATGCAACTTGTTGGTGTTGCTTTTTGTCCAATTGATTCGCCAAATATTGTTAAGCAAAACGCAATGGTGATAGATGCTAAAGGTGGTGAGAATTTGATAGCAAAGATGTATGATTATCTAGAAGCAAAAGAACTAATCAGCACAGGCAACTTTGCTGACCACTTAGATAAAGTTTATGAATTAGATTTACGTGAGAAATTTTAATGTTTGATATTACTTTATATGGTCATTTGACCAATGATACTATTATTGACGGTGACAAGGAAACTATGTCTCTTGGTGGTTTGTATAACTGCTGGAGAACATTCAATGAATTAGATAGAAATCTGCAGGTGGGTTTGATGCCAACTGTCGTTGGTACTGCCGAGATTACTATTGATAGAAAAACATCTACAAGAACATCCAAAGCAAACTTAAACGAAACTTATCTACAAACAGAGATAAAGCCATCAAGAATTTCACATGTACTTTATCTGAATGAATTGGAAGATACATCTTTTCTGCCAAATTTAAAAGGTATTGTTAGTGCCGACTTATGTAAAGGTAGAGAATTAAACTATGACCTACTTAAGTATATTGATTATCTTTTTGTCTCCGATGATGAACATGATGTTCAAAAGCTAAAAGATTATTCTGAAGGAGGACTAATAATCTCTCATACTCCAAGAGGAAGCGTTGTTTACAGTGGTAATTTACTACAACCATATCTAATGCATAGAACACACATGGTAGAAGGCGCAAATGTCTTGGGCGCTGGTGATATGTTTGCATCGTGCTTTTTATACTCTATACATAAGAAGTGGTCATTGCACGGTGCTATAGAATTTGCACACATTACCACGGCTGATTTGATTAGGAAATATAATGAAAAAATATAATTTAGTTTTGCCGATTGCTGGCAAAGCACAACGATTTATTGATGCTGGTTACTTGATGCCGAAGCCATTGATTTTGGCTAAAGGTAAACATGTTATTGATTGGTCACTGGAATCTATTGATACTAGTGATTGTAACTTGATTTTTATCGTTAGACTGGATCACATTTACAATTTTAGCATTGATAAGATTTTGAAGCAAAAGTTTGGTGATGATATCTCCATTGTAACAGTTGACCATGTAACACAAGGCGCACTAGAAACTTGCACACTAGCAGAAGAATATATTGACAATGAATTACCTCTTTACATTTACACTCCTGATGTATATTTTCTTCCTCAGTTCAAGCCAGATTGTATCTCAAGTGATACCGATGGCTTTCTATTAACATTCCAAGCAAATAGTCCTGACCACAGTTATGCTGAGATTGGTGAAGGCGGTAATGTATCCCGTGTGGTTGAGAAAGAAGTTATTAGTGAACATGCTAATGTTGGATTGTATTACTTCAAAACTGGTCAAATGTTTCTGCAATACGCATGGGAAGCGATTGACAACGGATTGTTAATTAAGGGCGAATACTACATTGCTCCAATCTATAATTACATGATTCGTGATGGTCTTAAAGTTACCGCATGTGATACAGAGAAGATGCACATCCTTGGCACACCAGCAACATTTGAATTCTTCTGTGATAGAGTATTGCCTAACTTTGGTGATAAGCCAGTTGCTGTTGCTTGTGACCACTCTGGATTTGAATTGAAAGAACAATTCATTGACTTGCTGGAAGAATATTTGATACCATACATTGATTGTGGTACATATGTAAATAAGCCATGCGATTACTATGATTATGTAAGTCAATCAGCACAATTGATAAACAACAATGATTGTGACTTTGGCGTTTCATTCTGTCGTTCTGGTCAAGGTGTGAACATTTCTGCTAATAAAGCCGGACTAATCTCCGCACTTTGCTTTGATGAATTTACTGCTGAGATGGCAGTAAGACATAACTGCGCTAACCATTTTGCTGTGCCATCTAAGTATGTTGATAAAGATATGTTGCGTAAGATGATACAAATTTGGTGTACTACATCGTTTGATGGTGGTAGACATTTTACTAGATTGAATAAGGTACTAAAATGACAATGTATATTGCACACAGAGGAAACTTAGAAGGTCGGGTCGTTGAACATGAGAATGATCCTGTATATCTTCAAGAGGCGATTGATGAAGGATACATGGTTGAAGTTGATTTATGGAATATTGATGGTCAACTAAAACTTGGGCATGATGATAAATTTCATAATGTAACTTTTGATTGGCTATTTGAAAGAAAGCCATTCATTCTTAATCATTGTAAGAATCGTGATGCACTTGATATGGTATTGAGAAATTATCTACATGGTTTTTGGCATACCGATGAGGATTATGTGCTAACTACATTTGGATATACTGTTGGATACCCAGGAAAAGAGCCGGTTGGTCAAATGTTCATACTTGGAGTACCAGAAAGAGTGTATGCATTAGATGATATCAAGCACCGAATCACCTTTGGAGTAATGTCTGACTATGTAAAACTGCTAAATACATAAATAGATTACAAACTTAACTTGCTGTAGAGGCGGGGAAAAATATGGATTTTAAGCGGTTCCTAGACGAACAAAAAGAAAAGCACGCCGTTCTAGCCTTTGGGCGTATGAATCCACCAACCGTTGGTCACGCCAAACTTGTTGACAAAGTAAAAGATGTTGCAAAAGAAGTTGGTGGCAAATCTTTTATCGTATTGTCGCACACCCACGATGCGGCTAAAAACCCACTCAGTCCTGAACAAAAAGTAAAACACGCCCAAAGATTTTTTCCTGGTGTTAATATTACAACCTCCGACAAAACCCACCCAAATTTTTTATCTCAAGCGTCCAAAATTTATAGTGCTGGTTATACACACCTTCACATGATTGCTGGCTCTGATAGAATTGCGGAATATAAAACAACTCTCAACAAATATAACGGCGTAAAAGGCATTCACGGATACTTCAAATTTAAAGATATTGAAGTTCATTCTGCGGGTGAGCGTGATCCTGATGCTGAAGGTGTTAAAGGTATGACCGCATCTAAAATGCGTGGCCATGCTGAAAAGGGTAACTTCAAAGAGTTTAAGAAGGGTGTGCCCAGCAATGTTTCTAGTGAACATGCAAAAGAATTGTACCATGATGTGCGTAAAGGCATGAATCTCAAAGAAGATATGAATTATTTCTTTGAGCAATTATTGACCGAAGGCGTACATGACAAAGCAATCTTCAAAGCAGTATTCCTATCTGGTGGTCCTGGTTCTGGTAAAGACTATGTACTAGATAACACACTTGCTGGGCATGGACTAACAGAAATCAATTCTGACAAAGCACTAGAATTCTTGATGGACAAAAGAAATCTAGACAAGACAATGCCAGCATCTGAAAAAGAGGCTCGGGATATTGTTCGTGGTAAAGCAAAAGACTTGACTGAATTGCGCCAGCGTTTAGCATTGCTTGGTCGTAATGGACTTATCATCAATGGCACTGGCGATGATCCGAAGAAGTATGCTAAAATCAAAAAAGAATTAGAAGAACTTGGTTATGAAACTTCAATGATTGCAGTTAACACTAAAGATGAAATCTCATCAAAACGTAACATTGAACGTGGTCAACGTGGTGGTCGTACCGTACCAGAAAACATTCGTAAAGAAAAATGGGATTCAGTAAACAACGCAAGACCAGAAATGGCTAAGTTGTTTGGTAAAAATTATATAGAGTTTGATAACTCCGAAGATTTGAGAAGCGCACATCCTGAAGTAGTGAAAGCAAAGAAAGAAGAATTGCTACAATTGTATAAGGGCATACAAGACTTTGTTAAAAGACCTCCTAAGAATGAACAAGCATCTTCATGGATTGCAGGTGAGTTATCTAAGAAAGATAGCTTGCCTGTGCCAAAGAAAGGTGCTGAACAAATGGGACCAGCAGAATCTAATGCGGCTGAACAAGCACGAAAACTTGGACTACAATATTTTGGCTTTGGTCGGTATGGTAAGAATGGTAAGGTGACACATCATTCCGTGCATGATAAACTCGTACAAGATCCTACTCATGCGGATCAAGAAAGAATGGCTAAGATGGCAAATAAGGTTACAGCCAGTGGAGCCAGCGGAAGTGTTCCAAAGAAAAAAGTTAATGAATCTATAGACGATGAATTTGAATTGTTGGAAGAAATCAGCCCATTCAAACAAAAAGTTAAGCATTCTGACGGTCATACATATGTTGGCAAAGACAGTAGACCAAGATTGTTTGCTATACGAAACAACGCCGCTAAAGAAGCGCATCGTCAAACCGGTGAAGTTGTGAGAGTTGAAAAAGGTTACATGGTTAAATTAAAGGAGAGTACAGATGCTAAGACTAATCAAGAGTTTCTTCAAGAAACAAACACCACCAGTGGAAGAGAAACATCCATTGGACATTCAGAAATATCAGGCACCATCACCTGCGCCCCAGGTAGTGGAACCGTTACCATTACCGAGCATTGTGGAGACTCCAGCGCCCACATTGGTGACGGAAGCGCCTACGATTCAACCAGAAGCGAAGGTAGAATCAAAGGTAAACTCTATCTCTCCCAAGTCAAAGAACAGTGGAAAAAGAAAATCAACGAAATCGACCAAGGCATAGAACCGGGGATGTCAATGGCTGCTGGAGGTGAATCTATCGGCCGTGACATGGGTGAAGTCATTGGTAAGAATGGCAAAGCAACTCCATTAAAGAAAAAAGTATAAATGAAAACTTACAAAGATTTTATTTTAGAAAAAGAAAGATGCTGGAGTGGTTTTAAACCTGTTCCGGGTAAAAAACCATATACACCGGGTTCTTGCGTTGAAGAAGATGTTGACTTATCCGAATCTCCTGCATGGACACGCAAAGAAGGACAGAATCCAGAAGGTGGTCTAAACAGAAAAGGTATTGCATCTTATCGTGCAGCCAATCCTGGCTCTAAATTATCTATGGCTGTTACTACTGAACCAAGTAAACTAAAGCCAGGATCAAAATCATACAAACGCCGTAAATCATTTTGTGCAAGAATGGGCGGTGTTGATGGACCAATGAAAAAGCCAAATGGTGAACCCACACGCAAAGCACTCGCACTAAGAAAATGGAATTGCTAAAAATAACAAAAACTAGGAGAAACTATGTACACCGATAAAATTACTCAAGCAGTCGCCGAAGCAGTTAAGCAAATTCTTGCAACTGAGAAGCTACATCCAAATCAACAAAAGTTGGATGTGCATGAACCAGAAAAAGATGAGCTAACTTCTAATGATTTTAAAATGCTTCGTAAAGGTAAAAAAACTGAGGTTAAAGAAGGTTGGCAAGATATGCTTGATGACGTTAAGAAACGTGCCGCACCACAACCAAACGGTGGCGCTGGTATGAAACAAGGCTCACGTTACGGCGGTTCAAAACAAAAAGATGAACCAGAAAAGAAAGAAGTAAAAGAAGATATTGGACAGATTGGTGAAGCATCATACATTAATGGTGTAAAGCAAGATCCGGAAAGTAAAGTTTGGAAGTTAACTTCAATGAGTCATGCGGATGCAGTCGCCAAGCACGGTAAAGAAAATGTTCGCCATGCAGATGCAGTTAATCGTTCTGGTGACAAAACAGGAAAAAAACACGTAGAAGTTTTGTCAAAACTAGGTGAAGACGTTGATATCAACGCTATCAATGGTGTTAAAATGTCTAATATTGATGAGAAGCACATGACTGAGCCAGAAATGAAAAAACGTGAAGAAGTTGTTAAGTCTATGAAAAAAGGACTAGCGGGTTTCAAAGAGCGTTATGGTGACCGTGCTAAAGATGTAATGTATGCTACCGCAACCAAACAGGCGATGAAAGACTAATATGAAAAAAGTATCCGATGTTTTTAAAAGCATCCGATATGCCGCGGGTGAACCGCAGGCTATGCAGGAAGATTTGAGAAATTGGTTCAATCCAAATCATCCAAAAGGTGGTTGGAAAAGAGTTAACAGTAAGGGTGAAGTTGTTGGTGATTGTGCTAGAGAACCTGGTGAACCTAAACCTAAGTGCATGTCTAATGCACAAAGAGCATCTCTATCGAAAAAAGAAAAAGCATCTGCTGTTAGAAGAAAAAGACAAGAAGATCCTAATCCCGAAAGACAAGGCGCACCAATTAACGTTACAAGTAAGGTAAATGAAAATATGGAACAACTAAACGAAAAAAACAAGCCTACTAATCCAGAATTGTGGTCAAGGGCAATTGCTCAAGCGAAATCTAAGTTTGATGTTTATCCTTCAGCGTATGCTAATGGTTGGGCATCAAAGTGGTACAAGTCAAAAGGTGGTGGTTGGAAAACTGTTTCAGAAGCCAAAGAAAAATCTGAATACGACTATGAAGGTGATATGGCACGTGGTCAACTACAAAGTATAGTCAATAATGCTCAAAGAGTGCATGACATGTTAGAAGACAATGATAATCTACCTGAGTGGGTTCAATCTAAAATTACTCTTGCAGAAGATTACATTTCAACAGTGGCTAACTACATGATGAGTGAAGTTGATGAAGAAGTTGAGCATCTGGATGAAAAAGCTAAGTGGCGTTCTACTTCCGTAGCAAAAAAAGTTACCGATCCTGATGATTATCAAGATAGTGCTTCATATGATTATCATCACGATAATCCTAAATCTACAGGTATGAAAAAAGCCACCTCAGACACGCCAGAAAAATATGGTAGTCTTTCTGCAAGACCTGGGGCACAAGTTGCTTCACAGGGAGCTAGAAAAGGAATGATAACTAAACAATCTGCTAATAGATTGAAAGATAGAATTAAATCAAATTTCAATAAAGAAGAAGTTGAATTGGAAGAAGGTCGCCAATCACAGCGTCATCCACTTGAGGGACATGAGTATCACAAGAAGTCTGATGAAGCATTAGTCCACATTGCTAAGGATGCACACAAAGCAGCCGAAGCTATGAAGTCACACAATACTACTGCTGAAAATAAGTATCGTGACCAAGCAAATGATTCC
>Ga0181348_1001520_pt1 | contig 10255 bp, 8 predicted proteins | sample Su13VDMM110DN_FD_130092 | JGI IMG/M metagenome (GOLD analysis project Ga0181348, IMG submission 130092) | Freshwater viral communities from Lake Michigan, USA - Su13.VD.MM110.D.N | ecosystem: Environmental > Aquatic > Freshwater > Lake | place: USA: Michigan | collected 2013-07-16
TACAGATGTGCCTGTAAAGAAGTAATTGACACTCACCTAAAAATCCTGTATAATTAACTGTACAGGATTTTCTATGACAGATCATTACGCCGCACTAGGTGTTGCTCGAACAGCCACACCAGACGAAATCAAACGGGCTTTCCGTAAACTGGCCAGCCAGCATCACCCTGACAAAGGTGGTGACACACAAAAGTTTCAGGAAATACAGGCCGCCTATGACACCTTGGGCGATGCTGCCAAACGTCAGCAGTATGACAATCCTGCTCCACAGTTTGCCGGCATGCCAGGTGGATTCAGCACACAGTTCAACATGAACGACATCTTTAGCCAGATGTTTGGTGGTCATCCGGGATTTGCTCAACAGCATCCAAGACGCAATCACATGCGAATGAGTCTGTGGATCACTCTAAAGGATGTGAGCACAGGTGGACATCGTCAAGTGGCAGTGGGATCACCACAAGGGCAAAGCACTATAGAAATAGATGTACCGCCGGGTATCAATGATGGGGACATGGTACAGTATGCGGGCCTTGCGCCTGGCGGCCAGGATCTAGTGATTGAATTTAGAATACATCCGCATCCACAGTTCCGTCGTGATGGATTAAACTTGACTGTGGATCATAAATGCGCAGTCTGGGACATGGTGCTGGGGGGTGACACACAAGTGACCAATTTAGACGGCAACCAATTGGTTGTTGCAGTTCCACCATTGACCGATAATGGCACTACACTACGCTTGCGTGGGCGCGGATTACGGGATAGAAAAGGTACCACAGGAGACCTTTTTGTTCGACTACATGCCCTGTTGCCCCAATCAATCTCACCAGAATTGGCCGAGGCCATACAACAGCATAGATAATATTGTCAGAACAGTTGCTTCATAATACAGTAAGTAGTATAATAACTCATAGGAACTCAATTCAAACACCATGCAAGAAAACCCCGAAATAAAAAAGATCATTGAAGGCTCAGTCAAAATTGCCCAGGACTTTGGACATGAATATGTCACTACCGAACATCTGTTGTTGAGTCTTGTGCGTCATGCACCATTTCGAAAATGTCTGGATGCGTTTGGTGCGGACGCAGATCAACTGGACACAGAGATTGAGCACTACCTGGTGACCCAGATGCACTTGATTTCAGACACTCCTGAAACACAACCACGAAGAACAGTAGCCCTGGAACGTATCTTTAATCGTGCAAACGTGCAGGTCATGTTCACTGGACGGCGGGCCATTGCCACAATCGACATGTATCTTTCTATCATGAGCGAAACCAATAGCCACGCACACTACTTCTTGCTCAAGTACGGTGTTAAGAAACAGGAGTTTGTGGACTTCTGGACCAAGAGTTACAAAACAGGAGCTGCAGAAGTAGTTATGAGCCATTCACAAGCAGACGAAATCCTTACTGAATACTGTGAGAATCTAAGTAAACGTGCTGAAAAGAATCAGTTAGAACCCTTGATCGGCCGCAAAAAAGAACTTGAGGAAATGATCACTGTGTTGGCACGACGCTTCAAGGCCAACGTGCTCATGGTGGGAGATCCTGGTGTGGGCAAAACTGCCATTGTCGAAGGCCTAGCACAAGAGATTCAAGCGGGTCGTGTGCCGGAGTTTATCAAAGGCTCAGAAGTATGGTCGTTGGAAATTGCTTCATTGCTGGCAGGATCTAAATATCGCGGTGAGTTTGAAGAAAAGTTCAAGGCAGTTATCTCTGCACTGGAAGCCAAAAAGAACTGTATCTTGTTCATCGACGAAGCACACACCATGAGTGGTGCAGGATCGGGCAGTAACAGCAGTTTGGACTTTGCCAACATGCTGAAACCTGCTATTACCAAGGGTAATTTAAAAGTCATTGCGTCAACCACCTGGGAAGAATATTACGAGAGTTTTGAAAAGGATCGTGCGTTAATGCGCCGCTTCTACAGGTTGTCCATAGACGAACCGGATGCAAACACCACTGAACAGATCTTGATTGGACTCTCACCAAGACTAGAAACGTTCCACAATGTGCTGATTGAAACAGAAGCAATGACTGCCGCAGTGGAACTGGCCAATCGTTACATACATGATCGTAAGAATCCCGACAAATCAATTGACTTGATTGATGCGGCCTGTGCTAGAGAGCGTGTGAAAGACCTGGGCCTGGTGACCATTACCAAGGCCTTGATTGAAGCACAACTGGCCCGTGTGACCGGAGTGCCCGCAGACAAACTGCAAAATGAACGCTCAACCAAGATTGTAGAACTAGAAAGCAACATCAAGCAAAAGTTGTATGGGCAGGATTCAGCAGTGGACTCGGTGCTAGAGCGTGTGTACATCAACTTTGCTGGTATTGCCAACGAAAAGAAACCCATGGCCAGTTTCTTGTTCCTAGGTCCAACAGGCACAGGTAAAACAGAACTTGCTAGACTGTTGGCTGACAATCTAGACATGAAGTTGTTGAAGTATGATATGAGTGAGTTCCAAGAACGTCACTCAGTAAGTGGACTCATTGGTGCGCCTCCGGGCTATGTGGGCTTTGAAGATGGCAACGTGGGCGGTGGTAAACTGATCTCGGACCTTTCCAAACACCCATTTAGCATCATGTTGTTTGATGAGATCGAAAAAGCACACCCTGATGTCACAAACATCCTGCTACAAATGCTGGATGAAGGTGTGTTAACTGGTAGCAATGGCAAAAAGGTCAACTGCCGAAATACCATTATCATCATGACATCAAACCTAGGAGCACGGGACAGTGAAGCAAACAACATCGGCTTTGGAGACTTTGAGAAAACAGGGGAGGACGACAAGGCTCTCAAAGAGTTCTTCAAACCTGAACTGCGAAACCGTATTGATCAAATCTGCAAGTTCGTTAAACTGGACACCTTGGCGGTCAAGAAAGTTGTGGTCAAGTTTGTGGATGAACTCAAGACAAGTCTGCTTGCAAAAGGTATACACCTCAACTTATCCGAATCAGTTGTTGACATGCTGGCTCTCAAGGGCTATGATTCCAAGATGGGTGCAAGACCACTGAGCCGCAAGATCGACGAACTTATTCGTGTGCCACTGAGCAAGCGGATCTTGTTTGATCGTCTTGCTGACTGTGATATCACAGCAGACATGGTAGAAGACAAAGTCACGTTTGATGTTGCCACACGAATAGTACCTGTGGTGGCAGATGATGGCATCATTAGGTTCCCGGATGTCTAAGCCTATTGTGGTACCACGCAGTACCTTGTACTTTCATACTTGGCAGTATGTGATACTGTTTCTCTTGCCCGAAGCCAGTTTCTTGCGTGAACTCAAGCACGAACGGATCGATCAAACAATAAACTATAGGAATGAATGGATTGCCCGTCGTGGTGGTGCAAGACACATCTCCCCAACTGTTCAACAGATCTTACACGATGCCTGTGATTACTTGTTGACTCGCGCACATCCTTTCAAGAAAGTTGTATGTGGTAATGGCATATGGTTGTACACCAACAATCCCGAAGACTTTGAAGATATTGCGATCATACCCACAGGCGAAATACTGTATATAAACCAAGCTGAAGTAACACTAACTCCAAACGTTGTGACGTTGAAGTATCCTCGGCATGCGTTTAGAACATATTTTCGAGAACGTTGGCTTTCCAATGATGAACTAGCAACCTTGCGCCGTTACTTCGATACCCGTCGTGGTATCTTTAGACTGGGACCGGGATTTGCCAACCTGGTCACAGGCAGAAGAATGTGGCTGATGAGCAACTATTTTGTGGATCATGATGAGCCCAATGCTGATTTCTTGATCAACATGGCTGTGCCCGGCGTAGTTAGAAAGACATTGCCCATTATAGGCCGGGCTAAATAGTATACTATGGCAAAAATACACGAAGAAATAGTTGTGATCAAACTATCAAAATTGGTCCGAGAGTCTGACGTTGGCATCGAAATCGCCACGGACGACATTGTCTCAGCCCTGCAATCAGTTGCTGAAGAACTGGCCGGTGCTGGCATTGTTGTAGAAGCGGAACGAGCATAATGACCACTGGAACCATTCTTGCTACCACTGAATATGGTGTGCCTACCGGCAACTATGACGGATCAAGTCAGGATTGGCTGAGTGATGCACGACTGGCTTCTAACTACTATCGTGGGCAAGGCGGTGTGCAAACTGTGCTGTTTGATGTCACAGGGTTTGAAGGTGTGCTAACGCTAGAAGCCACACTGGATTCAGACGCAGACTCTGCCAACTGGTTTGAAACGTTTGTGTACGGCGACGGATCCACAACTCCGCTGACCGATTACCACCCAGAAACTGTAACAGGCAACTTCACTTGGATGCGTGTGCGTGTGGCGGGTTTTTCAGGCGGTACAATCAACACAGTCACAATCACCTATTAAAATTATGAACACAGTTAAATTGAAATTTGATGTTGGCACAACCGACGCTAAATGTAAATTGGGTGCAAAGGTCACACTTGACAACAACATCATATATGACAACCCTCATGTGACAGAAATCAATCATATATCACATGACATTGATGATCAAGATGCTGAACATGAGTTGACCATTGAATTGTATGGAAAATTATCCCAACATACCGAAGTTGATTCAGAGGGCAACATCGTAAAAGATGCCTTGATCACTGTGGAAAATTTTAGAATTGATGATATTGACATTTCGTCAATTCTAACTTGCTATCCAAATCAACTGTATTCTGATGTGCCAACTCATATAATACGATATTGTCATGATTTCAATGGTACGCAACCTGCCGTAGTCGATCAATTTCATGGCTCTCTGGGCTGTAATGGTATAGTTCGATTGAAATTTACCACTCCCATCTATCTCTGGCTGTTAGAGAATATGTAACGCTAAATACTCATTATGAGTACAATTGTTATCATGCCCGGGGGGTTCCACCCGTTTCACGCAGGCCATGCGGCTCTATATAATTCAGCACGTAGAGCATTTCCTGATGCTGAAGTGTTTGTAGCGGCTACTAACGACACAAGTTCAAGACCCTTTCCATTTGCTGCGAAAGAAAAACTAGCAAAACTAGCCGGGATAGATGCCGGACACTTTGTGCAAGTCAAATCACCATTTCGCGCAGAAGAAATTACCAGTCAATTTGATCCAGAATCAGATAGATTGATCTTTGTGCGGTCAGAAAAAGACGCCAACAAACCGCCACAAGCCGGTGGCGTAAAGAAAGACGGCAATCCAGCATACCTACAACCTTTGTTGGGTGCTACTAAGTTAGAGCCATTTTCAAAACGTGCTTACATGGCCTACTTGCCCACTGTGGAGTTTGGCCCAGGCATGACGTCAGCAACAGAAATTCGCACAGCCTGGCCCACATTGAATCCCAAGCGCAAGACTGCTCTAGTAATGAGCCTGTATCCTGACACACAAAAAAATCCCCGGTTGGCACATACGGTTATTGCAATGTTAGACACAGCCATTGGCGGTGAGTTAACAGAGGGCAAAGACATCAATCTACGAATGATTGATGTTTTTTATCGCCCGGTTCAAGACAGTCGTGCTCGACGTGTGGTAGCACGTAACATTCCTGCCAGTATATTGGATAGACTGCTGGAAAAACTCAGCAACAAATTTTCTGTGCCTGTGAGTAGTTTTGAATGGGAAAAAGCAGACCCGGTGTCGGAGATGGATGCTCAAAACTTTGTGGGTGGCATGACTGCCAGTTATCAACAGCGTGAAAATCAACTTGTTGACGAAGACTACATTGACGAGAAGTGGAGTAAGAAATACAAAAGCAGTATCAACTGTGCCAGTCCTAAAGGCTTCAGTCAAAAGGCACACTGTGCTGGCCGCAAAAAATAATTCCCTAGGAAAAAACCTCCGGGTGTGCTATACTCTGTAAATAATACACAACTTTTATGGAGTAAAAATGGCAGACGCCCAACCGACAACAACCGCGCCCACTAATCCTGCGGCATCCAATGCAACAAACATTCAGGTCAATATTGACTACCTGAGAACCACACGAGTGCATATTTGCATGCCATGTTATGGCGGCCAACTTACTGAATCCACATTTATGAGTTACATCAAATGGTCAAATACTGCTCGTCAACTGGGCCTGGATTGGACTGTGGAAACCATGACCAATGAAAGCCTTATTAGCCGTGCTAGAAACACCTTGGTTTCAAAATTTTTGTTTACCAAAGAAAGCACACACTTGATGTTCATTGATGCTGACATTGGCTGGGAGCCTTGGCACCTGTTGGTCATGCTTGATGCACAAAAAGATGTGATTGGCGGTTTGTATCCCATGAAATCGTTGCCTGTAAAATGGTGTGTGAACGGCATTCCTGGCATGGCGGAAGATCCCAATAGTTCACTTGTGGAAGTTTCTAAGACAGGCACAGGCTTTATGTTGATCAAGCGTGATGTGTTTGAAAAATCAGATAGTCATCCTGCTGTACGTGCATTTGCCAATGACATTGGCCTGCCCCCAGAGTTGAATCAGTACATGAAAACATATTTTGACACCGCTGTGCGTGAAGGACGTTACTACTCAGAAGACTGGACATTCTGTGAAAACTGGCGTGACCTAGGCGGCCAAGTCTGGGTTGACAAACGTGTGTTGTTGCGTCACACAGGCACTTACACATTTGATGGCAACGCACAAGAACAAGTGTACAAAGATCTCAAGGCCATCTTTGAACCAGCCGCAGTGGCAACGCCACAAGTTGTTGTGGCTGAACCTGCACCACCGTTGGCCACAGAAGCAGTGGCCACAGTTATTGCGTCTAGCCGGAAGAAACCCAAGAAAGTAACCAACAGCAAGTAACGGTAAATAAGAGTTCAATGAATATACTAGAACTAGACTCTTATGATCTTGCTGATACTGTAAAATTCCATGACCGTTTGAATCCACGGTTATGGGACTCCGGTGAACATCTTCGTCCCGAAGTAAAAGCCAAACTCATGCAAGTTGCTCAAGACTTCCAGGAGTTTTTGGGCGTGCCTGACCTGGATGTCAAAGACATTACCATATCAGGATCAAATGCCGCATTCAATTACACACCTGCATCAGACATTGATCTGCACATTGTGGTAGACATTCCTGACGTGGCACACGATGAAGTCTATCGTGAACTGTTCAATGCCAAAAAGTACCAATATAATGACGAGCATGACATTCGCATACGCGATGCTGATGTTGAACTTTATGCACAAGATTCAGCCCAACCACATCACAGTCAAGGCATCTACAGTCTGTTGCGTAACTCATGGTTGAGTGTTCCCAAACGCACAAAAGCCGAAATAGATGATGTCAGCACACGTAGCAAGTTTGAAGATCTAGCCGCACGTATTGACGAAGTGATCAAGAGTCAAGACATTGGTCGCATGGACAGTCTCATGAAGAAAATCAAGACCATGCGTCAAACTGGCCTTGAACAGCAAGGCGAGTTTGGATCTGACAATCTTGCGTTCAAACTGCTACGCAACAACGGATACATCAAACGACTAATCGATGCCAAACAAGCCGCAAGAGATCAAGAACTCAGTCTTGCTGAACTGGCTCAACCACAACAACCAGTGCGTTATGGCTTTGGTGAATCGCCAGATGGTGTGGACCCAACTACCAAGATGTTCTTGGAGGAACCCATGGATGAATCGCCAGACGGTGTGAATCCCACCACTGCCATGTTCTTGACTGAAGTTGACACTGAGAGCGTGGTACAAGAGTTTATACAGCATACAGCCGAGCGTCTAGGCATCCGACACATACCTGAAATCATCATACACCATGACCCGGACTGGTCAGAGTCAAATCAATCGTTTGGCATGTATGTGCCCGACCAACACAAACTGCATGTGAGTCTAGGTGATAGACACTTGCTGGACGTGTTGCGTACCACAGCACATGAACTGTGTCATTGTGCTCAACAGGAATCGGCACCCTTGCCCGACAACGCAGGCGACACCGGTAGTTCATGGGAGAACGAAGCAAATGCTGTGGCCGGTATCGTCATGAGAGACTTTGCCAACCGTCACCCCGAATACTTTCAACAAAATAATATTAAAGAATCAGCGTCCGGATACATTCCCACAAAAGCGCAGGCTCGGGATCCAAGATATAGTATGGCCCTGACATTAGATATCAAACCAGGTCAGGTGGGCAAAGAAGCCAACAAACTGAATTTAAAAACAGATCGGCAAGGCCGGCCAGCACTGTTGATGAAGTCAGCAAACTTGCAAGAAAGTTTAGCGGCAGAGTTTGCGTTGTTTGAAGAACAAGACCTGTTTGAAATCAACATGGGTTCAAAGAACCTGCGCCGTGAGGCTGCCCAAACAGGTGCCATAGCCGGTATGGAATTTGAAATGATTGTGCCCAATGTTGAAGGAGACCCCGGCGATGAAGATCTAGAACCCGACTACGACTATGATCAACGTTGCCGTAGCATACAGGACGCATACGACTTTTTCTATGACGGTGACTTCAACAGTCGCCGCAGTTGCGATGAGATGCGTGACAGCATGCGCAACGACTATACAGAATGGTTGGATCAAAAGATCTCCGACGACTGGGACAGTGGGGGTGAAGAATACATATATCAATGGGTTAAAGAAAACGTAGACGAGTCAGAATGGAATCCAGAGGAAAAATCTGACTTGGAACGCACAGAAGCACTGGAAGAATATGCCACTAATGTTCATGCAGATCCTGTGAGTGATCAATATCAAACAGCCTACGAAGAGTTCCGCGAAGAAAATCAAGAAAGTTATGACGAAAGTGACTGGTTGGATGATGCAGATCTCAGTAGCATGAGAGAAATTGGAGATTCATACAGCATGGACTGGCCGCACTGGAGCAGCCCCTATAGCGGCGGTGAAGCCAACATTGAAGATGTGGCACAAGAATTTGAAAATGCTATCGGGCGCGATGTCAGAGCCAGTGGCAACTATCACTCAGGCAGTGTGATACGTCCTAGTCCAACTCAAATACGCTATATTGTAGAACCTGATGGTAGTTTGGAGGCAGATAATCCTGGTGATCGAGGCTTGGAGTTTGTGTCACCACCCTTACCCATAGATGAGATACTCGGCGACCTCAACAAGGTCAAAGCCTGGGCCAAGGAATATGGTTGCTATACCAATGATTCAACTGGCCTGCACATCAATATCTCCGTGCCCGACTACAGTAGAGAACGATTAGACTTTGTTAAACTGGCCTTGCTCATGGGTGACAAATATGTGCTGGACTCTTTTGGTCGTGCTGGCAATACCTACGCCAAGTCAGCCTTGGACATTGTGACACGGGCTGTGCGTGACCGACCTGAAGAAGCCGAAGCATTGTTGAACAAAATGAAGGGCAACCTGGATCAGTTGGCCACCAAGGCCATACACTCAGGTGTGACTGCCAAATTCACTTCAATCAATACCAAGGACGGACACATTGAATTCCGTAGCCCAGGTGGCGACTGGCTGGATCAAAACTTTGATCAAATTGAAAATACTCTACTACGTTTTACAGTGGCCATGAGTGCGGCCCTAAACCCTGAAGCATATCGCCAAGAATACCTTACCAAACTCTACAAGTTATTGAGTGAGAACAACCGGGATGAGGATACCATCAAGTATTTTGCCGACTATGTGGCCGGCAAGATTCCCAAAGCCGCACTCCGCAGTTTTGTCAAACAGGCACAGTTACAACGCAATATCAAACGTGGCAAGGCTACTGATCAAAAGCCCAATGATGGAACCTATGAATTGTTCGATAGAAGAACCAACGAAACCATTCCCGACACTGAGTTCTCTGCCCGCAACGCAACAGATGTAGAAACAAGATTAAGCGACTACATCAATCATGGTCAACACGGAATGGATGCAATAGATGCTCGCTTGTTGTTTGGTTCTAGACCTGTGGCTGCTCCAGCAGATGAACCCGAAGAAGGAGTTCTCAACAATTCTTTACGACCCACAGGCCCTGGCCCTTGGGAAATTTACAATAGAAATGCTGGCCACTCTGTGCTCAACCTCACTTACAACGGCGAGCCCGTGATGAATCGTGGCACCGCACAACGCTTGGCCATGACACGTATTGCCAATGACCAAATGGACGGCTATGGCGTGAGAACTAGAGGCACCAGCGGTATGTCCAACATAGGCACACAGACCGACATGGAAAACCGTCTGGGCTTGCCAAGTCAATCAGCAGATGCCAACTATGCAGTTGTGGATCGTCAAACTCTTGACCCTGTGTTTAGGTTCCGTGCCGACGATCGCAGAGATGCCAACAGAA
>Ga0181348_1001521_pt1 | contig 10254 bp, 3 predicted proteins | sample Su13VDMM110DN_FD_130092 | JGI IMG/M metagenome (GOLD analysis project Ga0181348, IMG submission 130092) | Freshwater viral communities from Lake Michigan, USA - Su13.VD.MM110.D.N | ecosystem: Environmental > Aquatic > Freshwater > Lake | place: USA: Michigan | collected 2013-07-16
GATCGGTTGATGGTGTAATGAATGGCCCATACGTTTTTATAGGTGAAAGCGATGGCGGAACTTATAGAGCAGTATCAAAAATTTACACAGGTACATCGGCACCAACGTATAGTAGTATTTCACATGGTACTGCATTAGATGGTACTCCGTTTTATTCTACTGGTGACCAAACACTTTACATATTAAATAATGCAGGTAATTCTAATATAGATTTAACAGGTAACTTAGAAGGTAGAAGTATTGATAAAATTACTCTATCATCAGTTAATGGTTCGATTCAAGTAACAGGAAGTATTGAAGCAAAAGGAAACATTTCTGCAAGTGGAGATATAACTGCATCAAATTTATCATTGAGTGGTAATGCAAATATTAGTGGAAACATTGTTTTAGGTGGTAATATTAATATTGGTAATCAAAATACCGATTTAGTTGTATTTGCTGGAGAAATTAGTTCATCTATATTACCTGAATTAAATAATGAATTCGATTTAGGTAGTGGAACTCAAGCTTGGAGAAACTTACATGTTAGTGGTACTGCAAATATTCAAAACATCAATTTAAAAGATGTTCAGATTTATAATAATATTACTGTTAGTGGTTCAGCAACATTCGGTACAGATGCATCAGATAGATTAACAGCAACCGCATCAGTTTTCATTTCATCTTCAGTAGAACTTACAGGTTCATTATCTCAATTAGGTAACACAACTCAAACGGGTTCTTTGAATGTAAGTGGTGGAGTAAATATAAGTGCAGGTAATGTTAGAATTACTGATAATCTTTTTGTTAGTGGTGGTACAATAAATGTTGCTAATACTGCAACTGATATTGAAATCAAAGATAATACGGCTACTGCATTAACAATTTCAGAAGGAGCTAACAACTATGTTGCAATCACAACAACTGATAATTCAGAGTTAATTACAATAGGTAACTCAATTACTTCAATCAATGAGATAATCGAAGATAATGTTGCAAACGCTTATGTTTTAAAGCAAGCAACAAACCCATATATCACAATTGATACAACAAATGGTTCTGAAGCAATTAAATTAGAAACAGCAGGTAATGTATCGGTAACGGGTATTACAACTATTTCTAACTCAACTCAGAATAGTGTACATACTGATGGTGCATTAGTTGTAGCAGGTGGTGTTGGTATTGGTAAGAATTTATATGTTAGTGGTTCAACTACTATTGCAGGTAACTTAACTGTTTTAGGTTCAGCAACTCAAGTAATTATTTCAGCATCGATTGTTGAAATTGATGATAATATTTTAAGATTAAACGCTTACTCTCCATTCCAAAGATACGCAGGTATTGAAGTTATGGATAGTGGTTCAAATAATGTTTCAGCATCTTTACTTTGGGATTCTACAAGTGATTATTGGTTGTTTACATCAGCAAGTGGTCAAACAGGTAAAGCAATCACAACAACTTTTGGAACACAAGGTTCTGAAATAAGTTTAGCAATCAATACTGTACCAAAAGCGACTGGATTAAACGCAATTGGTAATTCATTGATTACTGATAACGGAACTTCATTCGCATATAATACTGATGCTTTAATCGTAACCGGTTCATCTGGTCAAACATATATCAAAGGTAAAGTAACATTAGCAAACGCAGGTGGAACTGATGCTGGAACAAATTCATCAGCAATGATATTCAGAAACTCTTCATATGAGTTAGGATATGTTTCCGTATCAGCAACAACCAATGTTTTAACAGGTATTTTAGGATATAGAGAAAGTGATGGAGTGTTAGAATTCTCATCTAAATTAGATGGCGGATTATTCTAATAAAAAAGTAAATATAATATAATTCAAAAGGGATTGTTGGAAACTTCAATCCCTTTATATTTATAAGAGACTTATATAAGTCAATTTCGTATATATCGTTTAAAATAGTACCATAGATATGGCTCAAACAATTAAGTTGCGTAGGAGTGCCGTAGCAGGAAATCGTCCAACTACCGCACAATTAGATTTAGGAGAATTAGCAATAAACACCGTTGATGGCAAGATTTATTTTGAAAAATCTGGCTCAAATGGTGAATCTATTCAAGAGATTTTCACAACAAACGCAACAAATAGTGGGTCATTAACAACTATTGGTGATGTAACTATTACGGGCTCATTACTAATGAGGGGTAATACAACTCAAACAGGTAGTTTAGTTGTATCAGCAAATAACATTCCAGTATCAATTGAATCTATACAAACTGTATATAGTGCATCAGCAAATGGTGCATCTAATTATGTAATAGATGGAAATTCTAACCCAACACTAACTTTAGTTAGAGGTGTTACTTATACAATTAATGTAAATGCAAGTGGTCATCCATTTTGGATAAAAACCTCACCAACAACTGGCACCGACAATCAGTACAATACTGGTGTAACAAATAACGGAACTCAAAGTGGTACAATAACTTTTGTAGTAGCAAATAATGCACCATCAACATTATATTATATTTGCCAATTTCATGGTGGTATGGTTGGTACTATTAACATTGTTGATGCAACATATACAACGGGTGAAATAACATTTATAGGAGCAACAACTGTTTCAGGTTCATTAAAAGTTAGTGGTAGTTTACTTATTTCAAACGAAATATCATCTTCAACTATAAATGGGATTGGTAATGTATCATTATATTCTCAATCAGTTGATAGTAGATTAGATTTAGTAGAAGCAACTGCATCTTATTTAAATACAACTTTTTCTACATCGGTTGATAGTAGATTAGATTTAGTAGAAGCAACTGCATCGTATTTAAACACAACATTTAGTACTTCGGTTGATGGTAGATTAGATATAATAGAAACTACTTATGCAACAACAGGTTCTAATACATTTATAGGTAATCAAGCTATTACAGGTTCTTTAAACATTTCTGGTTCATCTATAATCAAAGGTTCACTAAGATTTGATTCAACAATAGATCCAGGTTCACAAAATATTTCATCATCATTTTTATTTACTTCCGCTTCTAATACTAATAGTGGATTTGACTTATACTTTAGACAAAACGATAACCTTGTTAAATTTAAATGGTTAGAAGGTGGTATTAGTACCGGATTATTATATGGTGGTGTTGTCAGTTATAGTGGTTCAACGGTTAATGTAACTAAAGGTTCTGCTATTGTAAATTCATTAAATGCATCTACTGGTTCAGAAGTTTCTCCAATTTTTACATATGTTCAATGGACGGATTATTCGCAAGTAGCAACATATTTAACATCTTCTCAAAATACATACATTTATGTTGATGATAGTGGAATAATACACCAACAACCTACATATTTTACAACAAACCAATACGCACAAGCAATTCCATTAGGTAGAATAACTCATGCTAATTACACTTCAATAACATCTGCGGATAGTAATGTTCAAACTACTTACAATAGTGACCAACAACAAAATACTTTTATTAGAGCATTTGGTCCTATTAAAATAAACGGACTAACTCTTGAAGCTGTTACAGGTAGTATGCAAATTTCTATTGGTAGTGGTGAAACTTATAATTTGGGAGGATTTTATCCACAAGACCCAAATAACCCAAGTTCTTATGTATCATCTGCATTTCCAACTGCTTCAATAAGTAGAGCATATAGAAGTGGCTCTACAACTATTTTAGATAATAATTCTAATAGTTTCTATACAGCAATTGATTCAACAAAGTGGGATGATGGAACGGGTACATTAGTTTCAATGAATACTGATGAGTGGCAAATTCAAAGAGTATTTTTTAATCCAGTAACAGGTAAAACTGTTGTATATTATGGTCAATATGGTACTTATTCAACCCTATTAAATGCATTACAATATTTAACAACCGAACCATTTGTAGAAGGAGAGTTTACTTCAAAATCATTAGTATTTGTTGGTTATATTGCATTAAAAGGTAATACCACAAATTTATCAAATACTAATAATAATGTTTTTATACAAGCCGGTACATTTAGAAATACGGCAGGTTCATCAGGCGGTTCATCAATTGTAAGTTTAACTTTGGATGGAATTTATGATGTAAATATATCTGGACCAGTAAACGGACAGGCATTAGTTTATAATAGTGGTGTTTGGGAAAATGGAACTCCTATTTCCGCATCACATTCATTGACAGCAGTTTCGGCATCAAATGTATTGTATTCAAACATTGGACAAAAGCCAACTTTAGTAAGTGGTTCAGTTCAAATAGATGTATTACAAACTACAAATATTGATAAAATTGCATTAACAGGTTCAAATACATTTAAAGATAACCAAATAATAAGTGGTAACTTAGATGTAACGGGAACTATTACTGCAAAAGAATATCATGTAACATTAGTTTCTTCATCAGTTTTATATACTTCGGGTTCAACTAAATTTGGAGATAGTGGAGATGATAAACATTCATTTACAGGTTCAGTTGCAATATCCGGTTCACTTTTAGTTACCGGTTCAGTTAGTTTAAGAGATAGTTTAACTGTTGGGGGAACTTTAATAGCAACTGCTATAAGTGGTTCTGGTGCAGGATTAACTGATATTGGTGTAACTGAAAAAGTATTTTATGTAAGTGAAGATGGACTAGATACCAATGATGGTAAATCTCTTTCAACTTCATTCAGAACAATAAAGGCAGCAATCACAGCAGCATCTGCTTCATTAGCATTAAATACTGGTCTTCCTGTTTATAGACAAAGTGTTCAAGTAAAAAGTGGATACTATGTAGAGGTAGCGCCAATTACAGTTCCATCAAATGTTTCTATATTAGGAGATGATTTGAGAAGTGTTGTAATTCGTCCTACAACTGAAACAAAAACGGAAAACTTATTCTTAATGAATAATGGTACATATTGTTGGGGATTAAGATTAGAAGGTTGTGAAATTGATAATTTAGATGACCCAAGAAAAGGATTCTTTTTTGCATATGCACCAGATGCATATATTGTAACATCACCATATATTCAAAACTGTTCGGCAATATCAACACCTGCAGACAAATTCTATACACCATTGGATTATGAAAATAATAACCCATTGATAGGAAACGGACCTGGTGGAATGATTATAGATGATTCAGTATTAGATGGATATTCACCACTTAAATCAATGATTGTAGATGCTTACACACAAGTAGCATTCAATGGTATTGGTATTTGTATTAGAGGTAGAGGATATGGACAATTGGTATCATTCTTTACAAACTTTAGTAGTACGGGTGTTTTTACAATTGATGGAGGACATGCTTCTCTATTAAACTCAAATACTACATTTGGTGATTATGGTTTGAGAGCGCAAGGAAAGAGAATGTTAGTTAAGCCTGATATTACAGCAGTATCCGCTTCAATAGATGTGAGTGGTTCATTATTAATAAAAGCAGAAAAAACAAATATACAAAACTATATGATAAACAAATTAGTTTTATCAGGTAGTTATAATTCAACATATGTAAGCGGAAGTGGTAGTAACTACGCTGGAACAATCAAAGATAGTGGTTTGCTAATAGATGCAATCTCAGATGATTTACTTGCTCTTAAAGCTAGTAGAACTTTTCAATTTACAGCAGGTTTATTCAAAGGACAAGATATTTCAACCGGAAGTATTTATACATTAGCACCTGCCGGTGGTTCTACATTTGATAAGGGTGCAGTGACTGTATTTCCATTAATTTCAAATACAAGTGGTTCTTTGGTAGGAGACTATATAAAATCGTATGGATATATGAAAGAATATGTTATTTCTGATCCAGATTCACGATTTACAACTTTAACAACACCTGCAAGAAATAAAATAGGTCAGATGTTTGATGTAGTTTCTAATACATTAACACAAGTGGTTGTAAATAATTCTGGTTCAGCATTATTAGAAGAATTTGGTTCATTGGTAACTTCAACATCACATGATTTTTCATACGCAGGAGCTGGAGTAAACTTCTTAGCATTACCTATAAATCAGGGTGGTGTGGGAGAAACAAATGTAGATATTAGAATTTCCGAAATTAGTGGTGGTAGAGTATTCCACACTTCGGGAGATGAAACAGGTGATTTTTATGCAGGAAATGATTTTGTAATTAGACAAGCTAGTGGAACTATCGAAGGTAGAACATTTACAAAAGCATTATCAGCACAATTTACACCATTAAACTTAGCATTAGAAAATTAAAATATAAATTATGGCAACAGCTCAATTACCTTTAAATAAATTCCGAGTTATTACCGCTACATTAGCTAGTGGTAGTACAACGATATATCAGGAAAACCAAGATTTGGCAACTATCCTTTTATCTGCGGCAATTACCAATGTAACAGGTAGTATACAAACTGTAACTGTTCAAGTTCAAAAGAGCGGTTCAGTAACCCCCTATGCATTGATATATAACGCATATATTCCGATAGGAGAATCATTAAATCCATTTCCAGGTAAAGTAATTTTGGAAAGAAATGATGCATTAATTATGAAAACTACTCAATCAGGTTCATTAGAAGTAGTTTTATCAGTTCTTGAAAACGCAAATAACTAAGAGTAAAAGATGTCAAAGTTAATAGGTAGAAAACCGGTAGAGGTAAATATAAGTTCTCCAAAACAGAACCATATCCCATTTTATAATGATACTACTCGTTTATGGGAAACTAGAAACATTAATGGTTTCATTACTGGTTCTAATACCTTCTTTGGCGACCAAACAATTACGGGTTCTTTATTTATAAGTGGAAATGTTATTGCAAAAAACTTAGAAGGTGTTGTAAGTTCATCAAATCAAGTTACAGGCTCATTAGATTTCCGTTATATTTTAGTTGGAAGTATTACTCAAACAACTTGGGATAATATTGCAAATAAGCCCGGTGGTATTGTTAGTGGTTCTTCTCAATTAACTTCATCTTATGATGAGAGATATGTACTTAGTGGAAGTATTACTCAAACGACTTGGAATAATATAGCAGAAAAGCCAGCTGGTATTATATCAGCATCTTCTCAATTAAATGGTACAACTATAAATTCATTAACAGGTTCTTTTAATGGTACATTCGTTGGAGATGGTAGTGGGATAAGTGGTATTATAGCAGAAGGTAGTGGTGTACAAATACAAAGTGGAAGTACAACTTTAGGTACAGCAGGTACAATAAGATTTACAGGTTCAAACTTTACGGTAGCATTAAATAGTTCAACCGCATCAATATCAATTGAAATTCCAAATGTAGGAAGTGGTATAGCTTTAGATACAGTAAACTTTGCACAACATTCACAATCAGTAGCATCACAAACTTGGTCGTTCGCACATAATTTAGAAAATCAACATCCCGTTATTACGGTATATGATTCTAATAATCAAGTAATACAACCTTTAAGAATTGAAGCATTAACTTCTTCTTCATTAGATGTGGTATTCTCAACTGCTAGGACTGGATATATAGTAGCTTCAATTGGTGGTGTATCTACAATGGGTACATCAAAAAGATTAAGCCAAACATCCAATTCTGCAACCTGGTCATTCCAACATAATGTAGGAGATAGATATCCTGTTTTTGAAGTATATGATGCAGGTGGAAATGTAATGATTCCATCGAGAATTGAAACAATTGATAGTGGTTTAGCAAATATTTATTTCCCTTATCCAACAACAGGTACGGCAATAGCATCAGTTGGTGGTGGGTTACCATCTATAAGTGCTTCATACGAAGGATATACTTTACAAGTTCAAAGTGGATTTCCTGTTTGGACATCCATAATATCAGCTTCAGTAGCAAGTGCAGTTTCTGCATCAAATGTTTTATACGCTAATGTTGGTAATAAACCTACTTTAGTTTCGGGTTCTACTCAAATTACATTAAGTTCAACTACGGGATATTCTACATTTAGTTCATCATTAGATACAAGATTAGATAATTTAGAAGCATTTAGTTCTTCATTAGATACAACATTTGCAACCGATACACAATTAACTTCAGTAAGTGGAGCATTTGCTACATCAGTTTCAGCAAGTAACGCAAACATATCAGCATTAAGTGCAAGTGTATCAACTGTGACTGGAGATTTTAGTTCTTCAGTAGCAACATCATTTAGCCAAAGTAATTATAATATATCATTATTATCTTCATCAATTGATGTTAGATTGGATAGTATTGAAGCAAACTACGCAACAACTGGTTCGAATACATTTAAAGGAACGCAAGTATTTAGTGGTTCACTATTTGTAACCGAAAACTTAGTAGTATTTGGTTCATCATCTTTAGTAAATGTAACAGCATCAGCAGTATCTGTTGGTACTAATACAATTGTATTAAACACATCATCGCCGGCAGTTAGATTTGGTGGTATTTCAGTAGCAGATTCAGGCAGTGGTGGTGGGATAAGTGGTTCACTATTTTGGGATTCATTAAATAATAACTGGCTTTATCAGCACCCATTAGGAGGAGCAGAATCAGCAATGAGTGCAGTGTTAATTTCAGGTCCAAAGAATTCAGGTTCATTGGGTGATGAAGTTCATATTACTCCGGGTAAAATTATGGTTGCGGTTGGAGATGACCATATTGGTGATTCAATAATGACCCAAACGGGTAATATAATAACATTAGCTGGAGATTTAATTACAACAGGTGTTATTAGTGGTTCAATTTCAGCAACAAACGGAGTAGTATCCGGCTCATCGCAATTAACATCTTCATACGATTTAAGATATGTAATTAGTGGTTCAATAACACAAACGACTTGGGATAATATCGCAAACAAACCATCTGGAATTGTTAGTGGAGCATCTCAAGTAACTGAATCATTGGATTTTAGATATAGACTGGTAGGAACACCAATTACATTTGCTGAATTAACTCAAAAACCTGCATTGGTTAGTGGTTCTCTTCAAATTAAAAATTATGGAGATATAGTAACTACGGGTTCTAATCAGTTCAATGGTAACCAAACCATTACAGGTTCAGTAACTATTAGTGGTTCATTAAATATAAACGATGCTAACATTGATAATAGTAGATATCTTCATATACAAAGTACGGGAGCAACTACTTGGACAGTAAATCATAATTTAGAATACGATTATCCAAGTGTAACAATTTGGGATTCAACTGGCAATGTTATCATACCTGATTCGATTGTTAGAGTTTCAAATAACCAATTAACTATTGGATTTATTTCAAATGAGAGTGGTTGGGCGCATGTTTCGGTGGGAGGTATTTCGACTGGGCAAGCAGATAGATTCTTATATACACAAGCAGTAACCGCATCAACTTGGACAATCAATCACTCCCTTAATTACAAATATGTTAATGTAAATGTTTATGATAATAACGATGAAATGTTATTACCACAATCAATTACGGCAACAAACGCAAACACTACAACATTAGTATTTGCTATACCAACTTCCGGTAACGCAATCATTTCAAAAGGTGGTGCAAGAACAACTTCTGCATTTACTGAATTCGGAAATGGAGTGTACGGATTGAGTGGTAGTTTGAATGTAACGGGCTCAATTGTTGTAAGTGGGGATGTGGATGCACAAAACTTTAATACTACTTCAGATGTAAGATTAAAGACGAATTTAGAAGTAATTACTGGCGCTTTAGATAAGGTAGAACAATTAAACGCTTATACTTATGATTGGATTGAAGATTATAATAATGAAGGTGTTAGACAAATAGGTTTAGTATCTCAAGAAGTTCAGAAAGTTCAACCTGAATTAGTGCATGAGAAAGAAGTAGTAGTTGGAAATGTGACAGAAAGAATGTTGTTATTAGATTATTCTAAAGTTACTACATTATTAATTGGAGCAGTAAAAGAGTTATCGGAAAAAGTTAAACAATTAGAAAATAAAATAGGAGAATAATGAGAATAGATTCAGCCATAATTACGGGTAGTTTTTCAGTAAATGGTGATACATTTAATGATTTAGGAGTATTCCCATCAACAGGTTCAAATACATTCGTAGGTAATCAAAGTATTGTGGGAGCTGTTTCAGCATCTGCATTGACTGGTTCTATTAATTATACAAACTTAACAAATGTTCCAACTTTAGTTAGTGGAAGTGAACAAATAGTTAGTATTCTTTCCCCATTAAATTTATTTACAGCAAGTAATTCAACAACTAATACATTTACATCTTCTGCTACGGCAAGATTAAATGCATTAGAGAGTACTTCGGCAAGTGTAGATACTCTTAATACAACTCAAAATACGAGATTAACCAATTTAGAAATTAAGACTGGAAGTTTAGCAACTACTGGAAGTAACACATTTATTGGAACGCAA
>Ga0181348_1001522_pt1 | contig 10251 bp, 9 predicted proteins | sample Su13VDMM110DN_FD_130092 | JGI IMG/M metagenome (GOLD analysis project Ga0181348, IMG submission 130092) | Freshwater viral communities from Lake Michigan, USA - Su13.VD.MM110.D.N | ecosystem: Environmental > Aquatic > Freshwater > Lake | place: USA: Michigan | collected 2013-07-16
ATTTTTATTATCAAAAATACATTTGTTTGATCCTAAAAAGGGTGCTAAAGCATATTCCTATTTTGGTACTATTGTTAAACGATGGTGTATATTATATAATGATAAAAATTATAAAAGTAAAATTAAAAAAGTTTCAACTGATGAATTATTTAAAGATGACACCCATTCATGTGAAATAGAGCCTAATAACTCAAATGAAAATTTATCTATGTTTTTAGATAAATATGTTAATTTTATTAGTATAAACATATATAAACTATTTCCTAAACCGTATGATGCTAAGATTGCAGATGCTATTTTAGAATTGTTTCGTAAACGAGATAATATAGACATATTTAATAAAAAAGCTCTTTATATCTACATCCATGAAATGATTCCCGATGCTAAAACTCCTAAAATTACAAAAATAGCAGGAGTTTTATATAATATTTTTAAAAAAAATTATTTATTTTATTTAGAAGAAGGATATATAAAGTTCTAATTCTAATAATTTTCTATATTTATTCCCAAAATATATATGAGTAATCTAGAATCAAATGTTTGGGGTAAAAAGAAATTTTGTGATATTCTTAAAGAAATTTATGATAATCAAAAAAGAAAAGAGCAACAAATTTCTGCTTTAATAGGTGAATTAAAACCACTTATTAATGATATTGGTGATGCTACTTTAATTGTTCCTTTAATTAAAGAATATATGGAACTGGGGATTAAAAATGATGAACAATTAGTTAAAATGGCAACTATTATTCAACGTGCTATTGCTTCAAATAAATCAGAAGAAGAAGGATTTGGAATGACTAATGATGAAAAAACCCAATTATTATCTGAAATTAAAAAGTTTAATCCAAAAGACTAATGGCTATATATAGAGAAGGGACAAAAACCTCATTTGGAACTAAATTTGTTTCAGATATAACTAATGGTCCTTTAAATTCAACTAGTAATAGATTAAATGTTTCTTTATTTCTTGCTGTTAGAGTAACAGATGTAGTTTTAAATGAATATCATCCTAAATTTAATGAAGTTGGGGGATGGAATGGTATTGGAACTATATTTTATGAAACTATAGGATTAAATGAAAAATCAAATGGGTTTGCATATCCATTTGATCCTCATTTTAAAACTTTACCTTTAGCAAATGAAATTGTTTTTTTAGTTTCTATCCCTAGTAAATTTGGAAATGATAAAGATCTTATAGAAGCATCTTATTATTTAAATCCAATAGGAATATGGAATCATCCTCATCATAATGCTAGTCCTAAATTTGAAAATATAGATATATCTATTAATAAAGAAGACCAACAATCCCAAGATTATGCTAAATCAGAAACAGGGTATGTTAGAAGAGTAGAAGATAACAGTACAGAAATAAATTTAAACTATTTATATTATCCTAATAAAAGTCAATCAACTTTTAATGAAAAAACTAATATTCATCCCTTATTACCTTTTATGGGAGATACCATTTTTGAAGGAAGATTTGGTAATAGTATTAGATTAGGGAATACTACTTTTTCTTCAGACTTAAAAAATAATAATTGGTCTTCTACGGGACAAAATGGGGATCCTATTACTATATTGCGAAATGGTCAATCTCCTAGTTCAAGTGATAGTGGTTGGATCCCTATATCTGAAGATATAAAAAAAGATTTAAGTTCTATTTATTTAACTTCATACCAAAAAATCCCATTTAGTATAGCAAACGAAAATTTTTCATCATATATACGCAATTTATCTAACCAACCAAAATTACCCTCTCAATATACTAACCCCCAAATTATATTAAATTCAGATAGAATTGTAATTAATTCTAAATCAGATAGTACATTAATTAGTGGAGAAAAATCTGTTTATTTATCTTCAAATTCTACAGTCAATTTAGAATCTCCTCACATAGTTTTATCAGGAATTGATATACGATTAGGAAGTGAAGCCGCTATTCAATCTGTATTAAAAGGAGACGATACTATAACTTATTTAAAAATTTTAATAAATGAATTAAAAAATTTAACTGAAGCCTTAAAACTAGTCCAAGATTGGCCTGGAGGATCCCCAGTACCTAACCCTACTCTTTTAAAAGTTGCTTCATTATCCCAAGCTATTTTTGAAAAAATATATAATAATATAGATTCTGTTAAATCTAATTTTGTAAAAATAATATAAAAATGTCAAATATCGCTAATAATTTACCTACTATTATTGGAGGAAATTTAAATGGAAGTTTTAAAGAATTAAAAGATATTAATCTTTCTATTCAAAATATAATTAATAATTATGATGGAATAGTTCTTATTAGAGAAAGAATTATTGAAGGAACCCTAAAACCCTTTGTAGACTCAGATGGAAATAACGCTAATAGAGGTGGAGGAAGAACTATAGGCACGTTTTGGTATAAAGGCCAAATTTTAGGATTTACAGTTGAAGATTTTGTCCGAAATAAAAAAATATATGGTGCAACAGCTATTCCTGATACAATTCCAAATAATGCTTTATTTGATATAGAAACATTAAGTCCAAATTCATATAATCTTACTTTAGATACAACAGGAAAAGAGAGTTTAAAAAAATTTTACGTTAAATTTCCTCAAGATAAAAGATCTATATTTAGATCTCCCGGAGTATTTCCACGTATTGGTACTGATGTAACTGCAGTAAATTTAAAAAAAGATAGTATTGTATTTGATGGAATTAGGATACATGGAGGAAAATCAGAAGATAATTCTTATGGATGTATTATATTTTCACGAACTAGAAATGCAGATGGTACATTAGTATCTGATTTAGACGGGTGTCATCTTTTAACTAAATGGATATATAATAATCAAAAATTTATTGAAGGAAAAAAAATTTCTAAATTAATGGTATTAAATGAATTTGAAATTTCTAAATCATCTGAATCAAACAAAGTTACATTAAAAGTAGTTAATAGCCAAACTAATAAAGATATTCCAAATGTTACTGTTAAATCTAATTAATATTATTATACTAATAACATATGTCTGAAAAAAATATTTTTATTAATATAACCTCATCTAATCAAATAGGAAGTGACTTAGATTCCCTTCCTAAAATTTCTATTGATGCAGAAGGATATGAATCACAAAAAATAATTCCATATAAAGGAGATGGTACTTTAAAAAATGATTTAGGAGTAATATTACTGAAACCAATTTCAACGGCATTAGAACAAGATAAAATAAAAGAATCTCAATTAACTATTAAACAAATTAAAGAATTTAGTAAAGATAAAAGAAATGCTGATTTTTTCTTTCAAGAAAGATTATCTAATCAAATAGATGATCTTAAGTTAATTTTAATTCCTACTTTATTAACTATGATAGCATCTTTTGGGATAACTAAAGCTTCTGAATTAGTTTTAAAAAATAAAGATAAAATCTTAGAATCCTTATCGAATAAAAAATGCCCAGAACAAAATAAAATAGATACCCTTATAAAAAATAAAAATAAATTAGTTAAACAGATTAATAATACTTTAAAATTAATTGATTCTACTACTAAAGCTTTAGGAATTTCTGGAGGAGTAATTGAAGGATTAGACATAGCATATAATGCTTTAAAAAATTTACCAATCCCATCATCAACAGGTGTCCCTGGAGTACCTGGAATCCCAATAAATGTTATACTAGCTATTCAGGATAATAAGGATAAAATTGATAAACTTATAGGGAAATTAAAAAAAATAAATATTAATATTTTACCTATTTTAATTTTATTAAGACAAATTCTTTTACAAGTAGTTCAATTATTAAATTTACTTGATCAACTTGTTCAAGATTGTTATCCTGATGCTAATCAAGAACAAATAGCTTTAGATTTAATTAATTTAACTAATATTCAATCAAATCAACAATCTCCTATTATTACTAATGTAAATGGTTTTGAAATTAAAACTGAAACAGAAATTACAAATTTTTCTTTAAAACGTAAAAGAGCTATAGCTAAAAATAAACAAGGTATTACTATGCTAAAAGGAGAATTTTCTTTTAGTTCAATTGACCAAATATTAATTGATGAATTAGTATTTTATATTCAACAAAATGATTTAAAAGCAGATTAACCCTATATTTATAACCGTATGAAAACCACAGATTTTAAAAGAATTATTAAAGAAGCAGTAAGAGAAGCAATTCAAGAAGAATTAAAGGATATTTTATTAGAAGCTTTAAAGTCTTCTAAACAAATAATTAAAGAATCTTATACCCCTCCCATCCCTTCTTCCCAACCATCTTATGCCCCACCACAAATTGATTTTAGATCAAAATATGCTGAAGCATTAGGTGAAACAGCTTTAAGTTTTACATCTCAAAATGCTCAACCCTTTACCCCACAAGTAAGTGATCCAGTAAATGGTAATTTAGGCTCTGGAGAAGTAGGCATGGAACAAATAATGAATTTACTAAATACTAAATAATGCCTTTTAGTCCTCAATATATAGATGTTTTAAATATTAACCCAAATATAGGAATAGGGATTCAAGTTCCTTTTACAAATGCAAATGTATTTGCTTCAACTTACAACACTAATGAGGCTCTTAAAAATAATCTTATTAATTACTTTCTTACTAACCCTGGAGAACTTCCAATGAATCCATTATTTGGAGCTGGGTTAAGATCATTTTTATTTAACCAATCAAATGAAAACACTTTTTTTAATATTGAATCTTTTATTAGATCTAAATTAACAAAAGTATTTCCTTCTCTTCAAATAAAAGAAATTAATGTTTCTTCCATTCCTGGTAGTGAAAATTCTATAATAATAAAACTAAACTATTTTGTCCCTAATTCTAGTAATAATGGGGTTGTTACTTTTAATTTTAATGTATGAGCGTAGTAAATAGAGATATAAAATATATTAATAGAGATTTTTCTAATTTTAGATCTCGTTTAATAGAATATACTAAAACATATTTTCCTCAAACCTATAATGATTTTTCTCCTACATCTCCGGGAGTAATGTTTATAGAACAAGCAGCATATGTTGGTGATGTTTTAAGTTTTTACTTAGACAACCAGTTCCAAGAAACCTTTATGCAATATGCTCAACAAACAAATAATGTGTTTGAATTAGCATATATGTTTGGTTATAAACCAAAAACTACAGGAGTTGCTCAAGCTACTCTTACATTTTATCAACAAGTACCATCAAAATTAGTAGGAACAGAATATGTTCCTGATTACGATTATGCTTTATTAGTTAATGAAAATTCAATAATTTCTTCTGTTAATGGGTTAAATTTTTTAATTCAAGATAAACTAGATTTTTCTTTATCAAGTTCACAAGATCCCACAGAAGTAATTATTTATCAAACAGCGGGTAATATTCCACAATATTTTCTTTTAAGTAAAACAAGAAACGCAATTTCTGCTAATATAGTAACAACAACTTTTAATTTTAATTCACCTGTTCCTTTTGCTACTATAAACATTAATAACAATAATATTATTAATATTTTAGATATAATAGATTCTGATGGTAATATTTGGTATGAAGTAGATCATTTAGGTCAAGAAATGGTATTAGATTCTATAAAAAATACTAATATTTTTGATCCAAACAAAATAGATGATACTCCTTATTTACTCAGACTTAAAAAAGTAGCTAGGCGTTTTTCTACACGTTTTACCTCACTAAATAGCATTCAAATCCAATTTGGAGCAGGAAACCCAGAAACAATAACAGAAGAAATAATCCCAAATTCAGATAATATAGGCATAGGATTACCCTTTATAAAAGATAAATTAACAGCGGCATATTCACCTACAAATTTTTTATATACTAAAACTTATGGTATTGCTCCTTCTAATACTGTGTTAACAATTAGATATTTAACAGGAGGGGGAGTTCAATCTAATATACTTGCTAATGAATTAAATATTTTAAATAAAGCTAATGTTAAATTTAATATAACAGGTATAAATCCAATAACGGCCAATTATGTTTTTGATTCTTTATCTGCAATAAATACCGAAGCGGCTACAGGAGGAAAAAATGGAGACACATTAGAAGAAGTAAGACAAAATACTTTAGCTTCTATTGCTTCTCAAAGACGTTCAGTAACCGCAGATGATTATTTAATTAGAGCATTAAGTATGCCTTCTAATTATGGTGCTATATCTAAAGCACATATTGAACAACCTAAATTAACTGATAGGCAAATTTCAACTATTGAAACATTAAATTTATATATTTTATCTTTAAATAATAATTCTCAATTAACCTATGCTAATACTACTTTAAAGAATAATTTAAGAACTTATTTATCTCAATATAGAATGATTGGAGATAATATTGAAATTAGAGATGCATTTATTATTAATATAGGAATTGACTTTGAAATTGTTTCTCTTCCGGAATATAATAATAGTGAAGTTTTAATAAATTGTATTTTAGAACTTAAAAATTATTTTAATATTGATAAATGGCAAATAAATCAACCTATTTTATTAAAAAATTTATATGTAATGTTAGATAAAATTAAAGGAGTTCAAACTGTTAAAAATATTATTATTACTAATAAAGTAGGAACAAATCAAGGATATTCTCAATATGCATATGATATTTCTTCTTCAACACGAAACCAAGTAATTTACCCTTCTTTAGATCCATCTATTTTTGAAGTAAGGTATCTTGATCAAGATATTAAAGGCAGAGTAGTTCCTTTATAATTCTATATTTATAATAAAATATTCTAATGGCTATTTATAAAATATTTCCAACTAAAGATACTACATTATATTCTGCGTATTCAACAATGAATACTGGGTTAGATGCTATTTTAGAAGTATCTAATAAATTAGACTTAAGTGGAGATCCTGAAGTAGCCCGTTATTTAGTTCAATTTGATCAAAATGAAATTTCAGATATAGTTTATAATAAAATTAATGGGAGCCAATATAATATATATCTTAAAAATTTTATAGCAGAAGCTCAAGGTCTAAACCAAAATACTTCATTAGAAATTTTACCTTTAGCTCAATCTTGGAATAATGGTACTGGATATTATTTAGATAACCCGAAAGAAGAAGATGGTGCTTCTTGGAAATATTCTTATTATGATACTTCAGGCCCATGGAGCCTAAATGGATTTTATTCAGGATCATTAGAAACAATTTTTTATACTAGTTCATATAGTCCTATTTATGGAGGTGTTGGAGGTGGAAATTGGTTTTTTGATACTCTTGGGATATTTTATGTAACCGCTAGCTATGTAGTCCCAGGATATGTTATTGTAGGAGCTGCTTTTAGTGGTTCATCTCAAGTTCAATTTACTTTACGTAGTGATAAAGATATTGAAGCTAACGTAACTAATACCGTTAATGCATGGATAACTGGATCTATTCCAAATTATGGATTTATAGTTAAATTAACAGGTTCTCAAGAATTTAATACTAGTCAATATATTCAACCTATATTTAAATATTATAGTGTTGATACAAATACAATTTATCCCCCATGTCTAGAATTTAGATGGAGAGATTACTCTACTATATTAACTGGGTCGGCATCAAGTAGTATTGTAAACACTACTGATTTAAAAATGTCGTTAGCCGAAAACCCAGGAATATTTTACCCTGAAAGTAAAAATAGATTTTACATAAATGTAAGTCCATTATACCCCCCTAGAATATATCAAACATCATCATTATTTACTAATTTAAATTACTTACCAACTAGTTCATATTATGCAATAAAAGACTTGGATACTAATGAATTTGTTATTAACTTTGACGACAATTATACTCAAATTAGTTCTGATGAGAATGGAAATTATTTTGATGTTTACATGAGTGGTTTAGAACCTGAAAGATATTATTCTATTTTAATAAAAACTAACATTAATGGTTCTACTAAAATATTTAATGATGATTATTACTTTAAAGTTATAAATGGATGAAAACTTCAATATCTTCCCCTCCTGTTCAATACGATAAAAATACTTATAATAAGTTAATAAATACTTCTTTTACTCAATTAGGAGTTAAACCTATACAGGAATTAATTGAAGAACAAGTTACTACAAATGATTTTTTTAACATGTATAATGAAATGTTTTTTCAAATTCCTGAATTAGGAGAGGTTAATTCTCATGAATATATAATTAAAAAAAGTAGTGAATATATAGGATTTGAAGCTAATCAAGAAGAAATAATAGCTCTTCAAAATGAAATAGCTCAATTAAGAATCGATTTATTAGAATCTCAAAAACAAACTATAGAATTTCAAATTTCTTCTTCCCTTAAAATATAATGGCTACAATAATAAATTCTTTAATAAATAATTTTTTTAGTTTTCAAACTTATGAAAATATAAATTTAACCCAAATTGGAAATGGGAAACCATTTAGTTTTACCTCAACAAGTTATTTAGAATTTTTTATATATAGTACTAATAATGAAATCCTTGACTTCGATCTTAATTTTTTAAATTATGAAACTGAAGTTACTGCATTACCTACATCTAAAACAAATGAATTTTTACATAATAATATTTTTATTGATCCTGAAGTTTCTTTAACATTATATGGTTATGATTTAGGAGAATATAATGTTTGTTATAATTTTTTAGATAAAAAAATAGGAGCTCCTAATGAAACTCTTTTTATAAAAGAAATATCTTCAGACAGAACTGAATTAAGATTAGATAGTATAACTTTAGGGGCTTCATCTATATTAACTCAAGCTTTATCATTTATTCAAGAAAGAGAAGATAGTGATTTCTTTTTAGATTTTTATTTAAACTTTGGAAATAATATTTTAGTTATAGCTAATAATATTTCTTTAGATAGCACAAGTGATGGAGATCCAACTATATTAGTTAAATTATTAAATCCCCTCCCTGCTAATTTTGAAATAAATTCTAATTTATGGGTTGTTACTTTATTTGGTTCTCCTGTAGCATATAATGTAATTTTTGATGATCCTGTAATTTTACCTCCTCCTCTTAATTATATAAAAGGTCCTAACTTTAATCTAAATATTAAAGACCAAGTAAATAATTCTACATTAAACTTATCATACTCAGATATATTTAATTCAAAAATATCTAGTTCTCAATACCAATTAAATAGTTTATTTGAAGAAAAAGAAATAGATATTAATATAGATTATACTAATTTTTCTAATTTTATTCATTTTAGTTCTGTTAAAACCCGATTAGAAAATTTTTTTCATAAAGCTAGTTTATTAGAAGATTATTCTTCATCAATTTCTACTTTAAATTCCGTATTAACTACTCCTAATGTTAACTTTGATATAGCTTCATATGAAAATAAAATAAATGATATTATAACTAATTTTGATGGATATGAATATTATTTATATTATTCAAGTGGGTCTTATTCTTGGCCTAAAGTAACTACATTTCCCCCATTCCAATTAGCTCCTACAGGAAGTATTTTAGTAAATTCTTGGTATCCTAATTTAATAATATCATCATCTAATTTTGATGAATCAAACCAAAATAATCTTTATTATTCTATTCCTGAATATCTTAGAGATGATCCTACTAATAAACCATATGAACTTTTTATTAATATGGTAGGACAATTTTATGATAATATTTGGATTTATTATAAAGATGTTACTGAAAAATATAATGCTGATAATCGTTTAGAATATGGTATTTCAAAAGATATAGTAGCAGATGCTATTAGAGACTTTGGTTTAAAATTATATCAAAATAATTTTTCAAATGAAGATTTATACACTGCATTTTTAGGTTTTACTTCTGAAGGAGATTTATTTCCTTTTCCAAATATTACAGGCTCACTTCCAACCCCTAGTGGATTTGAATATATTGATACTTTAATTTCAGCTTCTAATGATTATATACCGTTAGATGATGTAAATAAATCGCTATATAAACGCATTTATCATAACTTGCCGTACCTGCTTAAGTCAAAAGGTACATTGCCTGGTTTGCGCGCTTTAATTACCTCATATGGTATTCCTGATACAGTATTAAGGATTAAAGAATATGGAGGTAAGGATAAAGTTAATTCAAATGATTGGGACTATTGGCAAGATACTTTTAATTATGCTTTTTACACAACAGGAAGTAACTCTATTGTTTCTGATTGGAAACTAAATCCTAATTGGAACTCCCCAGATAGTGTTCCTTCAACTTTATCATTTAGATTTAAAACAGAAGGTTTACCAACATCTTCAATCCCATATTCTCAAAGTTTATGGAATACAGATACATATTCTTCTATCATATTACAATATACTG
>Ga0181348_1001525_pt1 | contig 10244 bp, 8 predicted proteins | sample Su13VDMM110DN_FD_130092 | JGI IMG/M metagenome (GOLD analysis project Ga0181348, IMG submission 130092) | Freshwater viral communities from Lake Michigan, USA - Su13.VD.MM110.D.N | ecosystem: Environmental > Aquatic > Freshwater > Lake | place: USA: Michigan | collected 2013-07-16
CCACACGGACCTAAAGTACGGGCATAAAGGCGAAAAACTCGTCACCGAGTTTTTGGATGCTTTATCTGACGGCGACTTTGAAGTAAAAACAGACCGATACCGCAACGGACGCATGGTCATAGAAATGGAACATAATCCCCGCAAACAACAAAACCCAGACGGCACCGCACTCTGGAAACCATCTGGCTTAGCAATCACCAAAGCCAAATGGTGGGTTTATGTTTACACCCTAGACGGGTCGTTCGTAATCATCTCAGTCCCCCGAATAAAACGCTACCTAAAAATCAACAAGGAACGATTCAACAAAAAGAAACTACATGATTTTGCACGGACATCCAGCAACCCGTCAAAAGGATACTTACTGGAACCCGAAGATGTTATGGACATGATGATAAATACGGAATACGATGAAGTACGAACCAATATCACACCATAACAACACGGAAATAGCATGGCTAATGATGCCGTTCGGTGTCAAACACGAAGATACAAACTGGGAACTAATAGACATCGTGCAAGCAACAATGTCCACGCTAAGTAAATCGGACCAAGATGCACTCTCGGGAATCTTTTATGAACGGAAAACATATCAAGAACTAGCCAGCGACATTGGCATAAAAGCCAAGTCGCACGCATGGCGCAAAGTAAACTCGGCAACACAAAACCTGAAAAAAGCGTTGCTAAAAAACCAAGATTTTATTGACATGATGGGCGAAAAATACGGACTATGAAACACAAAAAACTTAACATCGCCAGCCTAGAGGACTACTTGGAACTGTTAGAAACAGAACTAGAAATTGCAGGCGCACCGATGACCTATGTGCGTAAAGTACATGACATTGAAGCATCAATCAAATGGTTAAAGAAACATGCCCCACAGTTTGGCTGACGATAACGACTTTGACCCCGATGACATGTCGGAACTAGAAGGCATATTCACGAACATGATATCCGATAACGAATCAGGATTCGTTATGGAATTCATAATCAGCAAACTTGCTGCCAAAGAACTAGTCAACGAATGGATTAAAGCCTGCTACGGTGATGCCAGAAGTCTAAATATATCGTTGCATGAGTACGCCAAAATCATTGCAGAAATTGAGCGTGCGCTAGTAGACGGAATTTAAGGTGTGGTTAACCCTTGTGGGTTTCTGGCAACATAATCCAAAAATGTTTTTAAATCTTTATTAGTTAATATTTCACCGCTATTAACCAAATCTTGGAACAGTTCACCAACTTCAACCGTGCGTCCCACAGCCGCAGATTCCTGCTGTTGAGGACCAATATATCTAATCGGGATACCAAACCAGTTAGCAATGTTACCCAACTGGCGTTCACCATACGATGACTTACCACCAGTTTGACCACCTGTTACACGATTCAATTGCGCCAAAGTTGGCATAGCATTTTGAAACAAATATGCAACTCGTGAGTCCAAAGTTGTTTCACCCTTAGCGTTAGTTTTAACCCAAGCGTCACCACCCATTGCTTTAGCAATTGGTGCCAACAAATATTTGTCCAACCCTCTAGCACCCTCAGTGGTTTGCTTCAACTCTTGGAACGGTCCAACATCAATACCTAACTGTTTACCTGCAACAAACTCTATAGGAAGTTTAAGAATCGGAGTCAACTGACCAATCAAACCTTTCGTTGTAGCAATTTGTTTCAACTGCTGTTCCAACCTTGTAATAGGCAAATCAGGTGTAACAACCCATTGTCCGCCCTCATCGTTTGGTCCACCCAAAGCAAACGGGTTCCAATCAGAAATAAAAGATGGCATTATGATGTCGTTGCCAACAGGAGAAATTTTCTGGAATTTATCTGTAACCGAATATGCTGCAGGGTTAGCCCACTGGTTGACAATCTGCAATGGAACATTGCGGCTTGTCCAAATCCAAAACGGAACCAACTGCTTTGCTGCTTCATCCAGCGAGGACAAATCGCTATAATCAAAGTGATGCAAAACTATACGGGAAACCGTTTGGTCAAACGACTTTCCTTTGCGCAAACTATCCAACGCCATAGGCATACGCACAGCACGCTCAATGAACTCATTCTTTTTTTGAAACAATCTTGTGTACGGGTTACTGGTAAACTTCTGTCCCAAGGTTTGCCCAAATTTTAAACCACCAAAATCATCGGTGATACCACGACCTGATGTTTCTGTTGCCTTCCAAGCAGTTTCATAAAGTTCACGCTCCGCACCTTTGGAGGACAAAAACTCTTCCCAATTAGAATGTTGCCACCAATGCTCACCCTCTTTACCACCACGACTAATAGCCCGTGCAGCAGAGAATCCGTCCGTTATATTCCCTAAATCCACGCCTGCAGCAGCGTTAGTCCAAGTAGCAGACAAACCGTTACGAGTAACAAAACCAACACTGGAAGTAGCATAAACTTTAAAAAAGTTTGAAATTTCTTTATACGCTTCATAAACATACACTCCACCTTTTTTAGTGTTTAAACGAGCCAAATTAGGTTTCCAACTAGCCAACAACTCTTCAGGCATTTGCACACCCAAACCAGCAATTTCTTCCCAACCTTTCTCAGTTGTTTCAATCATCCGACCCAACCAACCGCTTTTAGCACCCTTTAAAGCCATCTCAACAGCAGGTAACGCAACACCTTCCAAGCGTGCCAACTGTGCCTCATCAGCATGCAACAGCGTTGTAACACGGTCATAAGCCGACCTAACAGCAGGGTCCTGAATACCACCCATGCTAGACAAAGTTTGGTCAACCTTCCTAGCCCAAGTGCTAGTTTCACCTGCGCCAGCACCTTTCCTAGGAACAGAGTTCAACAACATTCGCATATCCTGAATATCTTTTTGCAACATAACACCAGTTGTATTAGACCAAGTTTTCATAACCTTCGCATCATCCATCAACATAGCGATACGGTCTCTATAATCAGTTACCGCTTGCGCATTTGAACCACCCTTGGTTCCACTGCGAGGAACACCCTGAGCAACATACATTGCATCAATCTTTTTTTCTAACTGAACATAAGCATTTTCAAGTTTCTTCTGCTTAGCAGTCAACACTCTTTGTGCTTGTTCACGGGTAACAGTGGTCTTAACACCGTTCACCTCCATGTCCACGCTAGATGTTCGCACCAACTGTTCACGGGCTACTTCGGCACGGGATGCACGAGCGTTCTGCGCTCGTGTCAAACCACCCTTACGACCTGCGAGTTCTTTAATTGTTTGCCGTGCTTCAGAAGAAGTAATTTGGGCGTTCTCCAAACTAATAATTTCTTCTTCCTTCATACCTTTAGAAATGCTGGCATCCAAAGATTTTTGTTCATGCACACCTGAACGAATATCAGAAATAAACTGATTATCAACAACCTGTTGCACACGAGCAGAACTATTCGTACTAGGACGGCGGTCCCCACTCGGAATCGTAAACTCATTAGGCATCAAAACAGCAAACTCGCCCTCTAAGTCAGGTATGCCTTCATCAATCCAGCGTTGCGGAACCAACAAACCTGCCTCACCAAGTTGCATGTTGTTTTGTGCATAATGCCCCAAAGCACCATCCATAATCTCACGAGCAAAAACATCTACCTCATCAGAAGTTTGGTCCAAAGAACGACCAAACAAACGCAACAAATCATCAACATCAGTTAACGCATCAAGAATAGCGTCCTCACCAACATCATAACCTGCGCTAACACCATGATTATAAACTGTACGCACCAACTCGGCGACCTCAGGCATTGTTTCATCCAACACTGCAAACGGACCCATCTCACCAGAAACATTCAAATATTGCGCTGCCTGACGCATCTGGTTCGCTTCCTCAAAAATGCCTCGCTGTTCCAACGCATCAGCAATACCAGCAATAATACCGTCATCTTTAAACAGACCGCTAAACGCAGGACCTTCACGCAAATCAATCACATTACTAGGACCCATTTCTGTACGGGTGCTAGTAGGTGCGTGCATAGCAACACTAGAAGGACTGGAATCAAAAGCCTCATCAATAGGTTTGGTACGGAAAATTTTAAAATCACCAGACTCAGGAGGCAAAGGAATCAAATCTTCTGCAGCACCATAAATTAAACCATCAGAAGCGTATGTGGCTTCGGCACGAACCTCAGCCAAAATACTAAACGAACGCTCCTGTGCTTCCAAATCATAAAACTCTGATTCAAGATTAGCACGGACAACATCATACTCTGCACCAACAGGCGTGGAATCTATTACTTCACGCAACTGTTTCATTTCAGCGTTAATAGACCTAATTTCTCTTGCTGCAGGAACACCACGACCATTCAAAATCTTTTCAGCCAACCATTCAGGCGACTTCAAATCTATTAACTTCGGATTATGATTAGGGTACATTTGTGTATAAATGTTTCGCAACTCCACCACAGCCGCATAGCGGTCAGGGTCGTTTAACGCTGCACGCAAAGTTCCTACTTCGTCAATCATAACAGAATGTAAAGTAGAGAACTCTCCACGAGCCGTAGCGGTTACTGTCCCAGCAACACGGTTAGCGTCAACAAGTTTTATAACAAGTTCATCCAACCTGCGATGCAGGGTGGTGATTTCGGCTGTAGTTAAAGCCTTCCTTTTAGATTCGCCACTCAAAAAACGGCGAGCAGAATCAGTAGTTGTTTTAATGTAATCTTTGGTCAAAGTTTTGTTAGTATCAATACTCCCACGCAATTTAGATTGAATTTTTGTTATATAACTAAACGCTTCTTCAAGTTTCAATACCAAACCTTCATCGGGAATGGTTACTTTGATTAACGGTTTAATAAAATCTGAACCATAATCCATAGCCCTTCTAGCGAACGCTGTACGCCCTGAAGCCTTGGACATTGAATATGAATATGATTCCATAATGGAACCAAAGTCTGTTTCAAACCAATCAAAGCCAAGTTTTTTTCTGGAGATTGCGTTCAGACCATCAAGAGTAGCCATCTCTGCTGTTTCCAATGAAACACCCAAAAATTCTGATACAACACGCTCACCAGTATCAGGGTTAATGTAAGGCGCACGCAATTTACGAAACAACATTGGACCAGTCGGGTCACGAATATCTTTTACTGTTAAGTCTGCTGTCTTAAACAAGTTTGCTTTTTGTGCTTCTAAACCTTTTTGTGACCGCATCCAATTTCTTGCATCACCACCCATTTTGTGAAAAATGTAGTCATCAAGAAAACCAATTTCACGGGTAGTAACACTATAATCTTGACCGAATTTTGTTATTTTTTGATTGACCACTTCACGAGCATTGTTCTGCCAAACTTTAGTGTCTCGTGCCAACTGCTTCAACTCTTCGCTGATTGGTTGCAAAAGCAAATCAGCCTCAGACATTTCAACATAACGGTAAAGATTTTGTGCAGCAATATCACGAATACCACCAGTACCAGTAACACCTTTAACTCTGTTGCGGATACCAACACCAACTAGTTCTCGTTGGCGTTTAATTAAAGGAACCAAATCTTGATTAAGTTTTGCTGAAGTAGTAGCCATTTCACCTTTGGCAAAACGCTCGGCAGAAAACTTTCCAATGTTGTCTCTGATGGTGCTTAAAGGTAAATTTTTTCCACGACCTGCACCAACATTACGCAATGCCTGCAATGATTTTGGTGTAATAACATCACCAACAGCACCAACACCTTTCAAACCTGCTCTTGCACTAGTTGAATAAACAACATCACCTATTGCTGCCCTTGCACGACCAAAAGTATTTGCAAAACCAATTTCCAATGCTCCAGTTCTAGGAACAATTACTTTTGCGTAACGCAAACCCAATGCAATACCTTCACCTTCACGAACAACTTTAGGTATTCCTGCTGCACCAAGACGCAAAATTTTGTCTGCAACCCCTGCTTCCGCCAGCACAGGATATTTCAGAATCATAGAATTAGTGGTTAAATCTGTAAGCAATGATGCTCTACCGCTATAACCCATATTGGCGTGTGCGCCAACACCTGTACGGGTCAAAGGGTCAATAGCAATACTTACACCAAAGTTTAAACCTGCGTCACCAAAAATTCCATCTCTACCTGTTGAAATAAAATTGTTTTCTGCGTCAGTACCAAACAAAGAATACTCTTTGTTCATAATATTTTTTGATATACTTTCAAAAGTTGGGCGGTTCTCATTCAACCATTTTTGTTGCTGCTTCAAACCTTCAACACGACTATCAAAACCCAAAGCATCATTCAAAGCAATATAAGGACCAGCAGCATACCTACCACCAACCTGAACAGTGGTTTGAGACAGTGCTTGAACAAAACGACTATAATAACCTAAACCTTCAAAAACTTGTTTAACAACAGGAATATCTGCAGCCTTACCAACAACATCAAGTAAAGCACTACCAACACTTTTTGCTGCACCAGTAATGCCACCAGATTGTGATGGTTTATCTTCACCCAATCTAGTTATTTTATATAAGTCATCTAAACGATTCTTTTTTTGTCCATCGCTAAGCAAAGGGTCTTTCATAATCCTTTGAATACCAGTAACTTCAGCAGCCCTTAGTTCATCTAAATTAGGTGTAGGTGGTTTCGTTGCCGTAGGCAACTTAATCACCGAAGAAACAGAAGGCATAACAGGCGTGGACATCGGCTTCTTATTTAACAAAGCCTTGTCTGAACCTGACACAACATTACCAAGAGTTTTACCTAAAGGTTTAACAACTTTAGGTACAACAGTTTTAGATGGTGCCTTGTTCAAAAGTGCCTTATCGGACACTAAAGGGTTTTTTAAAACAACCATTATCTAGTCAAAAACCCTGAACCAAAACTGCCGAAATTACCAACATTTGCTAAAAATTCTTGAAGTTTCTTTTTATCTTCTTCTGTCATGTTGGAAAAATCGGTTGCATCGGATGTTGGTGCCAATGTTGGTGCCAACCCACCAAAACCACTACCACCTTGCTCAGGACGACCAGTGAAACCAGTCATATCGGCAGGGTATGGTGCGGACCCATCAAACACATCTTTAGGTGACCCACCAGCATAAACAGGTGTGATATCTGTTTCTACTCCACGACCAAAATTGTCAACAGGTGCAGGTGTTGCAGGTAGTTGCGGATAATCTGTTTCAGCCTCAATCTTTTTGTCAGCAGCATTATCTAAAGCCCGTTGAAAATCTTCCATAATGTTACTTTCAGAATTAACACGGTTAGTGTTTAAAGCAGCAATTAATTCATCAAATTTGCTGTTAATATCAGAAGTCAACTTAGGTTTTTGCAATGTCAAAGAATCTCTGCCAGATTTGGCAGCACCTATCCCAGCGTTTCGCAAAGCATCCACATAATTAGTCTGTGCGTTCCCGTACTGTGTATTGGACCTAGAAATCAACTGTTTCATAAAGTCATTCACAGCCGCATCCGAAGCAGCCTGCGCCGCCACTTGACCTGTGTCTGCACCCTGAGACTGCAATGCAGCCATTAAAGCATTTTGTTGCTGCGGCATATTAATCAAAGGAACATCCGTATAAGCACTAGGGGTAATTAACCTAGCCAAAAAGTCTTTTTCGGAAGCATCAATATCTGTACCAGATTGAGTCAAAAGTTTTTCCAATAACGCTAATTGGTCTGTTTTTTGTGTTGTTAAAGCAGTTTCTTGTGGGTCATACAAATCTTTTATACGCTGCATAGCATCAGTTTTGGCGGTACCTGCACGAGTTTCATAACCGCCAATAGATTTCATAATTGCATCAAAAGCAGCCTTATTAGAAACGGCAGTTGCTGCCGTTTTAGCATCTTCTTCTGCTTTATCTGTTATGATTTTGTTTTCAGCAGCAGTTTGTTTAGCGGTTTCTTTGGCTGTCGCTGCAGTTTCTTTGGCGGTTTCTTTAGCGGTTGCGGTTTCAATAGCAAGATATTCTTTACGCAACATAGCACGATTAGCAGGAGTGTCAGGCAAACCTGACATACGCAATTGGCTAGCAATATAAGATTTTATAGGTGTATTAGTAGCCATGTTTGTGTTTCCTTTTTTACCTGTAGGTGGTGGTGGCGGCGTATTGCTTTTGTCTGTTGCATTGGGAATACCATCACCATCAGCATCTTTTTTACCCCAAGCAGTTCTTGCTTTCTCATCGGCTTTTAATGCAAGCATCCGTGCTTGTCTTTCGGCGGCGGCATTTTTTTCAAATGCCAAACGAGAACTTTGTTGCGCAGCAGTTAGTGATGGCAAATTAGGTTGAATTGCACCACCACTAGGAATTTTTTTGTTCTGCCCGTAAGCATCTATTGCAGCACGAATTTCCTCTGGAGTAAAACCACCAGAACCGCTACTTGGTGTAGTTGTGGTGGTACTGGATTCTCGTACCAGCCGACCATTTTTATAAACGATAGCCATAATTAATATCCTTGTAACTGGCGCAAAGCCGTAGCGGTATCAATAATCCGTTGATTTTTAGCCAAAGCCAAATCGTTTATATATTGTTGCAATTCAGATTCCGAAGCAGCCTCGTCCCCGCTAATCTGATTTAATTGGTCTTGCAGATTGGTTGTTTCTGCACCCAAACTGCTTTGCAGATTGGTTGCATACTGTTCTAAACCTTTACGCTGAATACCCGACTTCACATTGGGACCAGCCAAACCACGCCTACCATACGAAGCCATTTTGGGTTGGAAGCCTTCAACATATTGTTTAGTGATGTCAGACATTTTGCGTGAACCACGCTGTTGACCTAGGGTGGCAGCCTGTTGGTTGGCAATAGAACGATTTTTCCTACGAAGAATCGCACCCGCTTCACTTAAACCATAATTGCCTGAAACAGCATCCATCATGCTCATTTAATACCTCGTCTGTTCTTTAAACTTATTTGCAGGCTTATCTTTCAAACCTTCAATTTCTAGTTGCAACCGTTCCAATTCACCACGCAGAGAAGAAAAGATGCTTTGTAAAGCATCTTTGTCGGTACCACTCAGCGTGGACAAGAAAGGTGAGTTCCAAGCCATTAGCCGAAAATTTGTGAACCCAAAACAATTTGGTCGGTAGAAGATATTGCGGTTGTGATACTGGTAACGGCTGCAGTAGAAATCTGTGAATATGCGATAGCACCAGAATCAATGTTTGTTCCAGCAGCAATACCTTCAGCAAAAACTTTGACATTGTTAAAGTTTGCGTTTACTTCGGTGGCAACGGCAGCCGTGCCGTTGACAAATGTGTTAGTAAATGTTAGTGTAGCCATAATTAACCTTTAACTTTCCGTGCCTGATATTTGTATCCGATACTGTTGATACCCCACTTTTGTCCTGATGGACCATTAAATTCAAGTTGAATACATTTTGCTAAACCCAAATTTGAACCAGTTAAAATAGTGCTAGAGATAGCACCAGTAGACCAATTTTCTCCCCATAAACCTGTACCCCAAACAAGACCATTAGCAGGTGGTGTTTGTGTCAAGTTAAATATACGGCGTTCGTTTCCTTCGCTTTCATCAAAATTATGGTAAACATTCACCACAATAGTTTGTGGTGAAGAAACTTCTTTGACAACAACATCGGGTCTGCGAAACATTTTCTTTTGCATATAAGACCCACCATCAAACCAGCGTGTCCGATAATAACTAGAGAAACCTGTATCAGTACCAGTGATATTGTCCAACTCGTCACCATACATGTCAACTTTAATCACATATGATTCAGTTGGATGAATCATCAACTTGTATTCGTTGTTACTGGAATCAACCCAATCACAACCAGAAATCAATCCCTTAGAATCACTTGTAGAAAACATTGTATAAACACCACTACGAATAGATGGGTCCAAAACAAAATTTACGCTAGGAACAGAAACAGTAGTGGAATCAGAATACGGCGAAGATAACCACGCACGCTTACCAACCCAAGACAAACTGATAGAAGCACGGTCAGTTAAATTAATATACTCTTGCGCAAAAAGTGAACGAATGTTTTGAAACATGTCCCTGATGGAAGAACCATTATAAAAGTATGTTCCATCATTATGAACATAAAAATATACTCCAGTTTCGGCGACAGCAATACTACGAGCAGAACTCACACCCAAACGGTTTGTTAATTCAACAACTTGAAAAGTTGCTGAATCATAACCAAGTAAAATATATATAGCGTTCTGTTTAAAAATCATTAACTGACCAGAAACAACAGCCAAACCTTTAATACCGTCACCACCACCAACAACTTCAATGAAATCAAGTTCAGCCCAATTCTCAGGAGAGTTTTCCAAAGACCAATAAACCCTGTTGGAATAGTTGGTTGCACCAACAGTCACATCGGCAG
>Ga0181348_1001526_pt1 | contig 10244 bp, 16 predicted proteins | sample Su13VDMM110DN_FD_130092 | JGI IMG/M metagenome (GOLD analysis project Ga0181348, IMG submission 130092) | Freshwater viral communities from Lake Michigan, USA - Su13.VD.MM110.D.N | ecosystem: Environmental > Aquatic > Freshwater > Lake | place: USA: Michigan | collected 2013-07-16
GTGGACTACTTCACCATCGTCGTCGTCGTCGTCAAACGCACCGTTGATATGCAGACAAGTAATGACGTTTTTTATGATCACCTCTGCCGGAACTTCGTAGAGCACCGACCACATTACTAACGAGTTGCTCAGGGCGCTCATAACCACCCCTCTCTTAAACCCATCATCCTTGTCTGTACTGCCTACCCAGCTATCTATAGCCACTGCAATGGTCCCTACCAACTTTTCTCCTTCGTCTTGCGCGCCTTCGGGTATTTTGCTCATCTCTTGCTCCTGTTGTTTATGGGTGCGTGGTAGTTTTGAGTAGTTGCTCCCCCTATTCAGAGTACTTGTTCGTTGTACCACGGCTAACCGTGACGTGGTTTACTCGACGGCACATGAGCTGGAGGGGCGGCCAGAGAAGCACCGCCTTTATTCCCATCACGCGTAGCGGATGTTTTCGGCTAAATGCTCGCCTACCCACCGTCCGCTGGGGTATGGGGTTGCCCCCGTCCCACTTACAGCTGTGTTTGCATGGTGCATGTGGGTACGCGTATATACACAACGCCTTTTGCTATCTCCACGTCCGCGCAATTGAACGGCTTGCCCGGTATGAACAGGTCCTTGGGCAATTGGATGCGTACCTTGTTCTTGCTATACGAGTTATCCACAAACGAGGTTGTGCCAACACTGAGCGCGAGCACGTTGCCGTTGCGGCGTATGGCCACCTTCCTCACGTCGGGCTTAAGCTTAATCTGCTGCAACAACCAACGAGATACCGTTAGTCGGGCTTCCTTTACCATTGGTGCAATGCGCACTATCTTCTTGCGGCGTGAAGCCATTTCCACTAGCTCAAATCCTGTTAAGTCCACTTGGAACCTCCTAATTAAATAACCCGCCTCACAACATTGATTGCTAGCCACACTCCCCATAGGAGGCAGCGTAGCCACCCTCGCAATCTAAGGGCAGGCCGACTGCCCACTCTGGTACGCTCTTCATGCACGCGTAGATAAACTGCATGGACTCTTCTGCCTTGTCCACGGGCGCTATACACCCGATGGCGTCATGCACGGTCATTACAACTTTCAGCTTCCGGGACACCAAACTCAGGTGGTAGCCAATAATTATCCTCGCCAGCGCCTGACAAATGTTCTCAGCAATCTTCCCACCATATAGGCGCGTAGGGATAATCTCGCGGCCCTTCTTGGTGTCGTACACAAAATCTTTTTTGCCTGTGTGCTCATCTATGTGTTGGCGCAGGTTTGGATACTTCAGGTACAGCCCATTAGGCAGCCTTATGCCCTTGGTGCCCTCCACTACGAGCAGTCCACCTACCCCCAGCGTTAAACTCTGATTGCTCAGGATGGCTTGTATGGCGGACTGGCAGTCTGCCCAGAACCGGGTAATCATGGGGTTGGATAGTCGATACACCTTGATGATGCGTTGGCACTCAGCAGCCTCCAGCTCTACCCCCGCGACGGACTTTAGCTGTGCTTGGAACCGTTCCGCACCCATGCCGTATCCCGCACCGAGTATCGTCTGCTTACCCACAAACCGTTGTTCCTTACTAACATACTCGGGGTCCTTGCCATATATGCTTGCAGCCATAGCCTTGTACACATCCTGTCCGCGCGCAAACATATCAACCAAGTTGTGCTGCCCCGCCAGCCACGCTAACGTGCGTGCTTCAATCTGCGAGGAGTCACAGTCTAGGAACACATGCCCGTGTGGTGCCAGTAGCGCGTTCTTTAGTACTGAGCCACGCGGTAGGTTCTGCATGTTGATCTTGTCGTCACCGCCCCACCGACCGGTGTGCGCCGCGTAGTACTTGAGCGGTATAGGTAATGTGCCTCGACTACCTATCTGTATCAACCGTTCTGTGCGCGTCTCATCAATGGTAGACTTGACCCCTAGCCGTGTAGCCACAAGCATCTGTACTAGGGTGTTCGGGTGCTCCAGCAGGTCTTGGAACTCTTGGTCAGTCTTGGCGAACGCGTACGCTTCTTTGCCGGTGCGCAGGCTTATCTTGACGGGCGGGGTGACGCCCAGCTTCTTGAGTACCTCCGCAAACTGCGGGTTGCTCATTATCTGCCCCCGGTCTACACCCACTGATGCTAGCAGCGCCGCTTTTTTATCCTTAAGCTCTTCTAGGTGGCCCTCAAGTAGCAGCGTGCCTACCTCTAGTACGGGCTCAGTAAACATCCGCACAGTCAGCTCCACCAGCTTCAGCTCCACCAGCGGGAACCCTTCACCCATCAGGCTCTTGAACAGCTCGTAGGTCAACGCCGAGTCGTTCTTGCAGTACCGACCGTAAGCAGTCAGCTCTTCATCTGTGAAGTCCACGCGTCTCTTGCCCTTGGCATCTAGCACCTCGGTACCTTTTGCGCCCAACGCATAATGCTCAGCCAACGCTTTCAGGCTGCCACCTACCTGTGTACCGTGTATCGCCCTAGCCATAGAGAGTGTGTCTATTATGCGCGCGGGCTTGAGGCCAAACCGCCAATTGAGGATTGCCATGTCGAAGACAGCGTTATGTGCTATGGCCACGGAGTTGCCCCAGTCGTACTGGTGTAAAAATTCTTTGGTCTCCTCCGCAGTTCCTGAGAACCAAGTGCTTCGACTATCATCACTACTATCACAAGCTTGGACGGAGACACCGATTACCTCGAAGCGCTCGTCGCGTATGTATTCTTCAGTTGTCAGCTTGCTGAGGCTGTACTCTTGGTCGTAGTACGTCTCGAAGTCTATTGTTAAAACCTGCATCACATTTTCTCTGGGTCGTTCAGTTTAAAAGCTCTTCAACTTCGTGCATGTTCCGCTCGTTCACTACCAGTGATAGGCCACCCGCCGCCTTAATCGCCGCTAGCTCTCGATCTTGCAGCGCCGTTGTTGTATTCTTTCCAGCCTTGCATTCGATACCAATGAACTGCCCTTTGTGGCAACAGATAATGTCTGGTACTCCGCTGCGCCCCATGCCGAATGTGGCGGGAAAGAAGTAGTACACGTCGTGTGCCTTGAGTATTTTGACCACTTGATCTTTAACTTTCTTTTCTGGTGTGGTAGCCATGTGGTAGTTCCGTTGTGTTTGTGTAGTAGAGTGTATTATGCGGTAGGGGGTGTACAGTGTCAACCCTTTTTTCGGGGCAAAAAAAAGCCCCGCACTAGGCGAGGCTTAAGGGTGTTTAGTGTGACACTAAACAGGTTGGTTGGTTAGGCATAGGTACACAGGGAGTGTGCCCCTCATAAACTGCATGCCCATGTTGGGCACAAAGACTTTATCTCCCGCTAGCTTGAGCATGGCTACCTGCGTGCGTAGGCTCTCAGGTATCTCATCGACGTATTGCAGCTCCTCTGAGACCGCTACTACGTACTTGTCTCCTATCGCAGCCACAGCAGTAGCACTGCCTAGCAGCACAGCGTAAGTGCTCCATTCAGCACTGCTATTGGCAGCCTCCTCCACCGGCTTGCGCTCGTGCATGGGTACGGACAGCGCATCAAACAACGGCTCCAGTGAACCGCAGTTTCCATTCAGGTGCGCGCCAACGTACTGGCTCAACACCACATTGGCCTGAGCCGCACATACGCTACTCTTTTTACTAGCGTGGCTAACCCCCTGCTCTCGCGCCCGACGTAGCTCTAGCCTGTCCTCTGGCACCACGAAACGTTTAACAATCTCCCGCACTGCCTTGGTCTCATTGGAGGTAGACATGCCGCTTGTGGAGGTACGCACGCTGCTATGCTTAATTTGCACTAAGTCAATCCAATACCCTTCCCTGTACCGACCGCCAATGGTAATAGAGCCCATCGGTATGCCGTTGTACTGCACGTTTATCTTTTGGTTGCCAACCACAACGAATTGCATCTTGCCCATAGACGGCGCCACACGTGCAACCACATTGCGCAATATGTCGTACCCAATTTTGTTTAGGGCAGCTTGCCCCATCAAATTTTCCGCTACTACGTTATTCATGTCTTACCCCTAAGCTACCAGTCGAACTGTTTGAGGATTGAATCTACCTTGGTTTTCATGTCTTCGCGCACGGCGGGTGACTCTTTGATGATGTCGATGTCTGCGCCCTGCATCGCGCGCTCCAACATGACACGCGCCCTGTCCAGCTCTGGGTCACCAGTCACATTCAGATGGCCCAACAAACTGCACAGCTCTCTAGGGTTAGTGACGAAGCTGTCGTAGAAACGCTTCTTAGCATCCCCGTCTGCTTCTTGCAGTTTACTGCTCATGCCCGTAAGCATGTCGTGCATCTTGTGCCATGCGGTCTTCATAGCGTTCTTGGTCTTGTCGGCGTTCTCCTGCTCGAGTGCTTGGCGCATCTCGTTGAGGTCTTGTGCTGGCAGGTCTAGGTACAAGTGCCCGCTCTCTGGCACAGTCTTCATCGTCAGCTTCCAAGAGTACTTGCTGAACACCTCGTCCACTGTTGGGTAATCATTCGGGTTAGCCATAGCCCCCAAGTAGTTAGCCGACACACGCTTGAGCGCATCGTAGTTGTTGCAGATGTAATCCCGCATGCGAAAGAACCCGTCACGCTTGCCGTTAAAGTCCTTCTTGAAATCCAGCAGCATGCTTGTGGGTAGGAGTCTATCGCCCATGTCGTCCCACGGCAGGGTGGTCTCGTTGTAGACCAATCGACACTGCCCTGCGTACTTGTTCAGGTCACTCACGTAGTGTGAGCCAACCATCAAATCCTTTATGTACTTACCAGCCTTTGCGTCTGCACCTGTAGTCACAGACACCGACTCACTTTGTTCCTTGTCTATCTTGCGTGCAGTCCACGTAGAGATGCTTAGCCTTACCAGTACTGCGCTTGATGAAATACTCATGATGTTTTCCTTTAGTTGCTGTGTTTAGTGAAACACTAAACAGGGTTGGGCAGTCGAAGTAACTACCAGCGCAACCCCTCGTGAGAAGGGCTGCTAGTTAACTACTCGGGTCTACCATTTAGTGATGCCACAACGCTTGGCTAACTGCGCCAGTGTCATGATGCTCGCCTCCACAGAGTCGAAGTCAGGCTCCCACTCATCATCCTGCATCATACGCAGGTCGGTATACAGGGAACTGAACAGCTCCTGCATCGTTGCTTCTCCGGCGTAGTGCGCCTCGGCATGTTCCTTCCATCCCTCATCTTTCATTCCGGTCTCCCTGCTAGCTTAGCCAGTGCGTACTGCCCACCGCTTAGCACCTCGACACTTGTTATCTGCTCGGTGTCCATGCGGTCGAATACGTGGTGTGTGTAGTACGCGGCTTTACCCCCCTCCGCTCGGTGGTACTGGGTGTCGTATATTGGCGCATCAACAACGGCGTCCATCACTGAGTTGTACTGCTCGGGGGTGAGGACATACTTTCTGCCCGCTATGCCCACTATTAGTTTCATACTCGTCTCTCCAATTGAATTGTTTTGCCCACTGGCGCGACGATCTTCTGCCGCATGTTGTGTATCGCCCACAGGGTGGGGCACTCCCACTCACCCCAACCCATAACATCGCCATCGGTAAGTATGATTGCGGCATCGGGCTTGATCTTCTTCTCTTTGAGGTATCTGGACAGGCAGGTTGGGTCGGTACCCCCACCCCCTTCTGGTCGCGTCAATGTGCGCCAGTCCTTGAACGTACTCGCGGTGTACTCCTCGTGCTTGCACACTTCCCCGTCCCAGTAGATCAGGTGAATCTTCGCTACCTCTAGCTGCTTAGCCAGACCCTCTATCTCCGACATGCAAATCGTGAACGAGTTGTCGCAGAACATAGAGCCTGACACATCCGGCCCGACCACCAACTCCTTGATGGCCTCGCCCCGCATGGTGGGCATAGCCAGCCCCATACGCAGGAACCTGCGGTCAAGCCTGCGGAATGTAGCCACAGTGTTCTTGGTACATGTAGCGCGGATGAAGTGTTTAAGCTGCTCTACCCAATCCACGACTGGGTTCAGCAACTCGTCAAGGTTTAGTGAGTTAGACCCACTGCCCTTGCCAGCCTTCTTGGCTGCCATTATCCCTTGGCGTATAGCGGTATCCACATCGTCCTTGAGCTGGCCTTTCTCCTCGTCGCTCATCTTGGCAGCGCCTTCCCAGTCGTGGTCGTCAAAGCCACCACCACCACCCTCACCACCTTCACCTTCACCACCACCTTCACCTTCACCACCTTCACCACCTTGCCGCTTCTCGTCCATAAGAATGTCGAAGATGCGCTTCACCGACATGTCTGCAAACCTGTCGTCTAGCAAGCCCACCGGCTTGCCGTCTGCGTCTCGTGGCATAGCCACAATCAACTCATGCGGGTCAGCTCTCTGGATGGTGTAATTTATCCAGTAGTCGCAGGCTTGGTTGGTGACCTTGGGGTCAATGGCAAACAACCCCTTGTACACATCCAAGTGCCGCGCGGCCTTGTGGAAGTTCTCATGCAGGTTGATGAACCCTGCACCCTTGTCGCCCCACTGGAAGATGAAGTCGAGGTTGTAGAACTCGTCTCGCCCATCGGTGGATGCCGTAGGTACATCTTTTGTGAACGTGCGTCTGCCCATCATCATGATCGGCCCCAACTCTACGAACTGCTTGCTGCGCATGATCTCTATGCGCTTGCGCTTGAAGTCGCGTATCAACATCTCGTCACTCATGTTTAGTGCTCCACTAATCACAGCAGGTCTTGGTTACGCGCTGCCCAATTGGCAAACGCACTGGATGAAAAGGCTAGGCGCTTCTTCTCTGCACTCGAGCCGGGGCCAGCGATACTCACGCCGAAGATCACTTGGAACTCCTCTGCGTCGTAGTCTCTGGACTCTCTGGTGAGGTAGGTCAGGAACGCTTCCAGCTCAACCCCTGTCTTGATGCGCTCCAACGCGCCGTATATCAGCACCGCTGCTGCACCGGCTGAGTCAGGCAGCTTGGCTGTCTTGGGGTTTGCCATGATCTCGCTCCATGGCGTCATGCTCTCGTGGTGCCGGATGAAGTGCATCAGCGAGTTAGTCGCAGCCTCGCCCACTGTGCCGATCATCGCCACGCGCAGGGCATTGACCGAGTACGCATGCCGCGTCTTTATCAGGTTGCTCACCAACTCCAAGGTTCTGGGTGTCACGACCGAGCCTTGCCCCACCACAGCGGGGTTGAAGATGTAGGGGTTCTTGGACTGCCCCGCATCGCGGTAACTGGCTAGGCAGTCAGGTGTACGTGACACCCACGCCATGACGATAGGCTCAATGTCGTTAGCCGCTGCCCACAGCAGCCACTCCTCGTAGTCGGGCTTGGAAATCTCAACCACTGTTACCCGCATCTTGCTGTGTGCCTTGAGGCTGTCGCCCACACCATCGCTGGTGAGGTTGCCTGTCAAAATTACTATGCTTCCTGCTGGCAGCAACGTGTCGCCTAGTCGCGGGTCTACCACTTCTAGCAGTGGGTGTAGGGTGTGCTTTGCCTCATCACCGCCCTTGGTGAACTCGTCCAGCACGATGATGCGGGGTGTGCCGTGGTGCATGCCGAAGCGTCCGTTGACGTAGTACTCCAGCGTCTTGGTTGCATCCATCGGTATAGGGATAGCGCCGTCGCTGATGCCCATGTTTGGCACGTCGATGATGACGTAGGGCATGCCGGTCGACCGGCTGATCTCTCGGGCTATGCTGGTCTTGCCTACTCCCGGCTCGCCTTGCAGGAAGAAGCGAACCTTGGGGTTGGCAGCGATCATAGGTGCTGCTTCAGCCAGCGTGATTGTGTTGCGTTCTTGCATTGGTGCATTCATGGTTTTTCCTTTGATGGTTGGTTGTGTTTAGTGTTGTACTAAACGTACTTGATGTTGCGGTCTTCCTTCCACTGGCCTAGTGGTAACTGCGTAGCCACAAACACAGCATCACTGTGCTCGTATTTCATTGCCTCTAGCATCGCCTTGTGCATGCGGTCGGGTCTGTATGTATAGCTTTTTTGCCAGTGCCCGTGCGCTACCCAGTAGGTTCTTGTGAATGCGTGCTTGTTTGCCAGCTCCTCCAGCAGGTCGGCCCAGTCCTCCTTGTTGTCGTGCCGCATGATTAAGCAGATAGTCTCTGCGTCGTCTACCGGCAGTGAGCCTCTGAGTAGCTTAGCTGCTGGTGGCTTGCCCATCTCTTCCCTGCTTTGGGGGTACGCCAGCTTTATCAGCGGCGCGGTGTACTGGAGGAACGGGGCATACAGCTTCTTCACCTCGTTAAACGCCTTGCGGTTCAGCACGTGCACTGTGCAAGGGTGCGGGTGTATCGGCTCCCCGTTCACGTCTAGCTCTATGTGGTTGTAGAACCTGTGCACCGCCTTGCCCTTGACGTACAGCAGCGCGTCGGACTCCCCTTTGCAAGCCTGCACACCACCCCACTGGTACAGCGCGTTGATGAACATCCGTGTCGACACCGAGCGGCTGTACCCGTCCGTGTTTAGTCGCACACTGCCGTCTTGGTAGTAAGTGACACAGTCTGTGCGGTAGAGCTTGCAGAACACCGCCTGCCCGCTGTTGCCCAGTGGGGACACAACGCCGTCCTCGTGCCTGATGCTCATGTGCGTCGTGTTGCGGTTGAACCGGCAGAGTGGTCGGATGCCACTGTTCGCCCCGCTCCCCCGTATGGGCACGATGCTCTTGTGGTGTTGCAAGGCTTGGCTGAACCCAATAAGTCTTGGTACGTCTCTGGTGTCTATGTGGAACCCCATCACACACCTCTGTTTAGTGAGGCACTAAACTGGCTTGCTTGCTCCAGCTTTTGTGCGTATTTCTTGAATTTGTCGCGCCGTGATAGTAATCGGCCATCGACGATGCGTCCTTGCCGCTCTAGCTGGTCGTCCATCATCTGGATCATCTGGCGTAGTTCTTCAATCGTGTATTCCATACCTTCCTCCTTTGTGTTTAGTGTTGTACTAAACTGCTTTGCGGTTGGGTGTTGTTGTACAGGTTGGCCAGCACCTTCAGCTGGCTGTACCACTTGTGGTGCTTGGGCTGGTGGGCAACGCGCAGGTGGTGCTTGCGCGCTCGGTCTATCCGCTTCATGGTGTCACCCCGAAGATTAAGACCACTAAGGCATAGAAGCCTACTGCTAGGCAGGCAGCAGTAACGACAACTCCAGCCATTGATATGGCACGGGCTAGCTTCTCGTTGCGCTTGCTTGATGGGGTTGCCATCGACTTGATGGGGTTGGGCTGGTGAAACTTGTTGGGCTGGTGAAACTTGATTGGTGCGTCGACCTTTGGGTCATATATGTACTGGTTCTTCTTCATTTGTTGCTCCTTGGTTGGGTTGTTTAGACAAAATCGTGTTCTATTGTGGTGGCTACCTGCAGTAGGTACTCAGCCCCGTCAGAGGACTCGTGCTCTACGTCCCCGATTTCCTCGCCAATACGGATAAACTCGTACTGGCACTTGGGCGGTGATCCCCACATCTCCTCCCAGTTGGCAAAGCACTGCGAGTAGACTTGCACCTCCTCGTACGATGGGTACCACTTAACATCTTCTAGGCGCAGGTGCAGCACCTTGCGATCACCCCCCGCGACCTCGAACTCATCTGGCATATTCTCGTCTACGTACAGCTTTAGAACCGGAAAGTCCTCCGACTTGGTCGGATACATCACGATCTCCACTACGCTTCTATATCCCATGTCTTTCTCCTATGTGTTTAGTGTTCAACTAAACTGGCTTGACTCATCAGTGATGCAGTAGCCATCTGCATCAGACGCCTCACGGCGTTTCGTCACTCAATTCCCCAAGGGTTGTCAGGCACTGGCTCCTCCGTACCGTACATATCCTCCGGCTCCTCCGGCGTGTTGAGGAACTCGAGGAACTTATCCAGCGCACCCGCAGCAAACGCGCGCTTTGTGGCGTACCGCTCGTCTTTGTCCTCGTCGTCGAGGGTCTCGAGGTACTCTTGGATTTTTTGTTGCAGGTATTCGTTGATCTTTGTTTCTAGGTATTTCATGTCTTTCTCCTTTGTGTTTAGTGGGACACTAAACGGGTTACCATCCGTATACGCGGTGGAGTTCCCGTGCCAGCGCCTTGAGCGCCTTGCGGCTAGGCACTTTCATACCTGCCTTGCGTTTCCATGCTTGCAGTGAGTGGACGAACCTGAACGTCTTGCCCGTTTGGCCTTTCTTCATGGTGTTGCTCCTTGGTTACTGGTGGTTCTTTGGGTTGATTTGCTTGACGACAGCACGTGCGTCTGCACCGCTGAACGCCATGTATCCCTGCTTGTGCAGGGGGATAACAGTGTACTTCTTACGCCTTGCAGCTAGCTCCCCACATGCTAGGCATGTGAAGTACCCA
>Ga0181348_1001529_pt1 | contig 10239 bp, 11 predicted proteins | sample Su13VDMM110DN_FD_130092 | JGI IMG/M metagenome (GOLD analysis project Ga0181348, IMG submission 130092) | Freshwater viral communities from Lake Michigan, USA - Su13.VD.MM110.D.N | ecosystem: Environmental > Aquatic > Freshwater > Lake | place: USA: Michigan | collected 2013-07-16
ACACCTTATTACATAGGTAAAGGTAGAGGTAAAAGGGCATATAGAAAAGATGCTCCTCCAGAAGATAGAATTTTATTAGTATTACAGAATCTAACGGAGGAACAAGCATTTTCTAATGAGAAAAATTTTATCTCATGGTATGGTAGAAAAGATACAGGTACTGGTATATTAAGAAATCTAACAGACGGTGGTGAGGGTGTAAGTGGTCGTAAATTATCAGAAGAAACTAAAAATAAAATACGTAAGTCTTGTAAAGGATTTACACCTGAAATGAGAGAAAAAATTAGAATATCCTTAATAGGGTGTAAACAATCAAAGGATACAATAGAGAAAAGAAAAGTAACCATGTTGGAGAGATATGGCGGATCAATTAATAAAGGAGTATCACCTAGTGATGAGGTGAAGGTGAAAATTAGTAAAACTTTAACTGGTAGAAAACAATCACAATCTACAGTAGAAAAAAGAATATTATCAAATAAGGGTAAGAAAAGGTCTAAAGAGTTTTGTCAAGCGATGAAAGACCGACAAACAGGTGTTATTAAAGTAAAGTATAGTGTAGAATTAATAGAGACTATCATAAGAGAGTATAATAATGGTGCAACCAAGTCAGCATTACATAGAAAATATAGTATTGATAGAAACAGAATAAGAGAAATTATAAAGGCACCAGATTTATATAAGTGCAATATAGGACAGAAGTGGGTAAATAATGGAAAAGAAACTAAAAAACTCAAACAGAATCAAGAAATACCTGATGGGTGGATAAGAGGTCACATAGACATTAAAAAATCAAATACACTAGATAAATTTTTTATAGAGGAATGATAATGAGTATTCTTGATAAATTGAAAAAAGGTTCGACGATTAAAGATTCGTCTATCCTCGCTAAGTCTCAGTTCTTTACTGACAAAGACATGATACAAACATCTGTGCCGATGATTAATGTGGCACTCGCAGGTAATCTTGATGGAGGTCTAACACCAGGTCTAACGATGTTTGCTGGTCCGTCAAAACATTTCAAAACCGCATTTGCTTTATTGATGGCATCTGCATACATGGAGAAATACAAAGATGCCGTTGTTCTATTTTACGATAGCGAGTTTGGGACTCCTCAATCTTATTTCGATACATTCAATATTGATACCAATCGTGTGCTCCATACTCCTATTACTGACGTAGAGCAGTTGAAGCACGATATCATGGTTCAGTTACAGCAGATTGAGAAGGGTGATAAGGTTATTATTATCCTCGATTCAATCGGTAATCTCGCATCAAAGAAAGAAGTTGAAGATTCGATTGAAGGTAAATCAGTTGCCGACATGAGCCGTGCGAAACAAATGAAGTCGTTGTTCCGTATGGTCACACCACATTTGACTATCAAAGACATTCCAATGATTGTAGTGAATCACACATACAAAGAGATTGGTATGTTCCCTAAAGACATCGTTGGTGGTGGCACAGGTTCGTATTACTCCGCAGATACCATTTGGATTCTTGGAAGACAGCAAGAAAAAACTGGCACCGAAATCACAGGATACAACTTCATCATCAATGTGGAGAAGTCACGATTCGTGCGTGAGAAGTCGAAGATACCAGTGACTGTTTCGTTTGATGGTGGTATTCAGAAATACTCTGGTCTACTTGATATTGCACTTGAAGGAAACTTTGTATCTAAACCATCGAATGGTTGGTATGCGAAGGTGGATCAAGAGACAGGAGAGATTGGTGACAAGAAACGATTTGATGATACACAAACCGCAGAATTTTGGGATGATATTCTTGCTAGCGAGAAGTTCAAAGAATATGTAAGGAAACGATATGAAATTACCTACGGAAACATTATGGGAAAAGATACAGTTCTGGAAGTCGAAGCCAGTGAAACTTAAACGAGATGTTGATTACAAGTTCATTGACTCCGATGACAATGCTGTAACTGGTATAGGAATCCTGCGTGGCAAGTATGCGGGAGTTCTATATCACTATGGCAAAGCAGGTATAGTTGAAGAGGGTGAGCTTGCCAGATTGAGATTTGGATATACCATTGTCGATTCTGGCGAACATAACATTGATGACTTGACAAACGACCCAGAATTACATACAATTATGGGTGACCTACTAACCGAGATACTACTTGACCAGACACAAAATGAAACGACTAGAAACATCTATTCTGAAGAATCTGATTTACAATGAGGACTATGCTAGAAAGATAATACCATTCATCAAAGACGAATACTTTTCGGACACAACAGAACGTAGAGTATTCAAAGAAATAGAAACCTTTATCAATCAGTATAAGAACCTACCTACCTACGAATCTCTTGTAATTAATTTTACAGAATCCAAACACCTAACCGAATCCGAAGTTCAAAGTGCTGTTGAACTTGTTCGTGAGATACACTCCGACAAAGACGAACCAACCGATATGGCATGGTTGACTGACCAGACCGAAAAGTTCTGTCAAGACAAAGCAATCTATAATGCTATCATGGAAGCAGTTCAAATCCTCGATGACAAGAAAGATTCCAAACCTAAAGGTGCGATACCAAAGATACTGAGTGATGCTCTTGGAGTGTCATTTGACTCTACTGTGGGGCATGATTACATCAACGATTCGGATGCTCGATATGACTTCTATCATCGACATGAAAACAGAATACCGTTTGACCTTGATCTCTTTAATAAGATAACCAAAGGTGGGCTACCGACTAAGACATTGAATATATGTTTGGCGGGAACTGGTGTGGGTAAATCGTTGTTCATGTGTCATGCTGCGGCAGGATGTTTGTCGCAAGGCAAGAATGTTCTGTATATTACATTGGAGATGGCAGAGGAACGCATTGCCGAAAGGATTGATGCGAATCTATTGAATGTGGACATGAACTATTTGCAGACAATGACTAAGACTGACTATGACAGAAAGTTTGAAGTCCTACGAAACAAGACACAAGGCAAATTGATTATCAAAGAGTATCCGACTGCATCGGCATCGGCATTGCACTTTCGTGCGTTGCTGAATGAATTGCAGTTGAAAAAGAATTTCGTTCCTGATATTATTTTCATTGATTACTTGAATATCTGTTCATCTGCTCGAATCAAACCAGGTGCTAATGTAAATAGTTACTCGTACATCAAAGCAATCGCCGAAGAGTTGCGTGGTCTAGCAGTTGAGTTTTCTGTTCCTGTGGTATCTGCGACACAAACAACTCGTTCTGGATTTACAAACTCTGATCCTGGTCTTGAAGATACTTCAGAATCATTTGGTCTTCCTGCGACTGCTGACTTTATGTTTGCGTTGATATCGACAGAAGAACTAGAACAACTGAATCAGATTATGGTCAAGCAGTTGAAGAATCGTTATGGTGACCCAAACAACTACAAACGATTTGTCATTGGTATTGACAGGTCTAAGATGAGACTGTATGATGTAGAACAATCAGCACAAGTTGATATTGCCGATGCGGGACACGATGACAAACCACTGAATACATTTGGTGAACGAGAAAGACCGAACAAGTTTGAAGGATTCAAGATATGAGTGACAACGTATTAAAATCTCCACTACGATATCCTGGTGGTAAGACCAGAGCAATCAAAACTCTTGATCCGTGGATTGTCGATTTCGCAGAATGGCGTGAACCATTTCTTGGTGGTGGTTCGATGAGTATTCATATGTCAAAGAAGTATCCAGACAAACCAATATGGGTGAATGACTTGTATGTTCCACTGTATAACTTCTGGACAGTGCTACAGAAGGATGGAGACAATCTATCGGATGCTATCCTTGCTATCAAGAAGACTTTGAACGATGCCACTGCCAAAGATAAGTTCAATGAATGCTTGGCAGAAATGAAAAACCAAAACTCATTTGATGCTGCCGTTAGTTTCTATATTCTAAACAAGTGTTCGTATTCTGGTTTGACGGAGAACTCAACATTCAGTATTACCGCATCACAACAGAACTTTAGTGAAATGAATATCGGTAAGTTGAAAGGGTATTCAAAGATAATAAAGAACTGGAAGATTACAAACATCGATTATTCCAAAGTGATGTTGGCACCTGGCAAAAATGTATTTGTATTTCTTGACCCCCCATACGACATCAAAGACTTTTTGTATGGCACTGGTAGGAAGATGCACTCATCGTTTGTTCATGCTGACTTTGCCGACAATGTGGATAAATGCACACATAACTTTATGATAACCTACAATGTCAATGACTATCTCATTGACCGATACAAATCCTACTTCCTGAAGAAATGGAAACTACAGTATGGTATGGTTCATCGTAAAGAAGGAAACCTGAAAGAAGAGTTGTTGATTACTAACTACGATGTGGATGCCAAAAGGACAACACGAACACTGTGGGATTGATATAAATACACCAATAACTTAGGAGGATTAATTTATGGCAACGGAAGGTTCACCGAAAGAAGCAGAAGCAGCACAAGCATTGTTTTGTGCTATTGCGGATTATGTTGGAGAAAATAAGATTGATAAGTTCTTCAAAGCTGAAACTTATTCTGAATTTAGTGAAAAACATCGAAAAACAATAGATGCTTCTTTCAAACATATAAAAACCACTGGAGTCACCTTACCCTCAATAGAAAAATTCTTGAGGGATGATGAGAAAAAAGATGGTGATTGGTTTAAATCTTCGGTAAATATCGCAACAAAACTTATAAAAGATTTAAAAAAGATTGATGATGATTTTGGAAAAATACAAGGTCCTGGTTGGGCTGATATTTTTTACTATCGTGGAGGTGCTGGTGGTGATGAGGTGATGGAAAATATTGAAGAACTTTTTAAAGTTGCCAATAAAAATGAAAAAAGTTTTGGTGATATCAATAAATGGAGTCCAGCAGACATTTATTTTGCATCTGATGCTGCTAAAAAAAGAATTCAATCTCAAGTTGATATCAACAAAAAACAACCTAAAACTTTTAGTTTTTTAATTTTTAATCAAATTCTAAATTCACTAATTGAGTCGGGTGACTTATTGGGTGTATCTCTAAAAAAAGCACCCGATGAAGTGAAGATTTATAGAATCAATTTTACTGAAGAAGAAAATAATGAATTATTAGAAAATGTTAAATATTTTGATATTTCTGATAACAGAGGAACTGATAGGGATGTCCAAATATATTTTGGAAGTTTATCAAAATCTAAACCTCTTTTTAAAATAAGACATGATCCTCACAGTGATTTTTTGTCTGCATCATCAACAATAAAATGTGAGATTGAAGGAAAACATTCCAGACTTGGTTCTATTGTTGGTTTTGGAACTGGAAATCCAAGTGGAACTGGAATTACTGATTTATGGGCGCGTGTTGATCCAGTTTTTGCAAAGAAATTATCTACATCTTTTGCTACAGGAGTTAGAGATTATACTTCAGGTATTGCAGATTTAAATGTAAAATATGCTAAATTAGCAAACACAAAAGAAACTGGTAAAAAATTGGCTGAAATTTTAAATACAAAAAAAGCAACCGAAGCTTTACTCGAACAAATTATAAAATCCAGAGGTGTGTTTGATTATGGAAAAAAACGTAATTTGAATTTCGCTCAAGCTAAACTTTTAAAACCTACTCTATATGATGCGTATAAAAATGAACGAATATTGTTAAGTGTTAATACTATAGTTGCTAGTTTTGAAATATTGATGAGGAAATATTTTAATGAAGGAAAAAAAGTGAAAAATATTACTGAAAACGCATCTAAAAATGATTTAGCTTTACAAATCAAAAAAAATAGTGTTTTATTGCAATTATATACGTATGCATCAGCTATGTCTCCAACCTCTGGTAGATATGTAATTACAAAATAGAAATAAAAAAATGAAAACTTATAAAAATATAATAACAGAAATTTCATTTAATTTTCTGAAACCTTTAAAAAATTTATTTAATAGTATTGTTGAAAGAGTTAGAAATGCGATAAACAGCCTTTCTTTTGGTGAAAAAATTTCTGTGAAAATTAATATGAATATGTTGAAAGAAGATACAATTGATATGAAGTCCCGACTTGGTTATTATTCCGAGTATGTGACAGGATATGAATTGTCCAAATTAATCGAGAATGCTGGTGGTAATCTTACTACTGAACGATCAAAGCCTTCTGTGCTTAAAGTTCAAATGCTTCAAAAGAAAAAAGAACTTACATCAGCAAAATTAACAGATAAAGACAAAAAGTCATTACCTGGTGAAATGATTCGAATGGAATCTGCTGGAGCAGCACTCGCAAGTCAAATTTTTCAAGACATGATTTTGAATGGTAATGATTATAATGCTTTACAATTTGATATTCATTTAACTGGTGTAGAAGAAAAAGGTATCAGTAAATCTGATTTAATATTGACTTCTGGAAAAATGAACAAACGTGAAATTGTTGATCGTATTAGTGCTTCATTGAAGGCTTATAAAACCCCAAGTATTAATCTATCAAATAATACATATATTTCACTAGTAAAAAATCTTTTTTATGATGAACCTGATGTTAAATCTTTTGGTAAAGATATACCAAAATTTATTAGAAAATTTGTCGATGACTATGGTTCTAAGAAAGACTTAGATCAACTCTATGCGTTACAAACAATTATTAAAACCAAAATTCAAGCAGGTGAAACTGGCAAAGACGCACGTGATTATTCAAAAACAACTCATCCAGATGTAATTAATTTGCTTGTAAAATTATTCAATAAGTATTATGAGGAAAATAAAACAGATGTAAATCGCCGCATTCTTAAAATCTTAGGATTGGATAGTGCGGATGATTTTTATGCTGCTATAGGACAAAAAAAACAGAAGGTTATTTCTTCAAGAAAATCAAAAGAAATGCGTGAGGTTCTTGCTCAACTTCAAAACGATTTTACTTTACATCTTGAACGCAATAAAGCAACTAAAAATATAAGCATTAGTTTTAAATCACCAAATGGAGAAGTTATATTAGACGGTAATGTTACTTTTACGGATACTGGTGGTGCTAATGCTCAAGGTAAAATAAACGCATTTTTTAAAATGGGTAAATTCATATAAAAATGAAATTCACAGAATACTTAACCGAAGCAAAAGAAGGTAAGAACCTTCACCTTGAACACCTTGAGGATAATGTTCTCAATTCTGGTGTTGCTGGTGCGAGAGAGTCTATCAACTTTCTACAATCATTGCGTGATATGTTGGCAGGTAAAGCACAGTCGCATGTGAATGTCACAACCAAATGGGATGGAGCACCTTCTATTTTTGTTGGGACTAATCCAGAGAACGGAAAGTTTTTTGTTGGCACGAAGTCAGTATTCAATAAGAATGCCAAACTGAATTATACTGATGAAGATATTGATGAAAATCATACAAGTGCAGGACTGAACGAGAAACTAAAAATCGCACTTGCGTATCTGCCCAAGTTGGGTATCAAAGGTATTCTACAAGGTGATATGATGTTTACCAAAGATGACTTGAAGAATGAAACGATTGATGGTCATGAGTATATTGTATTTCAACCCAATACGATTGTGTATGCTGTTCCAGTAGAATCTAAACTTGCGAAGACAATGCAGGCCGCACAACTTGGTGTGGTGTTCCATACATCCTACACAGGTAAAGAAATCGAGAATATGAAAGCATCATTCAACATTGATTTGGGACACCTACAAACAACTAAAGATGTGTGGTTTCGTGATGCGTCATTCACCGATGCATCTGGCACAGCAACATTCACAGCAGAAGAAACGAAACAACTGTCATCGATTCTATCAACTGCTGGTCGCACATTCCAAACAATTCCTGCGATGGCATTGAATCGTATTGCGGCATCATCAACGCACTTGGAACAAATCAAAACATTCAACAATACCAAAGTTCGTGCAGGTCAAAAGATTGTAAATCCCGCACTTCATACTAAACAGTTGATGGAGTATGTTGAAAACAAACTGAACAAAGAAATTCTTGCTGCGAAGAAAGAAGATACGAAAGACAAACGTATCAAAGAAAAAGCAGAAGTGATGCGATTCTATCGTTCAAACTATATTGCTCTCACACATATCTTTGAATTGATGAACCTGATTGTGGATGCGAAGTTGATGATTATTCGCAAGTTGGAAACCATCAAATCAATCGGCACATTTGTTCGCACCGATAATGGATTCAAGATAACCGCACCTGAAGGATTTGTTGCCGTAGATAGAATCAAAGGTAGTGCATTGAAGTTGGTAGACCGTTTAGAATTCTCACATCAAAATTTTACCGCAGCAAAGAACTGGAGCAAATAATGGGATATGACCTAAGTAAAATATTAGCAGAGTATGGTGATGATGACTTTGGTTTTTCTGCTGTATCAGAAGCAGATTATAATGCAGTCATTTCAGAAAAGGCAGATACCGTAGAAGAGTATGCTGCACGATTGAAAGAAGTGGAGAAGTTGGTTCTACCATTCTTTACCAAACTATTGAAGACCGCAGATAAAGAATACATCTATTGGCCAAACCGTAAGGTGTTGGTTGAAGCTCAGATACAAAAAATACTCACACTAACGAGAGGATGAAATGGCATACTCCGACAAAGTATTAGATCACTATGAGAATCCAAGAAATGTTGGCGTATTTGCGAAAGAAATAAAACGAGTTGGCACTGGTATGGTAGGTGCTCCTGCGTGTGGTGATGTTATGCGACTACAAATCAAAGTGAGTGATGATGGTATTATTGAAGATGCAAAATTCAAAACATACGGATGTGGTTCAGCAATAGCATCATCATCGTTAGTAACTGAATGGGTCAAGGGTAAGACACTTGATGAAGCAGCACTCATAATGAATACTCACATAGCAGAAGAACTGGCTCTACCTCCTGTGAAGATACACTGTTCTATTCTAGCCGAAGATGCAATCAAAGCAGCGATAAAAGATTATAAGGAAAAATATACCCAATGATTACTATCTCAACAGAAGCAGCAAAGAAAATCAAATCTATTATTGAAGAGGAAGACCCATCGTTGAAGTTGCGTGTCTTTGTTCAGGGTGGTGGTTGCACAGGTTTCCAATATGGATTCTCGTTAGAGGAACTACCTCCCGCAGAAGATGATTTCGTTTTTAACAAAGATGGAATTTCAGTTGTTGTAGACAGTGTAAGTTTACAATATTTGAATGAATCAGAATTGGATTATACACAAAGTTTATCAGGTGCAAACTTTACTATTCGCAACCCTAATGTTAAATCAACCTGTGGATGTGGTTCTTCGTTTGCCGTATGAAAACTTTTAGTGAATTTTTAAACGAAAGTGTTGAGGATGGTGGTGGACTTACCATCTTCGACATTGACGAAACTCTATTTCAGACAACTGCCAAGATTGCCGTAAAGAAGGATGGTAAGGTAGTGAGAGAGTTGAGCAATCAGGAGTATAATACATACGAGTTGAAGTCTGGTGAGAAGTATGACTTTGATCAATTCAAGTCTGCCGAAAAGTTCAACAAAGAATCTAAAGTTATACCACGAATGATGGCAAAAGCACAGGCAATATTAAAAAATGTCTTGAATAAACCCAATAGTCGTGTTATAATCATTACAGCACGTGCCGATTTCGATGACAAGAATACATTCCTCGACACATTCCGTAAGCATGGTTTGGATATGAATCACGTGTATGTGGAGAGAGCAGGTAATACACCTGGATCTTCTGCTGCCCTGAAGGTAGCAATCATTCGCAAGTATTTGAAGCATGGAAAGTTTAGTCGTGTTCGGTTGTTTGATGATGCGATGTCTAACTTGACTGCGTTGTTGGCAATGAAGAAGGAGTTTCCTGATGTGCAGTTTTCAGCATATCTGGCACAACACAATGGTTCAATCAAAACCATCAAAGAAGCACAAGAGTTTGTGTCAAAAGCAGGCGCTGGTGAATTTGGGCGACCAGAACTGCGAGATAAATATTTGAAGGATACACCAGGTCAAGGTTTAAAACTATTTAAAAAGTATAGTAATTTATAATTGGAGATATTATGGATTGTGTGATTGGTTGCTCAACAAATTATGATTGGGCAAAGATAAAATATTGGGTCAACTCTATCAACGAATCAGGTTTCACTGGTGATAAAGTTATGATTCTCATGAACTGTGATAAAGACACGGTTCAAAAAGTTTCTGATGCAGGTTTTGATATCATTGCATTTGGCCAAGATGCTGAAAACAACTTAGTATACAACTCGAACATGATGGTTCATGTCGAGAGATTCTACCACATCTACCAACACCTCAA
>Ga0181348_1001530_pt1 | contig 10238 bp, 12 predicted proteins | sample Su13VDMM110DN_FD_130092 | JGI IMG/M metagenome (GOLD analysis project Ga0181348, IMG submission 130092) | Freshwater viral communities from Lake Michigan, USA - Su13.VD.MM110.D.N | ecosystem: Environmental > Aquatic > Freshwater > Lake | place: USA: Michigan | collected 2013-07-16
CATGTGCATCAACCCGATCGATGGGCGTGCTGTAATACCGGTCGGCAAGGCCGCGACAGACAAGGACATTCTCGCTGCGCTGTACTGCTTTGCAGATGCCGACACGGATGGCTCGATGGCCAACGTCTTATCATTCGCCGGCCCGAAGTTTACGATGAGCGTCAAGACGGGCACGACGCCTTACGTCCGAGGCCATGCCTACTGGCGGTTGGAAGAGCCGTGCATCAACCTCGACGCATGGCGCCAGGTGCAGGCCAGCATAGCGGCCAGCCTCGGCACCGATCCTGTGGTGATCAACCCGTCGCGGATCATGCGTGTCGCTGGCACCATCAGCTTTCCAAACAAAGACAAGCAGGGCCGTGGCTACATCCAAGAGATGGTCACGATGCGCACCGAATTCAGCAGCGACCGAGATCCTGTGCCTTCCGAGCGCATGATGCGGGCATTCCCGCCAACGCAGCGCAGCAGCTCGGCCAGCGCAGGCGTGCAGATCGACCTCGGCCAACAGGCCATGGACCGAGCAATGGCAGAGGCCGAGATCCTGACCGGCAAGGATTGGCATCACAATGTGGTGCGCCTGGTCGGATCATACGTCAGCCGTGGTCTGTCCGACACAGAGATACACGCCCTGACCGATCGCCTGACACTGCCAGGCTATGCGGTCGAGGAAACCAGACGAGAAGTGCAGCAGGCAATCGACGGCGCAAGGGCCAAGGGCTGGACGCCAGAGCCTGATCCGATCCAAGCAAAGATGGATCATCAGGTGCCAACCTTTGATGCGCCCAAGCCCGTGGTAGTGCCGGCGGATCAGCCGACGTGGCCGACACCGATCGAAGACTTTGACCCCATGGCGCTGCCCAAGCGGCGCTGGATATACGGCCGCACCTACATCAGGGATTACGTCAGCCTCACAGCATCGGCCGGTGGCATTGGCAAGACGAGCCTGACAATGGTTGAGGCGGTGGCCATAGCAACCGGCAAGCCGCTGCTGAACCAGCCGGTGTACGAGCGCACAAAGGTCTGGGTGATCTCGCTCGAAGACCCGCGCAGTGAGGGCCTGCTACGCCTTGCGGCCATCATGCAGCACTACAACATCAAGCACGAAGATCTGGCCGGCTGGCTGTTCATGGATGGAGAGGATGACATCCGCATCACCCTGGCGGCCGAGACAAGGGAAGGTGTGACAGAGAACGACGCGCTGCTTGACTACATGACGGCGAAGATCAAGGCGCTGGGCATCGGTGTACTCATTTTGGATCCACTTATTGGGGCCCACCAAGTAAATGAAAATTCCAATATGGCCGTGCAGGTGGTGGTCGCCATGCTGCGCAAGTTGGCAAGAGATACCGGCGCATCGGTGCATCCAGTGCATCACATCCGCAAGGGCAATGGTGACGAGGCAACAGTCGACAGTGTACGAGGCGCCAACGCACTGATCGGGGCAGCCAGATCGGCGCGCGTGCTGAACAAGATCAGCGAAGAGGTGGCCGAGAAGCTCGGCCTAGAAGGCGACGCAGGCAAGGGCCTGTTCAGGATAGACGATGCAAAGCAAAATCTTTCGGCACCGTCCGACAAGGCAACCTACATGCAGACCATCGGCGTGCAGATCGCCAACGGCGAGTACATCGCAGTTGTCGTGCCGGTCACGCTGCCCGATGCATTTGAAGGCGTGACGGCAGAGGCCGCGATGAAGGTGCAGCGTGCCGTCGGCAAGGCCGCAGAGGCAGAGCCGCTGAGAGAGAGCAGCCAGGCCAAGGCGTGGGTCGGGCATCTGGTAGGCGAACTGCTCGGCATCGACACATCCGAGAAGGCAGGCAAGGGCCGCGTGGCGCTGATCATCAAGCAGTGGATCAAGACGGACGTGCTGCGGCTGGACAAGGTGCCAGACGGCCGGACAGGCAGAGACGTGCCGGTTGTGGTGGTCGGGACATGGATCAACCGCGATGAGGTCGGGCTGTGAGCGTGGTAAATATGGTTCCACACCTTGTGTTTTTAGGTGTGGAAAAGGTGTGGAAGGGTGTGGAGAAAACTTACACTGAAACTTCCACACCACCACCCCTCTATAGGGGGTGTGGGGTGTGGTGGTAAAGTTCCAGAAGACAAGTGTGTGGTGTGGTGTGGGTGTGGGAGTAATGACATCGTGACAGACAAAAGACCGCAGCGGCCTAAGCGCGAGAGAAAGTCGGATCGGCTTATCTATCCCGGTGCCACGGCAAATCAAATCAAGTGCGACTTTGCGCTGGCGCCCTTCGATAAGGTCGCAAGAGACATGGAGCATCGGTGGGGTGTCGATCGGCTGGTGGAGCTGGTGCCAACCGAGACGGCCGCCAAGTACGGATCGGCCATGGCCAAGCTCAATGCGGCGATCGATGCAGAAGACCCAGACGAGATCGCGGCCAGGGCATCGGTCTGCGTCAGGGGTATGCAGCTGATGGATCAGGTTGCCACGCAGAGCCACGGAGAGCCGCCTACAGCGCAGGTCTGGGTGGTTGAGGCTGATGGGTATAGCTTTGGGCTGATGCGTGACGGCAGGGCTTGGCAGAGGGCGCAGGAAGCCTATCCAGATCTTGAGCTGATCACCGAGCGGCAGATGGTCTTGGCACTGACCATGTACAAGTCTAGCCTAGCCAAGGAAATGATCGACGCAGCCAAGGCAGCCTTTCCGAAGACAGAGATCACAGCGATCACAAACCAAGGGATAGATGATGCAATACCTTTCTAAAGCACAGGCAGCGCTAGAGCAGGCGTCCAGCCTGATCAATGGCCCAAGGCAAGAGGCTTACGGATCACCAAGCAAAAACTTTGAACAGCTGGCGATCAGGATCAGCCAGATCGTCAAGGCGCCAGTGACGAAGCGCCAGGCTGCGCAGATCTTGGTGGAGTTGAAGCTGTCACGCCTCACGCATTCATATCAGGAAGACAGCGTGATTGATGCAATCGCCTACCTGGCACTGATGATGGAGCTATCAGATGAACCCTCTTGAAACGTGGCGCCTGTCCAAAGGCATGTCATACGTCGACATCGCAGATCGCCTTGGCCGCAAGAACATGCGGCAGGTCACGCAGTGGTGCAAACCGTTCAACGACCCAGACTACCTGAAGCCTGAGCCAGAGGTGCAAAACCACATCCAATCAATGACGCTGGGCGAGGTGTCGCCAAATGCTTGGCGAGATCGGCAGATTGATGTATCATCCGCCAAAGCCATTGGAGGTTCAGATGGGCGGAAACAATAAAGGCCATGCAGTCAAGGTTACCAAGGCCGTGATGACCGAGGTGGCACAGCGCATGTCGGCGGGTGAGAACCTGCTGCAGATTGTCGAGGACGATCACATGCCAAGCTATCGAGCGATCACGTCTGCCGTGGTGCGAGACGATGAGCTGTTCGAGATATACCGGCAGGGCAGGATCATGCAGGCCGAGTGGCACGGTGACCGCATCAACACGCTGGCAATGGCCGAGCTGCCAACACACCATGCCAATGGCACGCCGTGCGATGGGCGGTGGCTGGGCGCAGAGATACAGCGACGCAAGCTTGAGATCGAGACGCTGCGTTGGACACTGGCTCGCAGCCAGCCTCACGGCATCAGGGATCGCAAAGCTGATGCTCCTGCGCAGCAGGCGATCACTATAAGTTGGGCGGGTGGCGAGGTCGTGGCAGAGGCGAAGAAGCCCGATTGACCTATATATCTGTCATCCTGCCTGCCCAGCTACGCGCGTTGATCGGCACTTTACATAATGCTGATTATCGGATAATAAAGTCTAGCGTTATCAATGGGTTGAGAATGCGCAGAATGCACGATGCACCCCCTCGGCGGCTTGGCGTTTTGGAAGGCTCGGTTGTCTGGGACCGCCAGAGGTTAAGGCATACCCCCTTCCGAATTACGCAGGAATATCAATGCCTTGCGCTGGCAGGGCGGCCAAATTCTACGACCCCGACCCCCCACCCCCCGCCAAACGACCCGCCATCCTATCCAGCGATATAACGGGTCTACGAAACGCACACATCGAGGCTGCCATGTCGCCAAAGCTGCAGAACATCGTGATCCCCTACGCGCCACGCCCCTTGCAGCGTGAGCTGCATGACGCCATGGACGCCAAGCGGTGGGGGGTTGTCGTGTGCCATCGCCGGTTCGGCAAGACTGTCTGGGCAATCAATCACATCTTGCGGGATGCGATCATGTCCAAGAAGGCCCATCCGCGATACGCCTACATGGCCCCGACGTACAGGCAGGCTAAGAACGTGGCGTGGGATTACTTGAAGCCATTTGCGGGTGCGATCCCTGGGGTTAAGCTTCACGAGACGGAATTGCGGTGTGATCTGCCCACCGGCGGGCGGATATCATTGCTCGGCGCCGAGAATCCGGACAGCCTGCGCGGCATTTACCTTGACGGCTGCGTGATGGACGAGGTTGCGCAGATGCCGGAGAATGTCTTCCCAGAGGTGATCCGCCCTGCGCTGTCGGCTCGCAAGGGCTGGGCGGTCTTTGTCGGTACGCCCAAGGGTCAAAACGCCTTTTACGGGATCTACGAGCAGGCCAGCGGCAATGAGGATTGGCTGTGCGTGGTTAATCGGGCCAGCGAGACGGGCGTGCTGGACGATGTTGAGTTGACGGCCGCCAAGCAGACCATGACCGAGGATCAGTACCAGCAGGAGTTTGAGTGCAGCTGGAATGCTAACATACCTGGCGCGATTTACGGCAAGGAGCTTGAGGCTGCGCAGTCGGCCGGTCGGATTTGCAACGTGCCGTATGATCCTGCGCACAAGGTCGACACTTGGTGGGACTTGGGGGTTGGTGACAGCACGGCGATCTGGTTTACGCAAGGCGTCGGCCGCGCGGTGCATGTGATTGACTTCTACGAGGCTCGGAATGAGGGTTTGCCGCACTATTGTGAGATCCTGAACCAGCGGAAATATTTATATGGGACACACAATGCGCCGCATGATATAGAGGTTCGAGAGCTTGGAAGTGGGAAAAGCCGAAAAGAGGTTGCCTGGGACTTGGGGTTGAACTTTAGAGTTGTGCCACGGCTGCCGATTGAGGATGGGATACATGCGGGTCAGATGTTGATCCCTAGGTTGTGGTTTGATCGGGATCGGTGCAATAATGGTCTTGAGGCTTTGCGGCAGTATCATCGTGCGTACAACGAGCGCACCCGCAGTTTCAGGGCTTCGCCGGTGCATGATTGGACCAGCCATGCCTCGGATGCGTTTCGGTACTTCGCGGTTGGTTATAGAGAATCTGGGCCTATGTTAAAGGCCCCACAACGGCAGGCGGTTATGGACTACGACCCGTTTGCGGCATGAGGTGATGTGATGGCGGCTAAAAGCAGTGGTGGTGGTTTCGGTAATGCGGTGCGCGACTTGGTGCGCTCGGTCACTAGCGGTGGCAAAGCTTCCGGCGGTGGTGGCGGTGGGGCCGATCAAGGGCAGGCTGCCAATCAGCCGTCCTACAGTGCTATGTCGGTCAAGGGCCTGACATCAAGCGATCCGGCCAACGTGGCGCGCAATCAGGCTGCGGCCAGGATGTATGCGGACATGCCTGCCAACGTCAGCAGAGATCGGCCTTCTGCGCCTGAAGCGCCTGCTGCACCTGCTGCAGGTGTCACGCCTATGCCCAATCTACCCGCCCCCACGCTGACGCCGCCCGCCGCGCCTGTGCCGGTTGTGCCAGGTGAAGCACCCACCAGTGCGGTTGAGGCGGCCGCGATGGAAAGCACGAAGGGCGGCCGCCAATCAACAATCCTGACAAGCACCTTGGGGCTGTTGGCTGACGCCGAAGCCACCGGCCTATTGCGCAAGCGCCGGTCGCTGATGGGCGGAGGGTTGATCCAATGATGAATGGAAAGATGATTGCCGGCATGATGGGCCGCAAGTCGAACCAAGTTGCCAAGGGCATGTCGGCCTCGATCGATGTGGACCCGCTGGAGCGGCTGAACCAGAAGATGGCCGGCCGCAATGAGGGTGGCGCTGTCAAGAAGAAGACCAAGGAAGACCGCGCGCGTCGTTCCTTGATGTCGAGCTATGGGAGCATGTAATGCAGGTTGATCCGCTAGTTTCCAAACTAGACCGTCGCTATCAGGACTTGTCGAATTCTCGGTCCAACTGGGAAAAGCACTGGCAAGAGCTGGCGGATTACATGCTGCCGCGCAAGGCTGACATCACCAAGAAGCGCACGCAGGGTGACAAGCGCACCGAGCTGATCTTTGACAGCACGGCGATCCACGCGGTCGAGTTGCTGGCGGCATCTCTGCATGGCATGATGACCAGCCCCAGTACGCCTTGGTTTTCTCTGCGGTATCGCAACTCAAACCTGCAGGGCAACGACGCGGCCAACGAATGGCTGGAAGTCTGCATTGACCAGATGTATCAGGCGTTCCACCGCTCAAACTTCCAGCAAGAAGTGCATGAACTGTATTACGATTTGGTTGTTTTCGGCACGGGTGCGATCTATCTGGACATCGACGGCGACAGCCTGCGCTTTGCCACGCGGCACATCGCCGAAATCTGCATTTCAGAGAATTCGCAGGGCGTAGTCGATACGGTTTACCGCAAGTTTAAGATGACGGCGCGCGCGATGGAGCAGCAATTTGGCTCCACTTTGCCGGTCGGCGTGCTGAAGGATGCGCAGAACGAGCCGTACAAAGAGCATGAGATCATCCATGTGGTCTATCCGCGTGGTGAAACCAAAGGCCGAGCGGCCAAGAACAAGCCAATTGCGTCGGTTTATTACCACAAAGCGACCAAGACGCTGCTGTCTGAGAGCGGTTTTGACGAATTCCCGTTCTTTGTGCCGCGCTTTGTGAAGGATTCGGTGTCAACTTATGGCCGATCGCCGGCAATGACGGCACTGCCTGACACCAAAATGCTGAATAAGATGTCAGAGGTGACCATCCGCGCGGCCCAAAAGCAGGTCGATCCGCCTTTGATGGTGCCGGATGACGGCTTTATGCTGCCGATCCGCACGACGCCAGGCTCTCTGAACTTCTATCGGGCCGGTACGCGCGATCGGCTTGAGCCTTTGCAGATCGGCGCGAACAATCCGCTTGGTCTGAACATGGAAGAACAGCGCCGGAATGCGATCCGCCAGGCGTTTTATGTGGATCAGCTGCTGCTGGGGCAGGGTTCGTCCATGACGGCAACGGAAGTGTTGCAAAGGAATGAAGAGAAGATGCGGTTGCTTGGTCCTGTCTTGGGCCGCCTGCAGTCTGAACTGCTGCAGCCGCTGATATCTCGCGCCTTTGCACTACTCCTGCGGAGCGGGCAACTCCCACCCGCTCCGCAGGAGCTGCAGGGTCAGGACATCGACATTGAGTATGTGTCGCCTCTGGCCAAGGCGCAGAAGCTGACTGACCTGCAGTCTATGCTGCGCGGCTTTGAGGTGATGATGCAGGTGGCCGAGATTGCGCCTGTCATGGATTACTTGGATGCCGACAAGCTGGTGCAGTACTTGGTCGAGGTCACCGGCATTCCTGCGCGTGTGATCCGGTCGGACGATGAGGTTGCTCGGATTCGCCGTCAGGCGCAGCAGGCTCAAGCGCAGCAAGCTCAAGCGCAGCAGGCCATGATGGAAAGCGAGCAGGCCAAGAACGTGGCGCCGTTGATTAAGGCCGTCGGCGGCCTGGGCAGCGCAGCATGATGCAGATCGAGGCGACAAAGCTGGCGTATCGGCGCACGTTCAACACCGAAGACGGCCAAAAGGTTTTAGCTGATCTCAAGTCGCGCTTTGCGTTTGAGTCCAGCACGTTTGTTCCTGGTGATCCTCACTATTCCGCCTTCAAAGAGGGGCAGCGTGACGCTGTACTTTTGATCATCAGGATGCTCTCGGAAGGTGGGATGAGGGAAAATACATGAGCGAAGAGACAACCCAGGATACTGGATCTCAAGAAGTCGCAAGCGCAGCCCCGGCTGCATCTGTCGGGTTCTTCGATAGCCTGCCAGAGGATTTGCGGGCTGAACCCAGCCTGCGCAATTTCACAGACCCCGTGTCGCTGGCCAAGAGTTACGTCCATGCGCAGCGGATGATCGGCGCGGACAAGATACCGCTGCCAGGTAAGTCTGCCACCGAGGATGAGTGGCGGCAGGTTTACAAGCGGCTGGGCGCGCCGGACAGCGCCAAGGGCTATGACTTCAAGGTCGGCGCTGATGTTATGCGCGACACTGAGATCGAGGCTTTCCGCACGGCTGCCTTTGAGGCTGGGCTGAATAGCAAGCAGGCTGGGCGGATCGCGCAGTTTCTGGAAGGCACTGTGACGCAGTCGCGTGCTGCAATGGAAGAGGGCGCCGATGCGGTGCGCTATGCCGGCGAGCAAGAGCTGCGCCAAGAGTGGGGCCAAGCTTTTGATCAGCAGGTGCAGCTGGCGCACAAGGCGGCCGTGACTTTCTTGGGCAACACCGACTTGCTGGACAGTGTCGAGCTGGCCGATGGCCGGTTGCTCGGTGATCATCCGGCGATCGTGAAGATGTTTGCCAACCTTGCAAAAGAGATCGGCGAGGACAATCTTTTGGGCGATGCCAGCGAGCTGGTGATGACGCCTGCCGAGGCTCAGAATAAGATTTCTGAGATGACTAGACAGGGAACCCCTTATTGGGATAAATTCCACCCTGAGCATCGTGCGTATGTTGATGAGGCGCTGCGCCTCAGAGAGTACATGTGATGCAGCGGACAATCTCCGGACCCGCGCACCAAGCTTGTGAGACAGGCGGATTGACTGCCCAAGCAGTAAGCCCGACCCCGCATGGGATAATCGAGCGAAGAACCCTGAAACCTTTGTTGGAGTGAAGACACATGTCTACTCAAATCACTACGGCATTCGTCAATCAGTTTTCCTCGAATGTCCAAATGCTGTCTCAGCAAATGGGTTCGCTGCTGCGCAATGCAGTTGATGTGGAAACCGTGAATGGCGAAAAAGCCTTCTTCGACCAAGTCGGCAGCGCTGCTGCTGTCTTGCGTACCTCGCGCCACGCAGACACCCCCCTGATCGAAACGCCGCATTCGCGTCGTATGGTCACCATGTCGGACTACGAATACGCCGACCTGATTGACGATCAAGACAAGGTGCGCCTGCTTGTCGATCCCACCTCGACCTATTCGCGCGCTGCTGCAGCCGCTATGGGCCGCGCCATGGATGACGCCATCATCGCTGCTGCCCTCGGCACTGCGCTGACCGGCAAAGATGGCGGCACCTCGACTGCTTTCGCAACTGCCACCAACCAGATCGCCGCTAGCGCCACTGGCTTGACGCTTGCAAAGCTGATCTCGGCCAAGGAAATCTTGGATTCGGGTGATGTTGACCCGTCGATCCCGCGCTACATTGTGGTGTCGCCGAAGCAGATCACAAACCTGCTGAACTCCACGACCGTCACGTCGTCGGATTTCAACACCGTTAAGGCCCTGGCTATGGGTGAGATCAACAGCTTTGTTGGTTTTAACTTCATCGTCTCCAACCGCTTGGGCGTTGATGGTTCTTCGGCTCGCCGCGTCATCGCCTTTGCGGGTGACGGCATCAAGCTGGCAATCGGGCGTGAGCCTGTTGCTCGTATCGATGAGCGTGCTGACAAGTCGTATGCGACCCAAATCTACTATGCGATGACCCTTGGGTCTACCCGCATGGAAGAGAAGAAGGTCGTTGAAGTCCTTTGCACTGAATAAGGGGAGAAAAGCAAATGGCTACCGTTTATTCTGCGCAACGCACGAACGCCCGTGCAACCCCGATTGTTAAGAACAAGGCCAACGAGCTTGGTGGCCGTGTTCGTATCGCGCACGGCACTTATGAGGCGTCCTCGCTGACTTCCGGCGATGTGATCGAGATGTTTGTCCTGCCGGACAACGCTCGTCTAATCTCTGGCTTTTTGGCAAACGACGCTCTTGGCGCTTCGACCACCCTGTCGGTTGGTTACGGCGCACACAACAACGCCGCAGGCACTGTTGTGGCGCTGTCGGCCGCTGCCTACTTGGCAGCGACCTCAACCTCGTCGGCTGCAAAGACTGCAGTTGTGGCAACCTTGGCTCTTAATTCGGGCATTGAGATTGACGCAAACGCCAACGGCCAGCCTGTCACTGTGACGCTGGGCGGGGCGGCCGCCACCGGCACGATCGAACTGACCATCATGTACTCGATCGACTGATAAACTGAGGGGGCAGGCAACTGCCCCCTAACCTTCAAAGGGGCGACCGATGACCAGCACAGTTGATATTGCGAACTATGCGCTCAACATGATCGGGGCTTCGAACATCTC
>Ga0181348_1001533_pt1 | contig 10206 bp, 11 predicted proteins | sample Su13VDMM110DN_FD_130092 | JGI IMG/M metagenome (GOLD analysis project Ga0181348, IMG submission 130092) | Freshwater viral communities from Lake Michigan, USA - Su13.VD.MM110.D.N | ecosystem: Environmental > Aquatic > Freshwater > Lake | place: USA: Michigan | collected 2013-07-16
AAGCACTTCAAGTGGTCGCATGATGTTCAGCATCTTCGGTGCATTGGCAGAGTTTGAACGCAATCTGATTCGTGAACGAGTCATTGCAGGTCAGAATCGTGCCCGTGCTAAGGGGAAAAAATTAGGTAGACCAAGTTCTATGACTCCGTCTTTGAAGTCGGCAATTCAACTTTTAAGAGAAAAGGGAATGGGTATCAAGGAGATTTCCCGTACCGTTAAATGTGGAGTAGGAACTGTTTATTCCGTAATTTAAGGCAAGTCTCTAAATATTTTTTCCCATATTGCAATCACCAATCTATCCTTAGGTGTCATTTCATATTTTTTTTTCAACCGCTTGTTAGATGGGTCAAAAGAGTATTTTTCACTTGCAATAGCAAGGTCAATTCCCATTGAGTTCGCTATTTTTTGAATCTTTACATCATCTAAGTCTCTAAAACCTGACTTGAGATAAGGTTTGACATTTGGATCTTGTGTGACAAACACACTCCACTTCTCCTTGAAAATTTCAAGGTGAGGTATTTTGATACTCTTAACACCAAGTATTTCAACAAATTCTATTGGGATTACCCAACACTGACTATCCATTGAAGTAGTTGCAATCAACCAATCACAATCAACTTTCGATAGAGGGAACTCTCTTGATTTTGCCGCTCTATTAATTTGTTCGCCTGACCTACCACCACTGGAAGTAGAAATCGTTGATGTTCCAGCAGTTCCTTTGATTTCAATGCGGAAAAGTGAACCATTGGCATCTAAAACTGCATCATATTTTGAGTCTCGCCATGCTTTTACAAAAATAATATAACCACAAAGCATTGCTCTGCCAACTACTAAAGACTCACTTGCATATCCAGCAATACTTCTATAACTACCCTTGGGTAAGTTAGCGATATTTAATGTATGGGACCAAGACATTTGCAATTCTCCAGAACTTGTGTATCATCAGGAGAGTGCAGTAAATGTAATGACAAAATGAGCAAGACACATCTACTTCAGATTCGCCTAGAAGAAGTCCACAAAACTTCTCTGGAACGAGTATGCCATAGCGAAAAAATGACTGTGTCGGAAAAAATTCGAGAACTTATTGAAGAACATGTAATGGCAAAAAAATCTGATATCGCACCGAAAGTTCAGAAGAAATTCATACCTGCATGGACACCAGAGACAAGTAAAAAGTCATTTACTGTTGGTGAAATGTATAGTGGACCAGGAGGGATTGGTCTTGCACTATCTCAAACAAAACACAAATCAAAATCACATCAACTCGATTTTGAACATATATGGGCAACAGACTATGACCCAGATACATGTAGAACTTACAAAAATAACTTACTGAAGAACAATTCAAATGCATTGAGCATATGTTCGGATGTAAAGGATTTGGATATTCCTAGTCTTCCAATTGTTGATGGATTTCTTTATGGATTCCCGTGCAACGACTTTAGTTTGGTTGGTGAGTCATTAGGCATTGATGGAAAATTTGGTGGACTATACAAATACGGCATCAACTATATTAATCACTCAAATCCATTATTCATATTTGCCGAAAATGTCAGTGGTATCAGTAGTTCAAACTCAGGTAATACCTTTGAACTTATCTTGTCAGAGTTAAACAACGCAGGCAAGTTCGGATATGACTTGTCTGTTCATCACTACAAATTTGAAGATTACGGTGTTCCACAAGCAAGACATAGGTACATCATCATTGGCACAAGAGGTGATTTAGGTCTTTCTTTTCGTGTACCTAAACCATCAATGCAAATGAAAACTTGTTTTGATGCAATAACAATTCCACCTATTACTTCTGATGCATTCAATAATGAACTCACAAATCAAAGCAAGACTGTTGTTGAAAGATTAAAACTAATAAAACCTGGTGAAAATGTTTGGACTGCTAATCTGCCTGAACACCTAAAACTTAATGTTAAAGGTGCAACGATAAGTCAGATATACAAACGACTTGACCCAAGTAAACCTTCATACACAGTCACAGGTAGTGGTGGTGGTGGTACTCATGTCTATCATTGGAAAGAACCAAGAGCATTAACAAATCGTGAAAGAGCAAGACTACAAACTTTTCCTGATGATTTTATTTTTCATGGTTCCAAGGAAAGTGTAAGAGCACAAATTGGAATGGCAGTACCAGTAGATGGTGCGAAAGTTATTCTCAATGCACTCTTAATGACATTTGCACAAAAGAAATATCCATTTGTTGACCCGAGCAATGGTTTTTATGCACACAAGAGTTTGTAATTGGAAATTACTTATCAATAGGTAATTTTTACGGGCGGATTTATTCCTACTTGTCATGCCCTAGCAATCGCTGAAATGACTAAATTGGAGAGACTCTATGACTTGGAGATGCAAACACGGTGACTTAGCAGTCATCATCAATGAGACACCACAATGCAGAGGCAACATTGGGTTGATAGTGCAAGTTCGTGGTCCTTTAGAACATATTGGCATTTTGGATTTGTATGGATGGAGAATTAAACCCATTCATAACAAAAAGGTACTGGTTCAAATGCATAAAAATGCCGATGCAGAGTTTCAGACCATCTACTGGAAATATCCAAGAAGTATTCCAGATGCTTGGTTGTTACCTATAAGACCAACAGATGATGACCTAGATATTTCCGATGCAGAAGAATTATTGAAGTCAATCAATCTGAAAGACTATATTCAATAAACATCTGCTTTCTGAACCCATGAAATCCAGTATTTCTTCACTCTAGGAGTTGACTGGATTTCAGGCAGACTTATTGAACTCTAGACTGTCTCTAGGGTAGTAACACTTACCTTTTAACAGGTCGTGCAGTTCTCTTCTTGAGTGATGCAGTTCTCAATTGATTATTTGCAATCACTTTCTGTCTGAGCATCGACTCAACATCACGATTGTCGATTGGCAAAGTCAACTTCAAATCTAATGTTGCATCCGCTTGACTGATGTATTGTGCAAATGATTTCATTCATCAGACTCCAAGACTAAGACTGTTACTGATTTCTTTGATGCGATGCACTTGCGAATCGTCTGCGACAACTTCTGCAAATCATTGTTGATGATGGAAGTCTTGGTAGTAGGTAAGAACTCTTGAGACATAATTGATTTCTTCTTTACGGAATTTAGTTCTCTTTCAGTCATCACGCAAACAGTCTTGATTTATCGTAATTTTTAAGTTCTCGTATGAGCAACATCCGTGCGAATGTTGATTTTTTGAGGTTGTAAGCACAGGCAACTCTTGCAAGGTGCATCTCAAACTCTTTTGGAATACGGAGATGTAATTCTTTATCGCAATTTGGTAATGTTGGTATTGGATTCATATTGGTCTCTTTCATAGGGTTAGGTATAGGTGTCTCTTCAGCAGCAGTGGAATCAATGGATTTACTGGTCTCGGTTACTACTACACAGTTACGCACATTAGTTATTTAGACACGGCAAATTCTTGCGTTAATAGCAATACATAGCATCTCAATACCGTATAACCGCAGGCGTCACAGGCAATTTCGGTAATGACTCAAAGATTGAATGATTTATTTACTAACACTTTCTCATCGCCCAACTTGAAAGTGCTTCCTTCATAACGACCACAGTAAGCAAGGTATCGTTTTGAAGATTTAAGTTTTTCTACATGAATACTCGATTGAATTGATGCATTAAGAGTCTTGAATAATTTCTTCTTCCATAAAACTGAAAGAGTCTCTTCTAATTGAACTTCATCCATTTCTAAAGGAAGTTCTAGCAATGCATGGATATGTGGAAATACTTCGGCAGATTGTTCGCCACCGAGGTAACTGACAAACTTCAATCGTCTGCCGTGTTTTCGTTTGAACTCAGTAATTGTCCAATCTAGTGCCTTAGTGACTTTTTCTCTTGAACAAGTTGCACCATTACCCCAGACTGATTGCCTTTTTCCATGTCCGTTTAAGACATAACCATCACATCTGAATGTAATGACTGCCCAATTACATGATGAGGCATTTATTGTTTCTTCAATCCATTCGTTTATTGAGTAGTTCATGCATTTATTTATGCATCTTTGTGACTCAAAATCTCACAAAACCAGGCAATTACTCAATAAATTTTCAATATTACTCAAAAAACCCGTATTGGAATCGTAGTTTTTACATGTATAAACTGACTGAAATCTCAAAAAATGAGGGTGTGTATGACAACATTGATAACGGTAGATTCAAGTCTCAAGAAGGCATTAGCAGGTTTGCACAGAGACTGGAATTCTGTAAATAGTGCGTATGAAAATTTTGCTGAAAAGAAGTTGAAATTTGCACAAAGAGTCAATGAAGTTTGGTTGCAAGCACAAGAACTTGATGGTGCTGAAGACGGCAGTAATACTGAGTTCTTTCGCAACCAATGTCAGGAGATGATTCAATCAACGAATAAGACCATCCTTAGTAAATGGATCACCATCGGTGAACATGCGGAAATTCTTTTGCCTCATGTGAAGTCTTTGCCTTCTCAACGAGATAGTCTTTATGCAATTAGTGTTGAAGCATCTCGACTTGGTAATAAAAATGCAATTAGCAAATGGATTAAGAATGGGCAAATAACAATTGACTCTACTGTGCGAGAAGTTGATGCACTTAGAACTACTACTAAAAAGAAACATTCTGGTACTTCGGCACGATATGTGAAAGTCACTCTTTTCATTGAATCGAACTACGAGGATTCATTTCAACTCTTGAAAAATCTAATTCAGTCTGACAAAGTTAAAAAAGTGCAATCTGAAAAATCATTGAAGTCCGTTGCCCTTGCTTCATTAGATGAAGTCATGTTCAACAAAATTTCTCATAAATTCAAGTAATGAAGAAGTTTGATCCTGACTATCCATTGCAAGGTACTGCATTAGACTTGCCATTAAAGGTTGTTCTCACCTTTTCGGAATCAGAAAGAAATAGATTCATTCTTAGACTTGTTAATGCATTAGGCAAGAAGATTGTTTCAAACGAAATGGCATTGAAGAAAAAGATTTCAATGCAGACTGAGATGCGTGATTTGCGAAAATTAGTTCGTTCACCTTACGATAAATTTTTACTTACTGAAGATAAAACTCGCAAACGAAATATTCTTGGTGTCGGTTCGCACGGTGGCACTCATACTGAATACAGTCGCAAATTAATGTGGCGAATGGCAACCAAGCAGGGCGACCTTGCCAATCTCATTAAAAACAAAGAACATAGATTGATTAAAAAGATTTCTCAAATCTTAGATCCTTCAATTACCAATAAGGAAATATTTAGAAATCGCAACAAAAGTGTTGTTCAAAATGTCTTGTCTTTTCTTCAACTTAACTACGCAGTTGGCACAGCATTTCCGCCATTTCATGCAAGGTTCTTTGCAGAAACATTTTTACCTACTGATGGTAAGTGTCTAGTAGTTGATCCCTGTGCAGGGTGGGGAGGAAGACTTCTTGGCATTCAGTCAGTTAATCGTAGTAGTCATGTTCACTATGTTGCAGTAGATCCAGAGAAACGATTAAAAGAAACACACGAAGGAATTCAAAAAAGAATTGACAAGTATTTGAATCGAGACATTAAGGGCAAAAGGACTTCAAAAGTTTTTTATCAACCCTTTGAAAAATGGATCACCAGCACTTCGGCAAGAAGACTTTACTCGCAAGCAGATTTAGTATTCACTTCTCCACCTTATTTTTCAGCAGAGATTTACAACCCATCAAACAAGAAACAATCTGCGAACAATTACCCTTCATATGATGAGTGGCGTGATAAATTCTATAAAGTTCTTGTTCAAGGTGCATATGACCTATTGAAACCTGGGGGAGTCTTTATTCTCAATATTGCCAATGTCTCCTCTGCAAAGTATCTTGAAAGAGATGCAAGACTTTTAGCGAAAGAAGTTGGATTTGTAAATGCAGGTTTTTACAAACTCGCAATGTCTGTTACTCCTGGCACAAAGACAACAGTAAAGCACAGCATTTTGGTAGATGGCAAGATTTTTAAGTATGAACCTTGTTTTTGTTTCAGTAAACCTTTTTAGTAGTCCTCATTCATTTAACCACCGCAAGACATTGATTCTTTGAGTCACTTGCCTTGATGCTGTAGCAATAACTCTTCTGATTCTTTACTTGTGCAAGACACAGATTCTTAGAGTCAGACTCTCGAATCGAGTAACAGTATGACTCTTGATTCTTTGCAATTGCAAGGCAGTAATTCTTTTGGTCAGAGTTCTTTATTGAGTAGCAATGCGAGTCGTTTGCAAATGATGCAATTGGCAACAATGTAAAAAAGATAACGAGCAGTCTTTTCATTGAATCAATTTCTGATGTTGTTCGGCATCACATCAAGCACATAGTCACAAATCACATAAACAAGACATGCAATCAAAGCAATTATTAGTAGCATTTGCATTGTTTGTTTTTTATCTTGCAGTAGGTATAACAAATTTCTTCTGTAAAAGAAAAACACCATGATGAGTGCAATCAAGACATAGAACAGTTCAAGATTCACCGCAGATCCTCGCAACTCGTTTTTAATACTTTTAGGAATTTAATAGTTTTACATCACATAGTCATATTTTTATGAAAAATGCCCACAAAAGTGGGCATTAAATATTTTTCTAATTAAAGTACCGTTAATTTTTTTTCATCATAATTAACTCAACCCACCCATCACCTAAATTCCCACTCTTAACTTTTGCATAACCATCTTTTTCTTCACCTAAATGTAGAACTTCATCAGTTTTAGGTAATTTGCCAAGAACCTTAGAGTTCTTAACTGGCGATACGAATAGACTGATACCAGTAATTTTTGGTGACAAAACATCTCCAGACTTAAATGCACCTGCTTGAACTGAATTTGATGCATTCATTGCAGAAGCAACAGAAGCAGTGGGTACTGTAAGTGTTGGTAAGTCTCTAACAGTTTTAACAATATTGTTGTAATTGTCTAACAATGCTGCGGCAACAATCTTACCTTCTGCTGTATTGCTATAAGCACCAGCACCTACATTTCCAATTACACCGCCTACACCAAAGTCTGATTTTGAAACGCTACCCTCTGCTGCTGCGACTTGTAGTCCCGAGCGAGCGTCTGCAACGATGAGTGTCGTTTGTGCTTCCTTGAATTGGACTCCTGCTACGACTGCACCGGCAATCATTCCAATTGGACCAAATAACGCTCCAAGTCCTCCAAGTCCACCGCCCACACCACCAGCATTATTATTTGTAAATGTCACATTAGCAGTCATTAAAAAATCAGCGGCAATAAGTTGACCTTTACCAATGTTTTGTCCTTGTTGCATTTCACCAGACTGAGCAAGAGCACGCTCTTGCAAAATGTTTTTCATTGCGGCACCTCGCTCTACAACTTGAAAACATTTTGATTGTTGAATCATCAACCTAAGTAATTGTGTCGGAGGTGGGAGTTTGTATTGCTGAAGTGCTGCAGCAATTTCAGACTGGGGTTCTGATATAGCAATGGTACCTAAAGGTTTTTCACATTTCTCTAAAGTAGGCGCTTCATTCTTTGCACCCTCAGCACCTGCCGATCCTGTCACTGGGGCATCCGCACCGCCAGGTTTCATTTCAAAGGTTTTCTTTAAATCATCTAGAAAACTCTGGGCAAATACATTCATTGCACCTGCACTTATTAGAGCAAGCATCAGTGTTTTTATTTTCATCTTAATTACCTTTGTAATTTCACATATTAAGTGATTGCCAAGTTGAATTTAGTTATCCTATAAAGTAACTAGAAGGTTCTACTACTACCTAATCTAACTCTTCCACTCAATCTCAAGAATCACAATGTTGTCCCAGTTCGGATACATCTTTCTTAATGTCTGCATAGCAGCACTCTCTGTGTTGCCATAGACCTGTGTAGTGACAGATGTGATTGAACGATGATTCAAATCAGTCTTCGGTGAATACTGAAACTTGATAGTTGCTCGGTGCCAAGTAGACATTTGAATCCCCGTCTTTCCTTGAAGTTTTCAACTGAAGTGCGACTCAGACTACTAGTCTTTGGACAGAACTACTTTAGAACCTGTCCTAGTAGATCCTGTGCGTGTTTTAGTTGTCTTTGTAGCAGACTTTATCGGTTTTATCGTCTTTTTGGTAACTTTTCGGGTGGGAGATGACTTCTTGGGGGTAGGGGAGTCGGGAAATGCGTGAAGTTGCCTTCTAGTCTGTTGAGTCGTTAGGTGAGATGCGTAAAACTTATCAATCATCGCTTGGGAGGTTCTTGCGTTTCTAGCAAGTGACAGGGTATCAACTTGACCTAGGGTCAATCTGAACATGATTGCAGAGTGTCTAAGACTGTAAAGAGTTAGTTTTTTGTCTGTTTTTTCTTCTATCAATGACTCTTTGACAATTCTTTTGAACAACTTGGCAACGACAGTCATCATCTTGTCTCTGTGTCTTTCATCGTACTCATTGAAAAATACAAAGTCACTTAATTTTGGACTCTTGCCACTTGATTTTTGAAACTTTAGCAATCGGTCATAGATATGAACTGTGACTGGCATCGACTGAACTGGATTTTGATTTGTCTTAGTAGCAGGGTGGTTAAGTTCTAACCATTGAGATGCTCCATCTTCTTTTCGAGTGATATGTTTGTGGCGAAGAACTCTTAAGTCTGAGGGTCTGATGAAGGAGTTGACCATGAACTGGATGAGGTACTTCATCTCATCGGTGAGTAAGACTCCTTGCACGGTGGTCTTCTTTTTTGATAATTTCTCAGCACACTCACAGACTAAGTCGTACTCAGTAACGGTTAGGTAGTCTCGTTTGAGAGATGTTTGCAACTTTCCAGTAATACGAGGGAAAACAGGCAGATGACTCATCAAGTCATTGGCAATCGCAAACTTCATTATTTTGCGCAAAACAATGATGTGGTGTTTTATCGTTGCGGGTTTGATACCTGTGTCGTATAACTTTTCTACAAACAGACTAATTTGCGAGTTTGTGATGGTGTCAATCTCTTGTTGATTGAACTCTTTGAGGATGTGTTGGGTGTATCGGTTGTAGTCTGACTTGTATGTCGAGGAAGTTGAGTTTCTTTCGTTGGACTTGAAGAACTGGTTTCCTATGACGGCAAATTGTTTGTTGCGGTCACTCGATTTGTCTGTGATGGTCGAGAGTAGGGTGTTTTTATAGAACTTGACTGCAAACTCTTTGGCATTTTTCGTGGATTCAGACTTGGTGGTTTTTATCTTGTACTTGCCGTTGAAGTAGCACCTGACCCAATAAAAACGGGAGGCAGCACTCTTGTAGATAACGAGACTGGAGGGGTAACCACGGATAGTTTGAAAAGTCTCTTTGATGGGGGTGAGACGATTCTTGGAGGGGGTACTCGACTGTGTGGAAGGGGGTGATTTGGAGGTCAAAGGAGGGTCTAAAAGTGGTTAAAAATCGGTATGTGACTTTTATACTGACTTTTATACTTTTCGTCAATGCTCTCTTGGAAGGCGCATGAATGCTGGGTTTGTGATAGGATGAAAGGTTAGAAATTGTACTTTTAATCCGTTTGTCGTGGGTTCGACCCCCGCTGGTCCCACCAAAATACCCAATGGAATCAGGCACTTAGAGAAATCTAAGTGCTTTTTTTCTATCTAAAAGTATAAAAGTCGATAGTTTTATACTTTTAAGTCAAACCGCATCATCAAAAGTGATGCGGTTTTTCTTTGTCTAAGCACTATTTCACTCACTATCTGAACTGGACTTTTGCTTGACTCCTCCTCCAGGACAGTTACCTTCCTCCTATCAAACTTCTAGGAGAAAGAAACATGAAACGAGTCGCAATCTACGCAAGAGTCTCTACTGACAAACAGACTTGTGAGAATCAACTAATTGAACTTCGTGCAGTCGCAGAGAGATGCGGATACACAATCGTCACAGAGTTCGTTGATACTGGGATTTCAGGTGCCAAGGGGCGTGCTGATAGACCTGCACTCAATGAAATGATGAAAGCAGCAACGCAGAGACGATTTGATATGGTTCTGGTTTGGGATATCAGTAGATTGGGCAGATCCTTACAGAATCTAGTAGAACTGCTAAATGAACTGCAATCAATGCGTATTGACTTGATGTTTCTTCAGCAAGGTATGGATACAAGCACTTCAAGTGGTCGCATGATGTTCAGCATCTTCGGTGCATTGGCAGAGTTTGAACGCAATCTGATTCGTGAACGAGTCATTGCAGGTCAGAATCGTGCCCGTGCTAAGGGGAAAAAATT
>Ga0181348_1001536_pt1 | contig 10201 bp, 16 predicted proteins | sample Su13VDMM110DN_FD_130092 | JGI IMG/M metagenome (GOLD analysis project Ga0181348, IMG submission 130092) | Freshwater viral communities from Lake Michigan, USA - Su13.VD.MM110.D.N | ecosystem: Environmental > Aquatic > Freshwater > Lake | place: USA: Michigan | collected 2013-07-16
CGGCTTGCGCTGGTACTCGTAGCCGCAATGCTTGCACTTCATCGCCCCGACGGGGATAATCGCCTCGCAGCCCTTGCAGTTCTTCGCCCCGCCAACGCCATCGGATTTCTTCTTGCGTTTCTTTTTGAGGGACCAGTCACGGCTCGCTTCCCAAAACCCGTGGTGGTTGACATTATTCCCGAAGTCAAGGATCGTGAACTCCCGCTTGGTTGGCGTTACCCTGGAGCCACGGCCCACCATCTGCATGAATAGCGGCAGGCTTGCGGTTGCACGGTAAAGGATCACCACCTCAATGGTTGGCTCGTCAAATCCCGTGGTCATCAGATCACAGTTGCAAAGGATAGCGTCGGGGGTATGATTGAACCATTCCAATACATCGGCACGCTCCTGCTTGCCCATGGTCCCATCCACATGCCTGGCGTTGTGGCCTGCAAGGTGCAAGGCAGCGCAAACCTCTTTGCTCGATGCGATGTTGCTGGCAAACAGGATCGCCTTCTTACCCCTGCAATGCCTTCCGTAGTTTTTGACAACGCCGTCAAACACCCTCCGCTTGGAGTACACGGTCGCCATCTGCTGGGTGTCGTAGTCATCGCCCCGCATGCCGATTCCCGACAAGTCCAAGTTTGTCCCATAGGTTACGGGACTGGCAAGAAACCCTTGGCGTATCAGTTCCCCGACCTGCACAGGATTGTGGAGTGCTTGGTAGAACTTGGAGAGGCACTCTTGGTTCCCCCGACGCAGCGGGGTTGCGGTGGCTCCGATCACGACGGCCTTGGCGGGGATGCTTGCAAGTAGCGGGTTGAAGGTTTGCTTGTGGGCTTCGTCAATAATCACCAGGTCCATTCCCGCCATGAGGTCGGCATAGTCGGCCTTGTTCTTGCGTCTGGCGTAGGTCTGCGCCATGGCAATGAAGCAGTTCCCCGAAACATCCAGTCGGGGCTTGCCCGCTTCAATGAGGGTCGGCACGATCCCGAACTGATCCAAGGCTCCGTTGGATTGTTTCAGCAGTTCAACCCGATCGGTGAAGATGATGCACCGTTTGCCCCGCTGGAGGGCCGATGCCACCATGAAGGTGAACATGACGGTCTTGCCGCTTCCCGTTGGAGCGCACAGGATGATATGCCTCTTGCCCTCTGCGATACTTGTCCGCATTTGGTCAATGGCTTGGTTTTGGTAGGGTCTAAGCGTAGTCACTTGTAGTCACTTTGGTTTTTGAGAAGTGACTACAAAAAACGGCCTTCCTGATAGCGTGGAGGCGGTTGTAGTCAGTGTAGTCACTTGTAGTTACTTTTTTTCTTATGAGTAGATATACATCACACATGCACACACGCACACGCTCGTATATATTGCCAATGTAAAATAGGGGTCAAAACTGACTACACTGACTACTTAAAACGGAATGCCTTGATTAGTAGGCGTTTGGGCGTAGTCACTTCTTTCGTAATTTCTGACTACAAAATAGCATCCGAGGAAATTCCGCTCCCTTCGGCATACTTTTTGACACCCAAGGGACTTTAGGATGGCTCCAAGTTTGTGTGCGGACACATGCTGGCGGGTGCAAGTTTCGATGACATCCTTGATCTCGGAGTTGGTCAGCCACTTGCCTTCGGGGTCGTCGCTCCGATCGGGGATGGTAAACAATTTGAGCAGGAGTTCTTTCTCCACGGCGGGCTGGACATTCAGTTGGGTCCGATCGTTGAGGATTGCGATCTCGGCTCTTGATAGTTGCCAGGCATCGCTTCCGTGTGTTTGGATGGCATGGTAGCACTCAATGAATAGGTCGGTCTTGTCAATGGCATCATAGGCATCCCAGTCAATGCTTGCGGCCACCACGGGCAGGATCCGTCGGTTCCCCGTCGGGTCATTGATGACTTCTTCGTCGTTGGATGTACCGCAAAGGACCGCATAACGGTTCAAATCTTCGTGGACCCGTCCGTAAGGCTTGCGGATGCTGAAGGTCTGCTTGGAGGAAAGTTCCTTCAGTTTCTTGGCCTCCTGCTTGGATTTGCCACCGAACTCGTCATCGCAGAGGATAATCTTCTTGCACATGAGGATCTCGTCGTCCTTGCCTGCATCCAGTTTGGATTCCCCGTAGTAGGACCGCAGTTCGGCAGGGAGCAGGTTCCTGAAAAAGTTGGTCTTTCCGATTCCTTGATCGCCGCATAGCACCAAGATAGCAAGCGAGTAATCGCCCTGCATGCTTGCAACGACGGAGCAAAGCCACTTGTAGATGCACATCTGCACAAATGCGTGTTCTTGCGTCGTGCTGGTGATCGTATTGGATAAGGCTTCAATGCACCCCTTTGGTTGGCGGTGGCCGTTCTTGGCGAAGAACTCCAAAAACGGATTGTAGGTGACAACGAAATCCGAATCCACGATGGCGTTGACCAATTGCATGTTGACCTCCTTCTTGCCAAAGTTCTCCAGGCAAGCGACATAGATGTTGTTGAGATCCGTATCGTTAATGGGTTGGCCGTTCAGTTCGATGTTCCTGGTCACGGCGTTGCGGCGCAGATCGTAGGATCGCAGGTAGGCTTTGATCTGCTTGATGGGCGAATCCTCGGTTGATGCGGTTTTCAGTTCATCGCTATCCATTTGCATGGTGTGTGCAACGATTTCATCTAACTGCTCGACATCAATCTGATCAATCTCCCGAAGGATGCGGACCGCCGTTTCGGTGGCTGATGCGATGTCCTTGGGTCCTCCGTTGGTTCCCACCCGCATGCGGTGGGTCTTGGCGGTTGACACGATGTGGCGGGTTTGCGGGGTTTGGATTTCAACGCCCGCATTCTTAGCCAGCCACATGAAGGATGCAAAGGACACGGAGTTCTGCTTGGTTTGGCAGAGGGCTTTGTACTTCCGATCGCAGGCTTGCGGGTCGTACTTCGGGGATATGGCTGACACGCGATGGAATAGGTCCGCACCCATGTCCTGGTACTTTGCGGCAATGGCAAAGCCGATCTTTACCCAGTCAGCATAGGAGTTGGTAAGGTCAATCCGCTTGGCTTCAATCTGCTGGACGATATGCTCCACATCATGCTCGCCGTGTGGATAGAATTTTGGTGCGGGCGTTGCCTTGGCTTTGGGTAGGTAGGCTTTGAATACGGCCACCTTGCGTTCGGTGTGGTAGGCTTCGGGATCAAAACTGACAAACCGCAGGCGGGACACATCCTTGCATGCAGGGTCAATAATGATGTGGTACTTATCGGCCAATCGTTTCTCCAGGGCGAAGAACGCCTCCAGGTGACGATCGGGTTCAATGCGGTAATAGGCGGCATACCCTTCCCCGCCTGTGGACTTGTGCATGGCAAGCAAAAACTCGTCATTCAGCAGAGCCTTCATGTTCACGCCATCGTTGTCCTTGGCATCAATGTCGATGCAGAGGATCCCTGAATGGGTGTCAAGTCCATCCCTGCCCTGCTTCTTGAACTTGCCGCTGGGTGTAACGGCAGAAAGCCTGCGTTTGGTTTCGTCCGTCTTGGACGCACGGTATGCGGTTACCTCGTTGTACCAATACCCCTCACGGATATTGGTGATGTACTCCGCAAAGTCCAGGTGATCGTCTGGGGTGGTGTTGCGTGTTGCCGCTCCTTTTGCGGCCTTGAATAGTGATATTGTTGCCATAGCAAAGAAAAAAAAACCCTGACTGATTGCAGCAGCCAGGGCAGGGGTTAGAGAATGAACCCTTTATCGGAAGCACCATTTGGCTGCAATTTCAAATGGGCTATATTGGTAAATGTAATTAGTTCACAAAGTTACACTAAAAAGGCATATCACCATCTTGGGGTGCAAAATTCCCACTGCTGGTCTGCTGGTTCATGGGTTCTACTTTGCCTGACAAGAACCGCTTGCCGCTCTTGCCTTCTTTGACCCATGCGGACAGTCGCATCTTGGTCCCGTCGGGCATGATGATGTCGCCCTTGTAGTCGGGCCGTTTTGGGTTGTCACCTTTGTCGTTGGCGAACAAGGTGAAGGTGTTGGGTTGTGGGGTGTAATCGCTCATGGGTTTTGGGTTGGGGTTTGATTGGGTTGAATTGAATATTTGCAGTTTTCCAGTACGAGCCATTTAGAGGCCCGTAAATCGCTTAGAATTCGGTAGGTGGTACGGATGGTCACTCCAAGCACTTCGGCGAGTTCTGTGGCCCTGTATGGGCGTTGTGCGAGGTATGACACGGCGTAGATGGTGGCCACTCTTCGTTGGATTTCTTTTCCTTTGGGTTTGGGCATGGTTAAGGGTTTATGGTTAGCCAGTAGTAAGACCTGTCGCTTTGCAGCCACCCCGTTGCTTTGAGGTGGGTAATGATTCGGTAGGTTTGGCGGAGGGGCAAATCTACGGCCTCGGCCAATCGTTCAACACGCATGGGCTTGTTGAGCAGTAGGTACACGGCCTTGACCGTTGCGTTGCGGTTTCGGCGTTGGGAGCCTCTCTTTTGGATGGGTTGTTCGGGCATCTTAACTGGCTTTAAAAGTAACTGCGATGCTTGGTTTTGTCCCTTTGGCGGGACATACGGGAACCGCTTCGCCCGTCGCTTCGTCGTACACCGTTGCCTTGCCAGCGTTGCGGAAGGCCATCTTTAGCAGTTCTTCCCTTGCTTTCATGGATGCCTGCAGGTCACTCCACACTTGGTCGTGCGAGTAGTCGGGTGTCAACGCCCCCTCCTTGACTTGAATGTCTGCCCCGAAGGCAGAGAAGGTTTTTCCGTGTTTCTCCGCTTCGTCCCGAACGATGTCCTCGGTGGCCTTTAGGACTTGCTCAAGGGCTTTCACGACCGCCTTCAAGCGCACATGGGCGGCGATGGGGTTGAACTCGCCTTCCTCAATGCGAAGGATAAGGCCAGCGGCGATGTCGTTAATATCAGCCTTGCTGATGTCCGACTTGGGGATGGTTACGAGATGGTTCATGGGTTAGTGATTGGGCGGGTTTGGAATAAGTTAACAAGCGTACGGACATTGCCATCCCAAATATCCTTGGGGATGTGCATGGACAGGTTCCACAACTCTTTTTGGGTGAGGTCTTGGAACCAGTCCTTTTGTTGCAGGACTTGGAGCAACTCATTGATGGTCGTGGAATACTGTTCACGGTCGGCCATTAGGGCAACGAAAGCGTCAGCGTTAAGGCGGGATAGTAGGTTGGTCATGGCTTATTTTTTAGAGAGTTGATTTTGAATGAATTGAATGCCTTTCTCAAATCGGGCGGGGGTCATTTGGTCCAGGTCCTTCATGAATCGCTCCTGTTGGTCGGCGGGTAACTTCTGCACCAACTTGATGAAGTCGGCTTTGAGCGTTGCGGCGGTGAGGTCGTCGTAGGCGGGAACGAGGCCGAGTTTGTCGGTCAAGTCATTGAACTGGTCCTGCTTGGCAATGGCCATCTGCACCTCGTTGGCACTTGCGATGCTCGTTTCAATCCCGATACCAAGGGCGGCTAAAGCACGGCCAAAGGCAGAGGTTTCGCAGTTTTCTACATAAGAGGTCTTGTTAATCATGCTGGAGGTGCGGTCCTCATGAGCATGACCCGTAGCACGGATGCGGCCATCGGAATCCCGAATCATGGCTTTGATGCAGCAGCGGTCGGGTTGCAGGTCAACGAGGTCCGACTCAATGGACCAACCAGCGAAGGTTGGCTCGTTGCGGAAATAGAGCAAGCGTTGGTTGACTTCAACATAGTCCTTGCCTTTGATGTTGGTGGTTTTAAACTTGTGCATGGTTGGTGGGTTTAGTTGGTGATAATTGCAAAAAAGAATCTGCCGAAAAATGCGAGGCCGAGGCAGGTGGTCAGCACGATGTAGCCCGTCGCAAGGGCGGATTTGAGTTTGACTTTGTTTTCGTGGTTCATGGTTTTGGGTTTGGTGAAAGAAAAAAAAGTGGCTGTCTTTCCAGCCTGTCAACCCTGTACGAATACTGTGGGATTTTTACCTTTGTTTATTTCACTTTCGTGGTAGGCTTAATGTGAAAGAAACTATCTACTACCTGACTATCTCCCATTGTGCAACATATCAAAAGCGAAGGGGTGCCGTTTTTGTATGTTTCATGGATGATTTCCTTTACTGTGAATTTGTAGCCATCTCTCCTGATAGTGTCGTTGATTTTCAATTCGGATGCTTTCATGGTTATTTGGTTTAGTGGTTGGTTTGTAGGTCAAAGATACGGCGGTTTTCTCTTTTGCGACCATTGTAGTCATTTTTTTTGTGATTTTCTTTTTGGGCATTTACACCCGATGCGGTATAAGATTTTTAAAACTCTCTGTTTTCGCCATATTTTGACGCTATCGGGTATAAATTTGCGGTATGACCTACCACTCCACCCGACCCGCCAAAGCCCTTACCAACGCCTTGGAGCGGCTGATGATAGCCATTTCGCCCGCTGACCTGGAGCAGAACCACGCCCTCCTGTGCGAGTATCGCCGTGCCTGCGAGTTGCTGGGGTACGACCCCGCCAAGGCTCAATGGGCTGGGGTTCATGAAGTGTCCGCCTCCCAGTTACCCAAGGACGAAGACCATACCGTCTGCTACTATCCGCTTTTAAACCCCGAAGAATAACCATGCGAAACATCACCCACCTCGTTGTGCATTGCACGGCTACCCCGAAGAACACCACCATCGCATCCATCCGCAAACATTGGAAGGAGGGGCTTGGCTGGAAGGCGGTGGGGTACCACAAAATCATTGAGCCGAACGGGAACATCATGACCTTGGCTACGGATGACAAGGTGACCAACGGGGTTGCGGGTCACAACAGTACAAGCCTGCATGTGTCCTACATCGGGGGCAAGGACACGGATGACCGCTCCATCCAACAACGCCAAGCCATCGCAGGGGTACTGCTTTCTTGGTTGCAGAAGTACCCCAAGGCCCGCATTTGTGGCCATCGGGACTTCCCAGGAGTAGCCAAGGAATGCCCGCAGTTTAACGCTGAAAAAGAATACGGTTACCTGTACTTGACCGCCAACGATACGCAGGAGGGATAGTAAAGTAAATTTAAAACAAAATGGGAAACTCAGATGAAGTAATTCATACGCTTATTGCTTTTTGTGTTTTTTGTGGACTTGCTTGTTGGGGTCTTTGGGAAATTATTGATTGGCTTTGGATTGACGATGCTATTCGTAGTACCAAACCAATAATTCCTGAAATAGAGTTGGTTGTAAAAAACAATACTATTGACACAGTATATGTGTATCGTCAGCCTTAATGAACGAGAAACCCGTCATTAACGGGGGTTTGCAGGGATAATGCAGCGTAAGTCGTGCAGAGTAATCCTTTGCGGAAGGTAGCGGAATCCGCTACTTATGGGAAATATTCTCTTTTTTGCGGGTGATACTGGAGAATTGATTCCCCGAATGTCCAGTTTATTTTGAAAAAAACGGGACAGTTGTACGAAGGAATCGTACATCAAAAAGGCCGTTTTCTATACATGACCGCTTCGTCATGCGTAGTTTTTGGGATTTTCTTTACATGATTAGTACAACCTATCCGCAGGCGTGAAGGTAGCGTGCAGTTGCAACTCTGGGCCTTTGTTGTCCTTGCTTGCGTTCCTGCTGGTTTCAAGTTTCATCCAATAGCCTCCCAAAGGCTTCGGGCCTCGTCCTCGCTCAGTATGAAAGCCCATGTAGCCTCCGTCCCATTCCTCCTTGTAAGTCGCCGTCCTAAGTTGGTGAATAGGTTTCTGAAGGAGCGTCTTCGTGGAGCGGTCATAGCGGTGGATGATGTTTTGGTGGTAGTAGAGTTCGTGGACATGGCCCATCCAAGTGAGGTCGTAGCCTTCGGTGGATGCGAGCAATCGCTGATCGTGAATTACTCCGCGGCTGACGGGGCCTCCCCCACCTGCCCCATGAAAATAATGCACCACGAAGTTGATCCCCCGAAGGTTGTCGTGTTGTACTCGGATGTCAATCGTGCCTCCGTAGCCACCGACTTCAACTGCTGACCCCGTGGCATAGTTGAGGGTGCTGGCAAAGCGTTGCAGGATGTCGGTTTCTTGGTGGTGAATGATGGAGGTTTCGTGGTTCCCGTAGCCAACCAGCAGCAGGTTCTTTGCGTAGGGTGCAAACCATTCCACCGCCGTGTTGACGATGGAATCCAAGTAGCGGGCGTTGTTGTGTTCTTCACGGATGTCTTCCTTGCTCCGTCTTGGGTCGCCCTTCCCCTGCATCAAACAAAAAAAGTCACCGTTTACGATGACTCCTGCGTTGCGCCGTTGGGCTTCTTTTAGATGGTTGGTCAGCAACCCCCTATCGCAATGGGGGTTGTCCCAATGCAGGTCGGAAATTAACAAGAACTCCTGCCCCGATTGGCAGGTGATGTCGTGGATGTTGCGGGAATGCTTGGTGAGTGGTAGAATCATTGCATGGCTTTTAGTGTTGCGTTCTCGGATTCAAGGGAATGGATTGTACTTTCCAAACACTCAATCCGTTGACGCAAAACTACAAGTTCATTGCGTAATTCTGTTAACTCTTTGTTTTGTGCTTCGGCGGTTGCCTGCCACATAGCCAGCACGGCTTGCGCTTGCTTGACCTGGAGGGAATCCGCTTGGAAGCGTCCCCGTGTTAGCCAAGCAATAGCACCCCCGACGATTGCGGAGATGGACCCGATGATAGTGGTTTCAATCAAGTTCACGCCTTCGGTGCTTCGGGTTTAGCCTTTACTTTCTCCACGGCCATCCAACCAACTGACAACAAGGTAATTATCGCACCGATGATTTCGGTGAGCGTGGCGGTATCAATGACACCTTTGGCGACGAGTGTACCACCGATAAATGTTAGCAAGTGGCGAAGTAGTGCGATGATGGCTGATTGCATAAGGTTGGGTTTGTTAGGGTTGCGGCGAAATAGTCCCATGTTTGTAAATGTTATTTGGTTTGCGGTGTTGCAAATTCTTTGTAGTCAGCCTCGTATTGAGCATCCCAACCGAGGAACGAATGCACTCCGCAAGGCGTGGGCCAAACTTGATGGCGCACCCAATCGGTAGGTTCTGCGCCTTCCCATAGGATGTCCACGCAGTAAGCCTTGGGGTTGTCGGCGTTGACTCGGCCCAATTCAACACAGGTATTTGGCGAGGCTTCTGCATCGTGGATGGTGCGGAAGTCAGCGTAAACGGCAAACTCGTATTTTCGGAAGGTAGCCATTAGAGGGTCGTAAGGGCAGCGAGTTGAGCGTTGGTTAAACGAGTCGTGTAGAGCACAGGAGCACCAATGCGGTCGTTCAAGAATGCACTTTGAGAAGACCCTGATGCAGCGGATGGGCCGTTACCGATATGGACAAAATTAACGCCACTCGACCAACTTGCAATTCCGCTTGCGTTTGTTCCTATTATTGTTCCATTGACAACGAGAACACTTCCGCTCGAATCATAAGCCATGGCGATTTTTGTTGTCCCCGTAACTGTTGAACTTGCCGTTACGTCTTGAAGAGTTCCAGCACCTGAGCGTATTCTTGCGAGAATCCGATTCGAAGAATTTATTTGAATGTTCGCAAAGTCGGCCGTATTTGAATTTAGAGAAACACCAAAAATAGTCCTCGCCACACTTAACGCTCGCAAATCTACCTCCGCATAAATAGTCCCTTCGCTCTGCCCGATGCATCCGCTGACTGCTCCTGATAGGGTTATTACATCTGCGTTGCGTGTTGCGCTTGCGGTTGTTGTTGGGATGTAGGAGGTTGCGATGGAGCCTGTTTCAAGTTGTGCGCCCCAGCCGTACAAGATGTCCGTAGTTGTGCCTGTAAAAATAGACGCACGAGTACTACCGCTTGTTTCAATTAATGCGATGGATATACCATTTGCCCCTGTTCCTGTACTTATGCAGGTGTTTGTGCATCTGCATCGATACCAGCCATTTCCGTAATTTTCTATGTCTGCCGTTACCGTTGAACCTGTTACAAGGGCAACTGTTCCAAGTTGCAGGTCAAAATTCGCAAAGGTATTTGAAGCAAATCTTGTAGGAGCCCAAAATATTTGGACATATCTTCCTGCATTGCCCACTCCCTGTTTGAAAAATGCGGATGCCGTGTAAACCGTTCCGCTTGTAAAATTTGTAGCACTATCATTACCAACCTTTGTGTGTGATGTATTCCCGCTTGTCGGACTGATTGCGTTGGCCGTGTTTGTACCTAACGGGTCAAGTGTTCCCGTGGTTGCTGACACGGTTGTAACGTTTGCCGTTGCATCCGAACGCCATCCACTCGCAAGCCAGTTTTCGCTTTGTACGACCA
>Ga0181348_1001537_pt1 | contig 10196 bp, 7 predicted proteins | sample Su13VDMM110DN_FD_130092 | JGI IMG/M metagenome (GOLD analysis project Ga0181348, IMG submission 130092) | Freshwater viral communities from Lake Michigan, USA - Su13.VD.MM110.D.N | ecosystem: Environmental > Aquatic > Freshwater > Lake | place: USA: Michigan | collected 2013-07-16
CAGGAATAAATTTAAATGTTAAAGGTGTGGTACCAGCGTCATCTAATGATAGACAATATTTTAAAGGTGCTTATGATTTTGATATCTCAAAAGATTTTAAAAATTTAAATCTAGGTTTAGGAGTTAATACTGCTATTACAGGATATCCAGGAGAAAATGGTTTTGTTAAAGATCCTATTAAATTTCAACCTAACTTAACTTTAAAATATAATTTTAAAAAAGGAGGTGTGTTTAAAAAATTAGGCGCTGATGTTAAATGGCCAACTTTAGAAAACTATGACGATGGTGGAATATATACTTTTCCTGGAAGACCAGGTTCTTATTATAAACAACAATCTGATGGTACTTATTTAATTAAAAATAATAAAACAAATGGTCAATATATTAAAATGAATGATCCAGATGGGACAAGAACAAAAACATTAAACGCAGGTAGAGTAGAGTATAAAAAACCTGTACAAACACAAATTACTCCAGGAAATACTCAAGTTGCTGAAAGTACAAGAATAAACAATATTTATCAAAAACCTTTAAGTACTATAAATTATAATCCAAACGTAAATGCTTTAACTAATCAAACTATTCCTTTATCTAATACTAAACCACAAGTAGATAAACCAAAAAGTGTTGTTACAACTAATTTTAATATTAACACTACTGATCAAGTAAAAAAAGCTAATGCAATAACAAAAGAAAAAGAAATACAAGAAGATAGACTTGCAAATGAAAGAATGTCTAAAAATGCATTACCGGAAAGAGAAATAACACAAGAAGAATTTGAAGCAAATCAATGGAAAAAATATAATAAGTTAGATTGGGCAAGTAAACTTCTTGACAGAGGTAAAGCATTTGGTGTAGATCCTTTAGGAATGACAAGTAGAGTATTAACTGGAGATCAAGGATATATACCTGGTATGGGTGATGGTATATTTTCAGAAAATGAAGACGAAAAAAATAAATTTTTAAGGTCTATGAATTATACTCCAGGTAAATTTGAAGCTTCTGATATTCAAAACATTGTAAACCCTTTTTATTGGGGAGCTTCTGCTGGAAGTAAAATAGGAGATGGTCTTTTTAATTCAAAAGATGAATATGGAAATCATAAAGTAGATTTTCTTAAAACAGGACTCGGTGTTGGTGAAGCAGTTTTAGCATTTTCTTCAGCAAATAAAGTTCCAGAAGCTGTAAATCAATTTACTAGTAAAGTTGCGCCTAAAGTTCAAAAAGTCAGTGATATAATCACTAAAGCTGGTAAAAATTATGATTTATTTAGAAAAACTCCTCTTGCAGAAATGGTAGGTCAAGGTTGGAAAGAAATTGCTTGGAATGGATCAAAAAAATTAGGTACTTCTAATTTTGCTAATGGTCGTGTTTTTGGTAATTTATCAAACAATATAATAGGTAATACGGTTCGAGGTGTTTCACCTTATGTAACTCCTAGTAACGCGGCAAGAGTATATGCTGGATATAAAGCTGGTAAGGGTGTTTTGGATGGAAGTACACTTCATAAAAATCAAGAAGTTTATGATGACATAAAAAATGGAAACTTTAATGCAGGTAATCTTTATGAAGCTGCTTCTGCTGATTTAAAACTTGCTTCTGCTATTGCAGCTCCTTTTACTAATGCATTAGATTTTAAAGTTATTAAAGGATTGGATAAAGTAGCCAATTATGGAGTTAATACTTCTAATCCATTTAATTATGATTCATATGCTAAAGGTTTTTTTAAACTTAATGAAAGTTTAAATAAAAAAAATGGCGGTATTATTACAAATAACATACTAATTAAATATCCTCAAATGCATAGTGCAAACAAAAAATTAGATCAATTTTTTAATGGAGGAACAATATAATTACTAAATTTACAATAAAAATAAAATGGCTTGTATAATAAAGTATAAAGGAAAAGAATATAGTTCTTTTGAAGAATTATTTAAAGAAGATGAAATAGCAGATAAAGTAATAGATAAATTCGGTCCTTTATTTAAAGAAAAACCGCTTGTTGTTGAACCTGATATTTCTTATTCTGATTTTTTAGAAGAAGAAATAAAATTTAAAAATTTTGTAAGTGAAAATATAACTGAAGCTAATGAAGTTTTAGCATTAGATTTTGCTAAAAAACTTTCTTCTAAATTAAATATACCTTATACAGTTATATCTCAAGAAGATATGACTAAGTTGTTTCCTAATCAACCTAATAGAAAAAACTTTTATTCAGGAGGCAAAGTTTATTTAGTTTCTGGTTCTTTAAATGAAAGTAGTGTTTTTCATGAATTTTCACATCCTATTGTTAAATCAATGGCAAAAGAAAATCCAAGTTTATTTAATTCTTTATTTAATGAACTTTCTTCTACTACTATAGGACAAAGTATATTAGACAATTTAGATAAAGATAATTATTTAGTCAAAGATTCAGACGAATATAAAGAAGAAGCTATTGTAACTATGTTACAAAGTGATTTTGATAATGCTCAAGTAAAAGATAAAACTTTTTTAGAAAAATTATTTTATAATATTAAACAGTTTTTAAGAAAACTTTTAGGTAAAAAAATTAACATAAGTAAATTAGATAAAAAAACTACTTTATCACAATTTCTTAATATGATAAATGAAGGTGGTGAGTTTAATTTAAATATTGAATTTTTGAAAAAAGATTTAATGGTAATGTTTGAAACAGATTACACTAATGCTGCTGAAGAATTAAGTAAATTATCTGATAAACAAATACAAGAAATAATTGATGATTTATACAAGCAAGTTCAAAAACAAATAGCAGAGTTTACAAAAGAAAATGATATCTTTTTTACTATAAAGGATGGCTTAATAGGCAGTACAAAAATAGATAGAGGTATTTATAATGATTTATCAGAAGCTTTGCGAGCATTGACTTTAGAAAGAGGCAATTCTGCTATTAAAAAATCAACATTTAAGTATACTGTAGAAGCTGAGACTTATATGAATAAACTTAAAAGTTTAGCTTCTACTGTAGTTAAAGTAAAAAACCTATCTATTGTTTATTCTAATAAATTAAAACAAATACAAGAAGATAAGAATTATTCAGATTTGTTTGTACAAAAGCAATTAGAGGCTATTAGAAAATTTAATAATGATTGGTCGGACTATTATAAAATTTTAGTAGCTGGTATATTTAATGATAGTAACAAAGATACTGATTTTCCACTACTTAAATCAGCTTTAGAAGAAACACAAAAGCAATTAAATAATAATATTAATCTTGTTACTGGTATATACAGAGAAGTGTCGGTTGATGTAATTTTTAATACTTTAGAGAAATCTTTAGTGAAAGTTGTTTCACAAGATGAATCCATATTATCAAATCCTAATACAGGTAATGCGGCAAAAGCCAGCGCACATGTTCGATTGTACGGTTTAAGTGTAAAAGAAAAATCAAGATTAGATCAATTAGATAGAGATACTGAACTTACTGCAGATGAATTAACTGAGTATAAAGTATTAAAAAATAAATCATTTGAAGGATATAAAATATCAAAAGAATCTGTAGCATATTTTTTTAATAATCAAGGGCTTGGTTTTGCAGATAACATTCAAAGTTATGCTGATTCTCAGAATTTAACTCTTAATGCTATGTTTCAATTAATTGCTGAAAAATATAATATAATAGCTTTTAATGCTCAAGATAGAGAAACTGAGTTATTAACAGGATTAAATAAATTATTAAGAAAAGCAGGATATGGTGTAACTAATCAAGTTGTTGGTTTACAATCTGAAAAAATTGGTAAAGATTTAGCACAAAAAAATACAAAGGGAATTAAAAAAGTAAATAAACTCGGTGTTGTAGAATTAGTTAAATTTCAAGAATATAGATTTAAAAATAACTTTAAAGATATTGATTTTGATTTTGATGAAATTAATTTTCGTTTAAAAAAAGCAATAGAAAATTATACTACTTCACAAAATAAGGATTATGACGAATCAACAATTTTAAAATTTAAAAAAGAGTATGATGAAATACTAAAAGAAAAAGAACAATTTTTAAAAGATTATTTTCATAGAGATTATCTTCCTGTAGTCTATGAGCTTGAACAAAAACATTTTAATAATAGCAGCGGAACTTATTCATTAGATTTACAAGAAAAAGCTTTAAACGCAAAAAGATTAGCTATTGAGTCTATTAGATATTCGCAACAACAACTTTCTGATGATCCAGCTTATTTAAATTCAATGGCTTTAGATAAATTGTGGATAGGTTATAAAAGATTGTTTCAAATAACTGATGAGAATGGTAATCTAAAAACTGGTGAAGATTTAGCTATTGCAAATATTTTAACTGAACACAGAAATGACACGGCTCAATATTATGAATTTATAGAAGAGCCAGGTTTATTTGAACAAGTTTTTGCTCAATATCAGTTGTACTTAACTGATGAATTAAATTTAGACGAAACAAGTAAAGAGTTTGAAGATAAAATAAGAACTTTTTTATTAAAAAACACATCAATTAGTATTACTGATGAATTTCATGAAATGAGGCAGGCTGCTATTGATGAATTAGCAAGGCTTACAGCTAATTTAGATTCTATAAATGATAAAGATGTTGTATCTGATTTATTTAAACAAGCATGGGATATATTAAAAATAACTAAAGATAGTTCTAATCAATATGATGTAGATCAATTAAATGATGCAGCACAAATTACTTTAAGGGATTTATCACAACAAATTTCAAATTATTTTGATAATATTATTAGCTTTAGAGATGGTGCATCTAAACCTGAGAAAGATAAATGGAGAGCTATTAATCAATATTTTCAAGAAACAGGTACATTTAAAAGTGATGAAGATCGAGCTTTTTATGAAAATTTTTGGGATGACTCTTTAGATGTTCTAAGAATAGAAGCGGGCTTAACTTCAGCTGATATAGAACGAATAAAAGGTTTAAAAAAGATTTTAGATAGTTTTGTAACTACACAATTATCTGCATATTATTTAAATTCTTTTAATTCTTTATTAGATAATGATGCATCAAAAACATTTCTTTCTGATTTTTTTCTTGACATTGATTATGGTGATATTTTAAACGAAGATCAATTAAAATTTTTTTTAGGTGATATTGATGCAGTAAATGCTTTAAAAGAAATTAATCCTGAATTTAAAGAATGGTTTGATAGAAATCATTATTTAAAAGAAGGTGTTGCTATTTTTGATTCAGAAGGTAAATTTGTAGAAGAAAAAAATATTTACAGAGAATCATTAGGTTGGACTTATTCTTTACCAAATGTTATTACTGATTTTAATGTAAAATCTGTTAGTAATATATCTTTTCTTCCTGTCGCTTTTCAACAAAATGGTATTTTAGTTATTGATGGTGTACCACGAATACCATCAATGAACTTTATGTCAAGAGAAGTTAAAAGTGAATTTATGACTGAACCAATTTATGAAGATTATGTAGACGACAATGACAATTTAGTTTTAGCTAATAAAAATAATAAAAATCAATGGTTACCTAAAGATTATGATCCGACTGATTTAATTTTTAGTGCTGTAGATAAAAAATATATAGATGCTGATTATAAAAAAATGTTTTATAATAATAGACCGTTATGGAATTTATTAGATCATTTTAAAAAACAATATTTAAAAAATCAAATTGGTTTAGATAATTCACAAAAAATGTATTTAAGTTATCCTAGAAATAGAATATCTGGTATAGAGGCTGATTTGTCAAGACCTGTATTAAATGAAGGTACTGTAGTTAATCCAGCTGGATGGTGGGGTAGAAAATGGAATAATTTTGCAGATAGCTGGTTTAGAGATTCTGTAGATGATTTAGAATTTATGGGTCAAAAATCAAATCCTAATTCATTTACTACTTTTACAAGACCTATTTCAGGAAGTTTTAATTTAGATATTAATTTAGTTAGCACTGATATATTTAAAAGCATGGGTATTAATTCAATGTCTATAGAAACTTTTAAAGCATTACGAGATAATGATCCTTTTATAAATATACTAAAGTATACATTAGAAAATGTTACTACTGATTATATAAATTCTATAAGTGAAAAATCTATGAGTCTTTCTTTATTAGATATATCAAATAAAAATACAGTACCATTACAAACAGAAAAAGAACTTAATAAAAAAGGACGTACTTACAGAAATTTATTAAATTTAATAGAAAAATTTCAAGAAGGCCAAGAACTTGCAAACTCTGATTCAAAAGTTGTAAGAGTAAGTAATAAAATTAGTAATAAATTAAGCGGATGGCAAACTTTAAAATCATTTGCTATAGATCCTATTAAATCATGGACTAATTATGTAGGTGCAACTTCTCAAGTTTATATTAAAGCAGTAGAAAGTATTGTTTCAGAAAATGCATTTTTTAGTTTACAAGGGTATAGTTGGATGAGACCAAAAACGATCAAAATTGTTACAGACATGATTGCACATGTTTATTCAAATAAATCACAATCTGCAAATTTGCAGTTATTAAATATGATGGACGGGATACCTAATAATTTAAAAGCAATTATTGGGGATCGAGGAAGTAAAAGCATGGCTAAATTTTTTGCTAGTGGTGATACTTTGTATTTTGACAGAAAAATTTTAGCTCAAACTGTAAGTATAAATTTATACTTAGCTATAATTTATCATAGTAAATTTGAAGTTAATGGTAAACAGACTAATCTTTTAGAACAAATAGAATTAGTTGACGGTAAAATACAAACTAAAAAAGGAGTTCCTGAAGAATATAAAATAGGTTTTGATACTGAAGGTAATAGAGTTATTGGTGAAAAAATAAAATTTCTTAAAAATGTTATAGCTACTACTTCTGAAAAAACAATTGGTTTAGCACGTGCTGATAATGAATCTATGATGTATCGAAATGTATTTATTAAATCTATGTTTTTTTTAAAAAAATTTTATTTAAAGCTTCTTTATAATAAAATAGGTGCAAGGACAAGAAAAGGTAGGCGTTTACATCCAAAATATAATTCTAATACTCAATTGCTTGAGCAAGGTCAATATACAGGAGCTCTGATTTTTATAAAAAATATTGGAGATTTACTTATTACACATATTAAATCTGGTAAATTACAAAGGATTTTTGGAAGTAATGCATTTAGTTGGAGAATGAAAGCAGGTATGGCTGCAACTCTTGCAACTATTATTTTACATTATTTGTTTGGATATTTAATGTATAGTTTGTTTAGTTGGGATACAGATGACAACCCAAAATATCCATTAGATGATGCTAAGTGGGACACTACAGATGAAGAATTAATGGATAAAATAAAAGCAGGTAGTGGTCCACTTAAACCTAAGTTTCCTTTAGAATTAAATAAAACTTATCAAATGAATACTAGAGATAATAAATATAGACGATTTAGATTTGATAATTGGTTGAAATTTCAAGCATTAAGAGTTTTATATAGATCACAAAAAGAACTTGATACTTATTATCCAGCACTTGTTCCTTTGCCTGAGTTCTATCCAACAAAATATCAGCCTTCATCTCAATTATTGAATGAAAGTTTAGGTTTAATAGGAGGTGGAGTTTTATCTGAAGGAGGAGTTATTGGGGATGGTCTTAAGCTAGTTACTATAGCAATGTCTCCAGAAGATCAACAATATAATGAACAAGATGTTGGTATATATTGGGGACAAAGAAAAGGAGATCATAAAATATATAATGCACTATATAAAATTGTTGGTCTTGATGGGCGACTTTTATATCCACCCATCGGGGTTGAAAAAGATTTTGCTAATTTTGGTCCTGCGTATAAATAATTAAATATTTATAAATTATATTCTTTAATTATTTTTTGTTTAATATCGTCATTAACTTTTAAAGTTTCTTTATCATATTCAGGAGCTGATAATAATTCTTTATTAAATAAGTCTTCTTCGTGTATATTTAATATTTCTGCAAATTCTTTATAATATTTTTCAGGATTTAAACATTTTAAAATCATTTTGTTTTTTTCGTTTAAATTTAAAAATAGCTTAAAGTTTTCTGAAAGTTCAGAGTATGATCCATTTATTATTTTATCATAATCATGTTTTAATACATATAAATTAAAAGTTATAATATCAAATTCATCATCTGTAAAAGTAGCGTTATAATATTTATTTTTTTCTATTGTTTTTTTATTTAATAAATAACTTTTATTTTGATTATGATACAATGCAATTATTAGTTTTTTTTCTCCTAAGTCTAAGTCTCTGATATTTAAATATGTTTCAATTGGTTCAGTTGATATATTTAATACTGGCCATAAAAAAGTTTTACTTTTTTGTATATATATTTTCATTGCTTCTAATAATTGATATTCCATTTTTTCCATTTTATTTTTTATTTAGATTTATTAAATTAAGTATGCTTTTTTTATTAATGTTTTTTATTTCTGGCCAATCATAATTTATAACTTTCCATTTATTGTTTTTTGTATCTGAACTATCCGATGAGCTTAAAATTAAACCATCTGTAATTTTTAATTCATATAAATAATAATCAAATCCATTTTGACTATCTTCATTTAGTACATCTATTTTGTTAAAATTTAATTTTATTAATTCTTTTTTTGTCATTTTTTCTTTTTATTTGGTGTTTTACTTTTTTCTAAACATTCATTACATATCCAAACTCCAATTTCTTGCATGTCAATAATATTTTTAATATTGTGACAATAATAACAAGGTTTTTCTTTTATTTTATTCAATTTTCTAAGTTTAAATTATGTTCATTTAATATCTCTCTTATAGATTCTCTTATCTTATCAGCCATATCTCTTTCAGCTTCTGTAGCTTCTCTTTTTTCAAAAACAGCATACTTTGTTGTGCTTCTAAGTAATTGGTCTAATTCCCACATAGCATTTTTCCACTTGTATCCATCTAATGCTGTTCTGGCATCGTCTTGTTCTTCAATAGAGTCAAACTCTAGCATTACTTTTCCCATATTTTCTAATTATTTTAAATGTTCTTTTAGTATCATAATTAAGTGTTATTTCTTCATCTTCTCTTATAGGATACCAAGCGATGGTATATCCATGATTAGAATTATAATCTTCATATTTTACTCTGTTGCCATTTACTGACTCAAGATAAATCCAAGGTATGTTTCCTACAAGAGTAATTTCAATACCTATTTTTTCAAGTCTATTCTTTAATATTGTTAGCACGTTCATTTTCTCTATATTTAATTTCTTTATCCATTAATTCAAGATGCCAATCATCTCCACCATAGTCAAGTACTGCTTTTAGGTAATTATCATCCATATCAGCAATAGCTATCCAAGTTAGTGGTTCTTTACCATCCTTACCTCTGCTACCCCTTACTGCATATTTTCTGACAACCTCAAAGTCATCATCTGCATAGACATAATGAAGTTCAATCTTATCCATATCCATTGCACCATATCTACTATACTCATTGCCACCATCTGCCATAGCATCATTTGGGCAACCACATGTTACATAGTCATGCACATGTCTACTTACTAATACTTTGTTACACTCAAGACATTTTACTGAATTATATACTATTTGTCTCATTTTTATAAGTTTTACTAATTAAATATAAGTTTTACAGAGGGACATCAGTGTCTCTTTGTTGTTTTTTCATCTTATTTTTTTTAAATTGTTTAAACCATTCTGGTATATCAGCTAATACAAAATCAGAATGCTCAATTAAAGTTGCATCTATTATTTGTTTAATCTCTTTCTCACTATACATTCTTTCAGCTTGCCATTTAGCACCTTCTTTAAAAGCATCTTGATTATAAGGTTGTTTAGCCCAATACTTTTCAGCAGCATCTTCTAATGTTTCTTTTTTCATATCATTTCTATTTAATTAATGTGGCAATTTTTACCACTTATCCTTTATTAAACTGTCCCAGATATTAGCTAAAGTTGTGACAAATGGGTGTAAATAGCTAATATATTAGTTACATTCCATTTTTTATCATGTTTAATATTTCTTCTCTTTCTTCATCTGTTAGTTTAACAGGTAGCTCATACTCTTTTGTATTGTTCAACCTACACTGCTCTACCTCTTCCCATAATGACTGAACATCATAACAAATAGGTTTTCCGTCATTAGTACTTGCTTGATCAATTGTTCCAAGAGGATCTCTCTCCCATAGATACCAACCAATCCAATCTGCTCCATCCTTACCATAGTACACCTCTAATAAAATGTTTATCACTGA
>Ga0181348_1001538_pt1 | contig 10194 bp, 9 predicted proteins | sample Su13VDMM110DN_FD_130092 | JGI IMG/M metagenome (GOLD analysis project Ga0181348, IMG submission 130092) | Freshwater viral communities from Lake Michigan, USA - Su13.VD.MM110.D.N | ecosystem: Environmental > Aquatic > Freshwater > Lake | place: USA: Michigan | collected 2013-07-16
AGAAGAATACTGGATATTATTGTGACCCTAATGGCACTTCAAGCTTAGGTAGATTTACTAATAGAACACATGCAGCAATGAATAGGGGTCATCATTGGATTACTCCTAGATTTGATTACACCGGTGATACTAACTATTGGACAGGTACTTTTGGTTGGGGAACAAATGCTGGAAACTGGGATAATGCTTGGAAAGCTGGTTTTTCTGGATGGGATATTTGGGGTGGTGGAACAGGTCACCCTCAAGGTGGTGGTTATGTTCACGCACAAGGTATCGTATCAGGTCAACACTATGCAACATCCGATGGTGGTGCGGCCTATGGATGGATGATGGTAGGTGCTGGTGATGCAACTCCAAATAGATATTGGGCAAGAGGTAAATGGGGTGGTGGTGTATCTGGTTGGAAAGAATTTGCTATGTATGGTGGTGGAGGTTCTGGTGACCTTCGTGCAAACGTATTCTATGATTCTGATGATACTGGATATTATTATGACCCAAATAGTACATCAAATGCCGCTGGTAGACAACGTGGTGGTACTTTATATGGACCTAATACAAGTTGGGGAGCATATCTTTACGTTGGTTCAAATGGTAGACCGGGTGGTGAAGCATCTGTTGTAACAACTAATGGTAACTTACACTTAGATTGTCAAAATGGATATGAAACTTATATTAACCACTATTCTGGAAATAGAACGTATCTTTATGAAATAAGAACAAACTTTATTTATGATAGAGATAATACTGGATATTATTGTGACCCAGCTGGTTTTTCTCAATTTAGTAGTGCAAACTTTAATAACTACATAGACTTTGCTAGACTAAGGCCAATTGGAGTTGGTGGTAACTCTGGACAAGGTACAAACCCGTATGATATCTTCCAAGAAGGTGGTGGATGGGGTTATCCTTATCCGGATTTAAGAATTGCATATCATACTGGTATTAAATTGGGAGCAAACGCTGGTTCTTATGAAGGAACTAGAGTTTATTCCGATTACGATATGAGTGATTTGTGTATTCAATTAGCAGGTTCATCCAATTACTCATTTAAGTATAAGTGGATGTGGACAAATGAGAGTGGATATTATTCTAGTGTAAATGGTGCACACTGGTATCCAAATGATTGGACTTATGGTGCGTGGAGAATGAATGGTAATAGAAATGGATGGTATGGTCACGTAATTGATTCATCTTATAGACCTCACTATATGTGGGAGAGTGGTAATGGTGGTTGTTATTTACAAGACGCAGGAAGATGGGTATTCTATCATTCATTAGGAAATAACTGTACGGGACATGGTACATCGGCAACATCAAGTTCATATAGAATATATGTTGGTGGTAGTATCTATGCAGAAGGTAATATAGTAGCTTATTCGGATAGACGTGCAAAAGAAAATATCACATCTGTAGATAATGCATTAGATAAAGTATTAAAGATGAGAGGTGTATTCTATAATACTATCAAAGATGAAACTAAAAAAAGACAAATTGGAGTAATTGCACAAGAAATAGAAGAAATATTACCTGAAGTAGTAACATATGCATCTGATGTTGATGAATATGGAGTTTCTTATGGTAATTTTGCTGGTTTATTTATAGAAGCAATAAAAGAACAAAGTGAAATTATAAAAAAACAATCAGAAGAAATTAAAGAATTAAAAGAAATTTTAAATAATTTAATATTTAATAATAAAGAATAAATTATGGCACTAATTAGAGAGTACGAATTACCAGGAACTGGGTTGAGTGTACCAAATGCATATCACGTAGTTACAAATGTAAAAGTTGAAAAAAGAATGGCAGACTTTAAACCACCTGTTGAAAATCCAAGACCTGATGGTGTAACACCAATGGATAGAAGCGCAGGTACGGAAGTATATTGGCAAGCTGGTTATACGGCAGAGGTAGCAGTAACTGTTTGGTTTAATAAAGCTGCAAGGGATGCTGATGCAAACCCAATTGGATTTATAGGAACAAATCCATCTGATAATAAACATGGTGTTAGTATTGGAACTGCTGGTATGGACCATAAATGTAAATTTATGTTAGAAGTGCCATCTGAATTAGACCATATGGCACAAGCATATAGACATTTATTAACTACTGATTATTATAGTGGTTCATTGGAAGTGTAAAAAAAAAATTAGATATATTTATACAATATAAAACACAAATATTATGGGATTAACATACGAATGGACATTAACAGGACTTAAAAAACAAAATACAGACAATTTATCTGATGTTATTATTGGTACTCAATGGAAACTAATAGGAACAGATACTAATGGTAATATTGGAACATTTAATGGAGCAACTCCATTTGAAGTACAAGACTTAAATGGTGATGGGTTTATTGATTATCGTGATTTAACAGAAGATTTAGTATTGGGTTGGGTAAAAAATTATGTAAGTGGTTCTAATCCTAGTACAAATTATATGAATCATATAAATCAGCAAATACAAAAACAAATTGATTATACAAAATATAGTAGAATTGAGGTTTCTGAAGCTGATATGCCTTGGTCACCTACTTCTGGTAGTATCACACCATCAACTGGAAGTGCGGCACCATTAGCGTAATTAACTAAAACTAATTTTTAAATGTCCAAAGTACATATTTAATAATAAATTTGTGTTTTGGACATTTTCTTTATATTTATATGAGTATTAATGTAAGTAATTACTAATACACATTTAAAAATACAAATAGCACAAATAAAATGGCAGAAAGAATCGTATCACCCGGTGTATTTACACGAGAAAATGACCTATCCTTCTTAGCGCAAGGAGTAGGACAAATTGGAGCAGCATTCGTAGGACCTTTTAAACAAGGACCTGCATTTATTCCAACTATTGTAAGAAGTCAATCGGAATTCCAACAAATTTTTGGAATACCTGATGGAACATATTATACTGAATATGCAGTACAAAATTATTTAAGAGAAGCTGGAGCAGCAACCATCGTAAGAGTTGGTGGTATTAATGGATATAAACAAGTAAAACCTTTAGGTATTTTAATATCTGGGTCTACTAATGGAAGTACTCAAAAATTAATATCTACTTTATATTCAACTACATTTGGTAATGAAGATGTAGGATTTATAAATGCAGAAACTACTATTACAAGTAGCGCTACTATACCTGGTTCATTTGTAATATCTGGAAAATTAAGTTCAGGTTCAGCAGCTGCAAATATATCCTCATCTATTTTAGCAACAGCAACAAATGATGTGGCTGATGTATTTGGTGAATCTCCATTTGGTGCTAAAGCAGCATACGCTTATGCATTCTTTGAAAATATAGCAACTTCATTTACTGGTTCATCTGATGTAATTGGTAATAAAGCAGTTGCTACTTTGATTTATCTACCTGAACAAGATTTTGAATATGATGTCCAACAGGCATCTACTCCTTACGTTGTATCTCAATTAGTAAATGGTGAAAGATTTGAACTTTTCCGTTTTTGTACGGTAGGACATGGTACTCCATACAATACTAAATACAAAATTGGTATTTCTAATGTTAAAGCAGCTGGACAAGATGCTTCAACTGATTACTCAACATTCTCTGTAACAGTTAGAACTTATGGTGATACTGATAAAAGAGCTAGTGTAATTGAATCATTTGGTAACGTAAACTTAGACCCATCATCTCCTAGATATATAGCTAGAGTGATTGGTGATAGATACTATTCAATAGATGATAATGGTAAAATTACTGAATTTGGTGATTATTCAAATAAATCAATTCATATTAGAGTTGAAGTATCTGAACCAGGTTCATTCCCAATATCAGCAGCACCATTTGGACATGCAGCTTATACAAATCCAATTGCAACACTTAGTGCTGATGCATCATATGTACCAGCGGTAGTTTTCCAAACTGGTTCGGCAAATAATACAACAACTTCTACTGTATATTATAGTGGTATGAATTTTGATACTGCTGGAGTAGCTGGGGATAACTCAATTTATCTAAACGCAATTCCTGATGGAGCATATGTGGGAGCAAATACAGCATTCTCATTTGATTCTCAAATGACTTATGTAATGACCGGTTCAGCTGGTAGTGATATGGTTAAGAGACAATTTATTTTAGGTTTCCAAGGTGGTTTTGATGGTGTATCTCCAACTGTAAAGATAGCATTAGCTGGTGATGATGATTGGGGACCTGCAAATACGCAAGGATTGAATTGTTCTAAATCAACGGCATCTGGTTCTTTGGGATATACAAAAGCAATTAACGCTTTATCTAACCCTGATGATTTTGATATTAATTTAATTTCAATTCCTGGTATTAATAGAGTATTACATCCTTCAATTGTAGATAAAATGATTGAAATGGTTGAAGATAGACAAGATTGTTTCTACATCGCTGATTTTACTGATTATGATTCATCAATTACTACCGCAACCGAACAAGCGCAAGCAGTAGATACAAACTACGCAGCTTGTTATTATCCTTGGGTTAAGACTATAGATAGTAATACTAATAAAATAACAACTGTTCCCCCTTCTACATTGTTACCAGCGGTATTCGCTAGTAGTGATAGATTATCGGCTGAATGGTTCGCACCTGCTGGTTTGAATAGAGGTGGTATCACTGGCGCAGTTAGTGTATTAAATAGATTAACGCACGCAGAAAGAGATATCCTTTATGAAAATAAAGTAAACCCTATTGCAATTTTCCCTGGACAAGGTATTGTAGCATTCGGACAAAAGACATTACAAGATAAAGCATCTGCTTTAGATAGAATTAATGTTAGAAGGTTATTAATTACAATGAAGAAATTTATAGCATCTACATCTCGTTACTTAGTATTTGAACAAAATACAACTGAAACTAGAGCAAGATTCATTAACACCGTAACTCCGTATTTAGAGGGTATCCAACAAAGACAAGGTTTGTACGCATTCAATGTTGTAATGGATGAATCTAATAACACACCGGATGTAATTGATAGAAACATATTAGCCGGAGCAATATTCCTTCAACCAACTAAAACGGCTGAATTCATAGTAATTGATTTCAACATTTTACCAACTGGAGCATCTTTCTCAGCATAATATAGAAAAACAAAAAATAGATATTTATTAATATAAAATAAAAAGCAAAAAAATGGCAGATAATATATTAAATTATACCCAAATGATAGCGGATACCTTCGAACCGAAGATGAAAAACCGCTACTATATGGAAATGACAAGTGTGGGTATTCCTGCATATATGGTTAAAACAGCAAACAGACCAGAAATAAATTTTGAAACTGTAAAAATAGACCATATCAACGTTTATAGAAAATTAAAGGGTAAAGGTGAGTGGCAGGACTTAAATATCACTTTGTATGACCCAGTAGTTCCTTCGGCAGCTCAATTAGTAATGGAGTGGGTGAGATTATCACATGAATCAATTACTGGTAGAGATGGTTACGCTGAATTCTATAAAAAAGATATTACTTTTTATATGTTAGGTCCTGTTGGTGATAAGGTTGAACAATGGACTTTAAAAGGAGCATTTATTACTAAAGCTGCTTTTGGTGAATTGGACTTTTCTAACACAAATGAACCAGTTACTATTGATTTAACATTAACATATGATTACGCAATTCTTGAATACTAATATTCAAAAAAACATAAAACTAAAGGGGATACTAAAATATCCCCTTTTTTATGCTTTCTAATTTTTTAAAAACTATGTATTTATATATACACTTAAACAAAGTAACGTTATGAACCAAAAACAGTATGATTTCCCAACAGAAGTATTAGATTTACCATCAAAGGGTAAATTATATCCAAAAGAGCATCCTTTATCTTCTGGACAAATTACAATAAAATATATGACTGCAAAAGAAGAAGATATACTTTCTTCTACAAATCTAATCAAAAAAGGAATTGTATTAGATAAATTATTTGAATCTATTATAGTTGATAATATTAATATAGATGATATATTAATAGGTGATAAAAACGCTATTGTTTTAGCAACCCGTTTATTGGGGTATGGTGCAGATTACAATATATCTTTTTATTCATCAAAAGCAGGAAAATCCATTGAAACAAAAGTAGATTTGGCTCAAATTAAAACAAAAGATGTTGATTATTCTAATTTTGCAAATCAAAATGAATTTGAATTTACAACACCTACTGGTAATAAATTAGTATTTAAATTACTTACACATGGTGATGAAAAATTAATTGATAAAGATATAGCAGCATTAGAAAAAATGAATAAAGATACATCTTATGAAATTACAACAAGATTAAGATATATGATTAAAAGTGTGGATGGTAATTCAGATTTAGGTCATATTAATAAATTCATTAATAATGCATTTTTAGCAAAAGATAGTAGAGCATTCAGAGAACATATTAAAAAAATCTCTCCAGATATGAACATGACATTTACATATGTACATGAAGATGGAGAAAGTGAGGTGGCGCCTATTCCAATGGGCGTAGGGTTTTTTTGGCCTGGTGACGAATCATAGTTTGTATCTCCACACTCAAATTTTTGAAATGGTGGAATATAGCAATGGTTTTTCTATGATGGAATTATATCAAATGCCAACTCATCTTAGAAGATTCTATTATAATAAATTGTTAGAATCTAAAAAAAGAGAAAACGAAGAAACAAAAAAAGCACAATCTGGAAACGCATCAAAAGTTAGGATTAAGAGATAACCACTCGTATTCCTAACTTTTTTATTTTATATCATATTTATAGATGAATTAGTGTAAATAAACGAAAATGGCAAAATATAAAATAAAAAAACATCAATTAAAAGAGTTTTTTGGACTGTTTACTAAAAAAAGAACACCTGAAAAACTTCAAAAATTAATTGATAAAGACCCTGTCTTACAAAAATTAAAGGCTGATGTAGATAAATTAAACTACAAATATAAGCCGGAAATTGATAAATTAAAAAATGATAGACCTGAAATGTTTAAAATGTTTCAGGATTGGGGATTAATACCAAACGATTATAACTAATGGCTGACAAATTATCAGATAAGGCCGAAGAAAAACGATTAGAACTTCTTAGAGAAATTGAAGAAGCTAATCAACGTATTGAGGAGCAAAACAAAAAGGCTGCGATAGTTGGTGCGGAAGAACGTAAAAGACTTGAAAAGAGAATTGAGAAAGAGAAGGAAAAGCTAAAGATTTTACAAAAACAAGCAGAACCATTAGAGAAACAAAATACATTAGCGGAAGAATATGAAGATTTACAAGATTCGTTAGGAACTTCTTTTACAAAATTAAACATTAATGCTAGAAAATTAATAACTACCAATAAAATAGGTGGTAGTGCATTTGCTTCTCTTGCTAAAGATATTTTAGATTTAAAAGACCAACAATTAGGATTAAGCGATGATGAACTTAAAATAAACCAAAAGAAATTAGAGGTTTATACAAATCTATATACATCTATTACAACTCAAGCGGAAGAAGCAGCTAAAGTAAAAGATGAAATGTTCGGTCAAAATGAAGTAGCTAATAGAAGACTTAAATTTGAAGAAAGTATTGCTAATTTAGGACCTGCCGAACAAAAGAAATTAAAAGATTTATTTCAATTAAATGAAAATTTAATTCAACAAGAAGAACGACTGAATCAGATAAAAGAAGAAGGAGATGACTTATATCAAAGATTACCATCATTTCTTCAAGATGGAGTTGATATGGCTAAAAAATTAGGAAAAAGCTTGAGTGCCGGAATGCTACCAATTGCAATTATTGGTGCACTAGTAGCTGCAGCACTAGTATCGTTTACAGAATTAGAAGAAGCTAGCGGTAAATTTAGACAAGAAACAGGATTAACAAAATCTCAAACGAAAGATATTTCAAATCAAGTTAGACAAATTCGTGCTGAATTTGCTGGATTGGGAATTGAAGCAAAAGATGTGTATGATACCGCTGCAGCTCTAACAGCAGAATTTTCTGATTCAAGTAAATTTTCAAAAGCAGTAGTTGCAAATATTACTTTATTAAATAAGCAATTTGAAATATCTCAAAAAGATGCCGCAGCTGTTAATATGGTATTTCAAAGTATGGCAGGATTATCAGCAGAAACGGCACAAAGTGCTTCTCAACAAGTAGCAGAAATGGCCAATTTGGTAGGAGTAGCTCCATCTAAAGTATTTAATGATATAGCCGAATCCGCAGAAGCTACTTACACTTATTTTAAAGGAGATGTATCATTAATAGCTAAACAAGCTATTGAAGCTAGGAGATTAGGTACTACATTAAAAGATGTATTAAAAACAACCGAAGACCTTTTAGATTTTGAAAATGGTATTGAGAAGGAATTGGTAGCTGCAACATTTGTTGGCGGCCAATTTAATTTATCTCAAGCAAGAGCATTAGCATATGCTGGAAAAAATGTAGAGGCTCAAAAAGAAATATTAAGACAAGTTGAAAGAAGTGGTAAGTTTGCAGACCAGGATATGTTTACTAAAAAAGTATTAGCAGATGCAGCTGGTATGACTGTTGAGCAATTAACTAAACAATTATTAATTCAAAAAAGATTAGGTAACTTAAGTGAAGCTGAAAAAAAGAGAGTAACCGATGCTATGGATAAGGGATTGGATATTACCAGTATGAGTGAAGACCAATTAGCAGCAAAAACCCAACAATTAACAAAAGAGCAAGAAATAGCAGATAAGGTTACTCAAATGGAAAATTCATTTAAAGGTATAGTTGCATCGTTGGGAGAAGGATTAGTACCATTAATGGAGGGATTGGCTCCTTTAGTTACTATGATAGCTACAGCATTTGGGTATGTATTTAAAGTATTAAATTTTATACCTGGTGTGTTTCCTGCAATTATAGCAGGATTGACAGCAATGTGGTTAATGACTATGAAAGTTGCTATTGCCGCTAAGATGGCAGCAATTGCTAAAGTTTATAGTGCATATGGAGCTATGCCTTTTATTGGTGTTGCATTAGCAGCTGGTGTTATTGCAGCAATGGTATCATCTATGGGTAATGCAAAGAATGTAGGTGATATGGCGATTGGTGCCGGTGGTAACGATGTGCAAATATCAACCGCCGAAGGAGGTATATTTAAACCATCACCAAATGATGAAATTGCAGTAGCACCAAATGCAATTGAAAATTTAAATAGAGCATCTCAAATGAGTAAGGCTGGTGCACTTATTCCAATTGGAGGAGATGCATTTCAATCTGAAGCAATTTCTATTTTAGTAAATGAAATGAAAGCATTAAGGAAAGAATTTTCTAATAAATCAAATAATGTTTATTTGGATGGTCAAAAAGTTACAAGTGGTATTGTTCTATCAAATGAACAAAGTAGTAGAAACAATTTTTCATACGGACAAAGAAAATAATATATGCCAAGTTTAGAACAATTATTTAAAGAAAGAAAAAATACTGCAGGACCAAATACTGGAAAAACCGCAGAAGAAATATATACACCACAGGATAGTAAACGACTTGCCCCTATTACATCAACTAATTTTGTAATTAATAAACTAAATAAACCTACAATATTTGGAAAAACTGCAGGTGGTTTAGTTGGGGATATTTTAAGTGGATTTGATGTTTTGCGTAATATGAACAAATTGAGGAATACCAGAAGTATAAAATTATCAGAAACTTTAAATGAACAAGAAGAAGTGGGTTTGAAACAATTTCAAAACTTCTCAAGACCTGTATTATATGGATTAGATTTTCCTAGAATTACAAATCAAAATACGAAAACTTTTCACTATTAATAGCATTAATTGTTTTTTTAATTAAAAAACTAGTTCCTGCTTTAAATAATTTAGAAACAACACTAGTAGCAGTTGATATTAAAAAATCTTTACTTTGTGCTACTATATTTTTATTAGATTTTAGTAAATTATTAACAAACCCAGGTACTTTATCTTTATTTTTTAAATTAATTATTTTTTTTCTAGTATCATATTCAGATATATAATCTTCTTTATTAGAATCATATCCTTTTGCAAATTCTTCCGCTACTTTACTTGGAATCATTGGGCCCGGTAATATAGAACCTAATAACCTACTACCAATATCAGATATTGCATTCAATGCTAATGGCGTTAAATTAGGTTTAGGTGGTAAAGTTGCTTTTTTTCCATTATTAAGTAAATTAGCCATAGCATCCCCAGCATAGTTACCAGCTGCCTCACCAATTATATCATCAAGACCACCAGCAGCACC
>Ga0181348_1001542_pt1 | contig 10186 bp, 15 predicted proteins | sample Su13VDMM110DN_FD_130092 | JGI IMG/M metagenome (GOLD analysis project Ga0181348, IMG submission 130092) | Freshwater viral communities from Lake Michigan, USA - Su13.VD.MM110.D.N | ecosystem: Environmental > Aquatic > Freshwater > Lake | place: USA: Michigan | collected 2013-07-16
TGCGGATCGGCGTGCCATGTTATCGGCGATTCTTTGCGAAGAAGTAAATTAAAAATCCCGACAAAATAATTGCCGCCCCGATTGCAATATTGCGTTGCAGGGATACGGCATCCAACGCGGTTTTGGGAGCCATATTAATAATGGGGGCGCGGGATGCAGAAATTTCAGGGGTAGAAGATAGCCCCGTGTCGAACATGGTAGTAGCCATTAGAATTTTTTCCTTATGATATAGATACCAAAAAATGCTATCGCAATCCCCACCACACATCCCAAAGTGAACATGGTTCCCGTGGGATTCATGCTCAAGTTAGTCAGGCGCGACAGGGGATTGGTATCAAATGAAATATCATCCGCTACAGGGACAGCATCAACGCTGGTTGCCATAAATTATTTCCTCGTAGTAAGAACAAGGCCAAACACAATCAATGCCCCAGCAATTGCTAGAGAACCCGTGTTGCTTTTGGTCGGTTGTCCTGCCAACGCGGAGTTATAAGCACCGATATCTTGTTTGAGAAGCATTAAATCGGCAGGGTTCAAGAATTGATTCTCACCCTGTTCTACAAAATCTTCTTCGCCATTTTGACGGCGCATTGTTCTGCGCGCGTTAGCCTGTGCAAGGACAATAGATGCTGTGCCTTGCACGGATGGATCAAGCCAATAAGGAATAGTGGGCATATACGATTAGGTAGCGAGTACTTCTAAAGCGATCAAGCCTAATGCAATAATGCCGATTCCGCTTTCTTTAGGTTCTTCTGGTGCAGGAGTTTCAGTTTCAGGTTCTGAGTCAGAAATTGAAGTATTACGATATGTAGTAGAATTGCTGACCCCACCACGCGTTGAACTGCTAATTGCGATTGGAGTTTGAGTGATAAATTGAGAAGACGGAGTTTCTCCCACAGGTAAAGTTGTCTCATCTATTGCAACATAGTCAGGATCAGGAACGCAATTGCCCGTGTTTGGACAACAAGGATCAGCGTCAATATAACCTTCGGCACAGGGTTTGTATAATTTTATACACCTGACTCCTGTGCAGGGATCAATTTCTTCTTCATAAATTTCCTCAATGGAGTAACACCCATCGCGAGCGTTTGAAATTGTCCCCTCTGGACAGGTGATTTGATCCATGATGGGGTAATTCGCTTCAACCTCATCGCCCGTTTCTGCCCCCTCACCCATTGGGCGAATGATAATATCTGTTGTTGAAAAATCAGAAAACATTTAGATCACCGATAATGCTTTAAGAGCAATCAATCCGATGGTGACCCATCCTAACCCGCCTCCTTGTGCTGGATCGGCAACTTCTGCTGTACCTTCTGCTGTATCAACCGCCGCAGTCGTTCCAACCGCATTCTGTTTAATAGTTGGCGTGTCAAGGAACAAGCCGCTAGACGCACCTGCCGTGCCAAACAAATCCCATGTGCTTAGTGAAGTAGGCAAAGTGTTAGGATTAGCAATCGGGTTGTTCGTTACATTTGTGTACTGCCCAGTTGACTCATTAAAGCTGGGCGAGCCGCCCATGTAATTAATTCCAGCACCTGTCACATTGCTGAAAGTATCGTAAACAGATTGTTGAAGCGGATTAGCGATACCAACCTGTGTGGCAGGATTGGTTCCCTGCGTATTGCTGAAATTTACACCTGATGGCGCAGAATAGCTTCCGCCCATAATTGTGTCACTTGGCATAAAGCCAACTGAATTGTAGTCGGTAATCCACGGACTTGATCCTGATGGAGTGATTGGAGTTGAATTTAGCTGTGATGGATATTGTGCAGGATTGCTCCCGCTTTGCCCGTAGTATGCGGGCGATTCTTGTAGTTGCATATTTCCTCCTGATGTTCCGCCCCATGATCCTACACCAATTGATGATGAGCTTCCCCATCCGCCTAATGATGCTTGTTGTGGTGGTTGCGTTGGCGGGTTAGTCCCACCAGTTGAAGATGAACCTCTAAAATCTGCGGGTTTACCCGCGCCTATGCCACCTTTACTTGCGTCCGTGCCTGTTCCCGTTTTACTAAAATCGGCAGGAGAGCCAGTATCTTTGGGAGGCGCAGGGGGAGGTTGAGGTTGAGGGCTGCCTCGGCCGCCGCCACCACCGCCGCCGCCGCCACCACCACCGCCAGCTTTTTTTCGTTCTTCTTGTTCGGCTTTTTTTTGCGCCCGTTGCTTTTCATATTCACGCCGAGTTTTTTCTTGATTTTCACGCGCTTTTTCATCGCGTTTTTGCTGGTCGCTTTTACGAGGGGGAGGAGGAGGCGGTTGATAAGGGTTTGGATCTTTATAATCTGGATCGCCGCGACGAGGCGGATCTTTTGGTTTTGGATAGTCAGGCGGCTCAGGTTTAGGATCAGGACTTGCGCTGTCTTGATTCTCATTAACATATGAAGACCAACTTCCGTCTGCATTTTGAAATTGCGAGCCTTTTTGACCATCTTTAAGTTTCCCATCTTGATACCCATCATAATAACTAAACGAGTCAATTGTTTTTGATTGTCTAGAATATTTAGAAAAGTCTGTAAACATAAATGTCCTTACTCAAATAGGTATTGGTTCTAGCTTACTTGTCAATCCCAACATTCCAGTTTTTCGTATCCTTTTTCTGACCCCGCCAAGGTAGTACTTTAGAGTTCTTTTGTAGGTTGCCGTATTAATTTGTTTTCTGCGGTCGCTACACATTCCAGTTGCATCAGTTTTGGTTACTTGATTTGGATGCTCTCTTCGATATGCCATAACCCGCATTGAGTCATAATAAACTTTAGCATCATAAAAATAACTTTTTATAAAAAAATCTTTATCGCCTCCAACATGGCAATCTGAATATCCCCGTATGTCTCTAAAGTAAGAGTTCCTAACGGCGCACGCAGGGTTAAAAAATACCCCCTCCCTATGTATTCCAAGTAGATCAAATTTGTAAGGTTTAGGAATTCCGTACTGGTCGGTGATTTGCCCATCTGCCGTCATCCATCTGATTCCTGCCGTGTAGATATCAAATGATTCTTTTTGATATGCCTCAAGCGCATCCGCTATCCGCCAACTGGGGGAAATATCATCCGAGTCAAAAACAAAAAACAACTCGCCTTTAAAATTGTCAAACACCGCGTTGGTTGAAAGATAGAAGCCAATGTTTTTAGGATTTTTATAGAATCGGATTCTGGGGTCAGGAAACTTTTCCCAAATCTTTTGGTTGAATCCTTCTCCGCCCGTGTCATCCACAATGTGGAGAATCAAATCTTGATGGGTCTGGGTAAGCGCGGATTGAACACACTCAAAAACATATTCTTCGGTTAGGTGATAGGATAGAATGCAATCAACCTGCATTCCTATTCTTTAGCAAAGTTTGTAGGGGCTAATCCACCACTAATTTGTCCTCGAATTGCGGCTTGTCGTGCGGCGGCAACATTAAGAGTGGTTTGATCAAAAGTGGTTCCTTGCGGTTGAATCTGTTGCGCCAACGCGCCCTGCGCTCTGAATTCAGCGGCAAGAGAAGGCTGATAGTTATATATAATTCTGCCTCTAGAATCCCGTGTGAGAGTGGTTGAAGTCAAAGGTGCTTCAATTGTGCGGATGGTTCCAGTAACAGGTTGTTGAGCGTTAAAGTAAAGATTTTCCCCCTGCTTTGCGCCCGTAATCATATTAGAAGCATTAAGAATTTTTCCAACAGGGGAACTGGCAAATCCTACATCCGCGCCGTATACGGCGGCAGTCTCAAAATCTGCTCCCTGCGCCAAACTTGATCCAAACGCGGTAAACCCGCGAGCAATTGGAACCCCGACCATCCCGATTGGTGCGGCAACACCTGATGCGGCCAATCCCATTTGAGCAACATCCAATGCCGCGTAAGTTGCATATTCTGCCGCCCGCGCTTCATTTCCAACACCAGCATAGTAATTGGCTGTTTGAACATTTTTATAAACACTTCCGCCAAAAAAGTTTGTTGCCGCCAAACCGATATCGGTTGGAGATGCGCCGCGCCCAGCCTGAACACTCATTTGCTGACCCGCTCCAATTGCGCCGCTTGCAAGTTGCGCGCCAAGAGGCGAAACAATTGATGTAAAATCACCAGCGGCTCTTAATGCGGTTTGCGCTAAAGTTGCGCCAAAATTTGTATAGTTTTCGGTGCTGGGTTGGAGTGCGGCTTGATATCCTTGGCTAAATAAATTTGCGCCTTGCGCTCCATACCCAAACATTTGAGATGCTGTTTGAAGTCTTTCAGTATCTTTTTGAAACGAGCTAGCTCTGCTTTGCAAACTACTTGCCCGTTGCTGAATTTCTTGACCTCTTGCTTGCAAAACACTCGCTTGTATTTGCGCTCCCGCAAGTCCATCAAACCCAGCCTGAACTTGAAATTGATTTCGATTTGCAATTCCTTGATTTAAAACGCCTATACTAGAATTTAAATTCGCTTGAAGATTAAAGGCTCCAGCTTTAAGAGCGTTGGCATCAGAATTTAAACTTTTTGCTTCATTGGCAAGAGGTATTCCATTAAATAAAGCGTTTCCAAGATTTGCCAAACTAAACGCGGCATCAGCCATTGAAAATGCTTTTCCAATATCTTGCGATGTTTCAATGACATCATTTAATTGTTGTTTTGCCGCTTCAGCGGCGGCATTTGCATCCGCCTGTGAAATAGAATCATTTCCGTAGTCATACGGGTTATCGTATACATCACGATCATAGCCCTGTTCATCAGGAAAATCTTGATCCACGGGGCAATATTCATTGCCCGCGCTATCTGTTTTTACTTCAACAGGGCAATCTGGAGGAATATTTTTATTCTTCCCAGAAAAATCAGAATTTGGTGTGGGTGGGCGAAGATTGGGCGGGGTAACTCTTAACGGCGGCGGTGTTGAAGAAGCAGTTTTAGCAAAATTGCTCGCGCGAGAATTTAGCGCGGATGTTCCACCTGATCTACCGAAGTTTGAAAAATTGGCGGGAGGGGGCATAAATTATTCTTTGGCAAAATTGATATAGGTTGGGGCGTTGGTAATTCCTGCCCCTTGAAATTGTTTAGACATATCGTAACCGCCCATTGCGCGATCAGCAATTTGCGTTGAAGTTGTTGTAGGTTTGGGAGCAGGAGCGGGAGCGGGCGCAGGTGCGGGAGACGCTCTAAATACAGATTGCGCTATAAAATTTATAGCACCAACTGCTTGGCCTATTGGTATCAACGGATTTAATACTTCTAATGTTTTTTTCCACTCTCTTTGATCCGAATCTTTGTCAAAAGAAGCGGAGTCTTCACCGCCATTTTCAGCGGTGCTGGGAATATCCTTTGAAGGATTAACGCTGAATTCGGCCATTGCCGTGCGCCCTTTATTTGTTCTTTAGGAAAATAAATCCCGCGAGTGCGGCAACACCAAGACCAGTATAGAGCAGGGTGTTGTTTGTTTTTGGAGCAATATATTGTTGCTGTTGTGCTGGATAATTGTAGGCGGGATATAGCGGGTTGTTTGGATAATAGGGCATATTGGGATACTGCATTACGCCCGTCTGCCCTCCACCTACAATTGTTGTATTACCTTTGATTGATCCGATAATGCCACTAATTGAATTTGTCAGGTTTGAAATTCCACTTGTAACACTTTTAAAAGTATCTTCCCATTCACCTAATGCGGCGACAGGTCTTGTTGTTCCACGAAAGTTTAAATTTCTGTCACGGGTTACAAGCGCAATTTTCCCAGATGCCGCGTCACGAATAGGGCGACCGCCAAAAATTTCCTGTCGAAGTACTTGGTTCATTTTTTCTTTTTATCCTCTTTGGCGATAAATAGTAGCCCCGCCCCGATTAGCAAGCCAAAAGGTAGGAAATTTGTTCCGCTGGATTCTTCCTGCGGTTGTACGGGGGGATAAAAAGGATATCGAGGAGGCGAATACCCATTCTCGGTATATGTACCCGCTTTATCTTCAGGCTTTTTTTCTCCTAGAAGCGCATCAAGGATTTTCTCGAACGGGCTTTTCCCTTCATCAGTACTTCCGCCAGCAACTTGGGATTCTTCTTCACTTCCCGTGCCACCTTGTTCCGCAACTCCAGAAGATCCCCCCGCGCTAGAGCTATTCCCTCCCTGATCACCGCCCCCATCAGTTGGCCTATCCTCATTTACTAATCCTCCCGAAAAATCGGTTGACCCGCCAGCATAAACTGGATCTTGAACTTCTTTTGGATTTCCAAAAGGAAGCGGATCAGTTGTGGGTTCAGTTGGGTAATACTTTGCACCCGCAATGTTATCATCTTGCGAGACAATTGTAATGATGTCGGTAAACGACCCCTGATTTTGAAGGGCATCTTGCGTTCGTGATTCTTCGGCAAATTGAGCCGCCGCTTGTGCCTGTGCAATTTGTGCCGCCAGTTGATCTTCCTGCGCCCGTTTAGAAATTGCAGATTGCCTTTGTGCTTCAGCTTCAGCCTCTGCCCTTGCCCGTGCCGCCGCATCCGCTTCAGCCTGTTGCCGCGCCGCTTCTTCAGCTTGTACTTGTCTAATCTGCGACTGCCTTGCCGCTTCAGCGTCCGCCTCCGCTTTAGCCTGTGCCGCTTGTTGTGCCGCCGCTTGCTGTGCCACCACTTGAGCCGCCGCTTGCTGTGCCGCCGCTTGAGCCGCCGCCTGTGCCGCTTGCTGTGCGGCTAGTTGCGCCGCCGCTTGTGCCGCCGCCGCTTGTGTCGCAATTTGAGATGCCACTTGTGCCGCCGCCTGTGCCGCCTGTGCTACCGCAAGTTGTGACGCGACCTGAATCGCTTGAAACTGCTGATCCTGAACCGCGTTAAGTTGAGTGACAAGGCTGTTAATCATCTGCTGAGAAGTTTGAACCCCTACAGAATTTCCTCGCGCTTCATTATCAGCTTTCAGTTGCTTCCAGAAATCTAAGTCCGCCTGTGTTGCGGAGTAAGTGGTATTAAGTTGCGCCTGAATAGTTAAAACATTATTATACGCCGTAGTCGCACTCGTTCCGCTTGTAGAAGTTAAATTGCCAGTATTAACGCTGGACTGAATCCCACTAGCAATCGTCGTTACATTTGACAGGATTTGGTCAAACGACGATAGCAATGACCAGATATCACTCATGGGACAAGCGGCACTACCGCAAGCCTGTCACCTGTTTTTCTCTCAAATGGATTTGTTTTTTTGCACCCGTCAAAATCATGAGTTGTTCCACCTATCATAAATTCAGAGAACACATGATCAGCATAAGAAGTATTTCCAATGTTTGTTGCAACTGCCCGAACATTAAATCCTACTGCTTTCATTAGAGTGTTGAACATAAGTACATGATCGTCGCAGTCACCAAAAATCTTTCCTGTTTGTGCATACTCCTGAAGCATTTTTGGAACAGCGATAAAGTACTCAACTCCAATAGGGTCGCGAACATAAAGCATATCATTTACAACAAATTGCGAGATCACATTAAGCTGGGTCAACTGGTCATCGTTAACCATTGCCCTTGGCATCAGGGAAAGCGCGAATGCCCGAACAGAGGGCATGATTGAATACTTCTGTGATAACTCTTCGATGCTTGCTAGAATTTGCTCGGCATCGGACGATCCATCCGAAAGTGTCTTAACATAAACACCCCCCGCGCCTACCCAAGGCGAGGATGCGCTGAATAGTGCGGGGGAGTTTAACATAAAAAGGTTAGGCTTGTGATTCCTCCTCTTCACCATCTTCGGAATCTTCATAGATGTCAAGCCACTCCTTGCGAACCTTTTCAAACCAAGGTTTAAATGGAATGACACGATCTTCCAACAGCATCATGTTTGTCCACCATGAATCATTGGATAAGAAGTCGCTGATCTTATCAGATTGCGCTTCATCAATTAGATCGCTGATGACATTCACCGCACTAACTGGATCAGTATCCTTATTTGCTAATCGAAGGATCATTTCCGCAACTGCTTTAATATGATTAGGTACATTTGATTTCGGTTGAGGCATATTAGGATTTTGCTGTGCCATTTCAGGCAAGGGAACGGGTGCGGGAGCAGGTAGCTGTTGCGGGGCAAGTTTGCCCATCAACTGACCTGCCAACGGAGCCATCATGCCGATGATGGTGTCCATGACATCGTTCTTTCCGCCACCGCCGCCATCACCCGACAAATCCTTCAACTTCACAAACGCGTCAACCAGTTGATCCACGCCCTGTGTCTTTTGGGTCATGATTGCTGACAACATAGTGTTCATCATAGATGACATCGTCGTGTCTTGCTGTGGCTGATGGCGATTCATGGTAGTGATGAGAGTTAACATCTGCGCGTTGCTATCCTGCATCTGTTTCATCATCATCTGGAATGTTTGAGCATTGCGATCGCTAATCGATTCAATGACATCCCTCATGCTTTCGCCGCCGCCCGCGCGTTCCCTAACCGCGTCAATGATGCGAGGGATTGCGTCGATTGCACTTGAAGGCGCGGCCTGAATGCCATCGGTGTAAGGACGAACGGATGAATCAACATCCCATGTCCAAGATTCGCCAAGTCTTCCATTCGGCAAACGAACGCGAGACAAGTATTGCCCGCCGCCGTATTCAACTTGGAGTTGGTCTTCATCGTATTCATCAATCGGAATGGTTGCGAGAACGCCGAACCTTCCTGTTTGCCGATTCTTTCGCGATACCATGACCTTGGCTCCAGTATTTTTATTTGCGGAAAGAATGTTCTGAACTTTCTCACCTTCTTTCGCCAACCGCCGTTCTTCCGCCGTCATGCCATCGTTACCTGTAATTGTAGGCAGTTCATCCGCATTCGGTGCGGTATGATCCAGATCATCAAGGATCGTGCTTTCAACTCTGTTGCGCCGCCGCTTACGCGGTGCTTCCATCTGCGCGAGTTCACTCGCACCTATACTGAATGTTTCATCGCTCATTTTTTTCATATCTCCCTTCAACCATGTTTAGTTTGTACCCGTCAGCAGTAAGGCGGTCGAAGACCTTGCTGTTGAACATTCTGATGCGATGCATCATGGAGTGATCAACCATGACCCCTCCCTCGGTGGGAACAATCGCGCATTCGGCAGGAACAAGTGCCAAAGGATTCTCCGTTATGAAAGTATGAATCCGAGCGTCAATCATTTGATGAAAGTATTCTTCATCAGTCACGAAATAAATTGGATGACTTGATAAGGAGATTCACACTTCATGATGTCTTTGCAGTCATAAAGTTTAAGAAGATCACCATCCTCTGGTTCAATGACATGACCTTTAATCGATTTGTCATATCTAAAATAGGTTGGGGTTTCAAATGGATGATTGAAAATTTCAATGCGGTAGTCTTCGCCCTTATCTAAAATGGCGATCGCATATTGAATATGCGACAAAGGATAGTTCATAACCTTGTTCTTAACGATCAACTCACCTTCCAAAGGCTCCGCAGGGTCGCGAATGATGACCCGCATCTCATATTCCGACATTGGATACATGAAAGCATCAGGAAAACGCATCTCCTGACCATTTTCAAAGCGTAAAAAGCCTAAGTAATAACGGGGGGGTTTAGGTAATTGTTGTTTCATCGCCACATTCAATAGGCATTCAACACCATAGTCAACCCATATTTAACCAGCGTCAACGCCATAAGCCACCATAGTCAACGCCATGTCAACGCCATGTTTTTAGCTGTTTCGGTACAAAAAGGAACCCCCCACCAGTTTTACCTGATGGGGGGTTCTGCATGGACACACAATGAATATAGGAGTAACAGATGCCAATACTTCAATACTTCACCAATTTAAAGTACTGAATTGCCTGTGTCAAATAAATACTTTGACTAAATCGGCAATCTTTTTTGTTATATCCTTTAAGTCATCGAATGGAATTTCTACTCCTCCAGAACTTACGCCTGTAGCGTCTGTCTGCTTGATACGCAACAACTTCGACCCTAAATCGGGTGAGATCATCATCGTCGTACCATCAGACAATCCAAAGGAGAGTCCCATGTTATTTACCTACCGCGACTTCGTACAAAGCGAAGGAACGAGGATTGCCGTTATCGTCCTTATACTTTGGGGAGGTCTTCGTGCCTGTCTTGCGAATCACAACACGCTTTCCGATGTATTTGCACTCTTCCTGATCTTCATCAAGGAGGGTGTTGGCAAGGCTCGCTTGCATAGGCAATGCAACGCGGGTCTTGTCCTTGGTCAATTCAACGAGCAGGAGCGGCTGTTTGATGCTCTTGTTCGTGCTGGCGATAAGTTCCAGCGGTTTGCAA
>Ga0181348_1001543_pt1 | contig 10181 bp, 13 predicted proteins | sample Su13VDMM110DN_FD_130092 | JGI IMG/M metagenome (GOLD analysis project Ga0181348, IMG submission 130092) | Freshwater viral communities from Lake Michigan, USA - Su13.VD.MM110.D.N | ecosystem: Environmental > Aquatic > Freshwater > Lake | place: USA: Michigan | collected 2013-07-16
AAATAAAATGTAAATAAAATGTGACATATATAATTTAGCAATGAAAAAATGTGAAGGAAATTATTATGCCATCAGTTAATATTGATACTGAACTACAAAAGTTTCTAAAAGATACTAAACTATATGATGGTCCAATCAACGGTAAGATTGGACCATCTACATATGATGCTATTGATAAACTTTTGGATCTATATAAAATTGAAGACAAGGGTTGGAAAACACCTCGACGAATTCAAGCAGCAAAGCAGATTTTGTTTTCTGTCTATAAGATTCAAGTTGGTAAGATTGATGGTCTAATAGGTCCACAAACAAAATATGCTCAAGATGTATTTGAAGCAAAATTAGTTCCTGTTTGGCGTGATATAGTTGTTGAATTAGAACCACCAAAAACAGCAGATAAGAAAATTAACGAACTTCATGTTGCTTGGCCACTTCAAAAAAACTGTATGGAATTTTATGGTAAACCCGGCACCAATCAAGTCAAATGTGAATTGCCTTTTGATATGGTCTTAGCCTGGGAAACAAAGAGTAAACTAAAAAGTTATAGTTGCCATAAACTCGTCAAGAATACTATGGAAAGAATTTGGCAACGTACTTTTGATTCTTATGGCTATGAAAAAATCAAAGAACTGAGACTCAACTATTTTGGTGGTTGTCTTAATGTACGTAAGATGCGTGGTGGTTCTGCTTGGTCAATGCATTCTTGGGGTATTGCGGTAGACATTGATCCAGATAGAAATGACCTTCATACATCTTGGAAAAACTCTCAAATGTCTAAGCCAGAATATAAAAAGTTTGTTCAATTTTGGTATGATGAAGGAGCCATTAATCTTGGACTAGAAGCTGATTATGATTCAATGCATTTCCAGTTTTCCCGTTTGAGATGATTTTTAACTTAATAATTGCATTTTTAAACAATGTTCATACTAGCATTACTTCAAATAGATAATGAGGATGATGAATGAAATTGCGAATTGAGAAACAAGTAACAGTTATTACACCCGCAATTGGTAAAGTTCAACTCAAACAAGCATGTGAAAGTGTAGCTAAACAAACATACAAAAACATTAAACATCTTATTGTAATCGATGGACCTGAATACTGGAGTGATGTGATATATGATAAAATTTCAATTGATCTGGACAAAAGTAATCTACAAATTACAGTTACTCCGTATAATACTGGCCGTGGTAAGTTTTACGGTCATCGCATTTATGCAGCATATCCTCACTTGGTTGAGGGAGATTATGTGGCATTTCTGGATGAAGATAACTGGTGGAAAGAAAACCACATAGAAAAATTAATTGATAAGATCGAAGAAAAGAATCTTGATTGGGCATATTCTTTACGTGATGTTTATGATAATGAAGATAAATTCTTAGATCATGATTGTTGTGAATCTATTGGAAAATGGCCAATCTTTCAATCTTTAGGTAGTAATAGTGAAGCACATTTAGTTGATACTTCATCATATTGTTTCCGTCGTGATTTCCTCATTCAAGTATCACAACACTGGCATTCAGGATGGGGAGGAGATCGAAGGTTCTATAACATTTTAACTAAACACCTCAATCATACTAACTTTGGAACAACAGGATTACATACTCTCAATTATCGTCTTCCAGATATACAGAAGGCTTATGGTGGAGATATGGATTTCTTTAAACGTGGAAACGAAATCATCAAAACATATTATGGAGGAAAATATCCATGGAATTAAACGACAATAGGAGTCTTAACGACAATAGGAGCCTTAACGACAATAGGAGTCTTAACGACAATAGGAGCCTTAACGACAATAGGAGTCTCAAAGATTTAATTATCGGTGGAGCATCTGGATACACTTGGGATCAACTAAAGTATTGGGTCAATTCTATTCGTAAATCTGAATTCAATGGCGATGTAGTTCTTGTCGGCACTGATATGACTAAAGAAACTATTGATAAACTCACAGAAAATGGTATAGAATTATCCTTATATGGACAGAAACAAGAAAATGGAGATGTAATATCTAATAATAATAGTGTTCCTCATGTTCAAAGATTTTTTCAAATGTGGAATACACTTAATCAAACAAAAAATGATTATCGATATATTATTACCACTGATACACGTGATGTTATCTTTCAAAATAATCCGTCACATTGGTTAGAATCTAATCTTACATTACATTCAATGGTATGTTCATCTGAAGGAATAAGGTATAAGAATGAACCATGGGGTAATCAAAATCTATATCAAGCATTTGGTCCATATTTTCATAATATGTTAAAAGATGAAAAGATTTATAATGTTGGAACAATTGCAGGTGAAGCCCGAGTTATGAAAAGTATATTTCTTCTTCTATTCCAATTATCAATCAATCGTCCTATTCCTATTGTTGATCAAGCAGTATTTAACTTTATTACATCTATTCATCCATTTAGCACAGAGACATATTTTACTTCTAATTCAGATTCATGGGCAATTCAGCTTGGCACTACAATTGAAGCAGTTAAGTCTGGCTCAGGTGATATAGGTAAAGAAGTATTGGGTAATCCATCAAAACTTATTGAATATCAAATGAAATATGAAGATGTTCAGCCTAATATTAGAGTTGATGGTATGGTTCAAACGACAAGCGGTAATCTATATACTATTGTGCATCAATGGGATCGTATACCTGATTTGAAACGAAAGATTGAGGAATTATATGCTTGATAATGTTTTAATGAATCCAGATATGTTCACAATAGAACAATCAAAACAAATGGGAATTTGGCCACCAAGTGATATTGTTTCACATGGTATATTTCGCTATATTACCAGACTTAAAGAAGAAAATCTTACAATCTTAGATGTTGGTGTAATGAAAGGTGAAAATGCCTACCATATGCTAAGTCTTGATGAAAAAAAGAAAATAAAGAAAGTATATGGTATCATTTCACAAGATAAAGGTGATCCAAAAAATGATTATGAGACAGTTCTAAAGAAGAATATGGAAAATCAAGATAGATTCAGCCTCGACTATACAAATCAGCACTGTAATGTTGTTTGTATTCATGCTCATTCTGATATCTATGATAATCTACATAAGTATTATAAAATTCTAAAACATAACGGAATCTTCTGTGGCAATGAACATAATCTAACACATGTCAAAGAAGCTCTAGGTAAGTTTCGACGTGAAGTGAAGATTGGTACTCCTATCATGGTATCAAATGATTGCTGGATGTGGTATAAGAGGTGATAAATGACAAATAAGAAAACAGCATTAGTTTGTGGAGCCGGTGGGTTTATTGGCAACCATATGGTCAATAGACTCAAAGAAGAAGGTTATTGGGTAAGAGCAGTAGATATCAAAGAGCCAGAATATTCAAAAACTAATGCAGATCATTTTGTCCTTAGTGATCTTCGCACTCAAAGAAACGTCCATGAAATTATTAGTTATGCAGGAGTAAATAGAAATCAATATCAGATATTTGACACACAGTTTGACAAACCATTCGATGAAATCTATCAATTTGCTGCTGACATGGGTGGAGCTGGCTATATCTTCACTGGTGAACATGATGCTGATGTAATGCACAATTCTGCTACAATTAATCTCAATGTTCTTAATGCGCTTAATACATATAATCAATATAACAAGGTAAATAATACAAAAATCTTTTATTCATCATCAGCATGTATTTATCCTAAGGAAAATCAAATTGATGCAAATAATCCAAACTGCGAAGAATCATCAGCATATCCGGCAAATCCGGACAGTGAATATGGTTGGGAAAAACTCTTCAGTGAAAGACTATATTTATCATATAATCGCAACTATGGCATTCCTGTTTGTATTGCTCGTTATCATAACATCTACGGTCCATTAGGAACATGGCAAGGAGGTAGAGAAAAAGCACCTGCTGCCGTCTGCCGTAAAGTTATTACATCTGATAAAGAGATTGAAATCTGGGGTGATGGCAAACAGACAAGATCATTTCTTTATATTAATGATTGTATTGATGCTACACGATTACTAATGAAATCAGAGTTTATGGGTCCAGTAAATATTGGTTCAGAAGAAATGGTCACTATCAATGGACTGGTTGATATTGCTTGTTATTTTGACAATAAAACATTAAAGAAGAAATATATTACTGGACCTCAAGGTGTTCGTGGTCGCAATTCTGATAATCGTCTTATTGAAGAAAAACTTAAATGGAAACCAAAATATTCACTAGAAGATGGTCTAAAACAAACATATGATTGGATTAAACAACAAAATAGGTTAAATTATGAATAACTTGAAAACATTTCCTGTCGTTAAATTAGGATTTACTGATACTTTCGGTGCTATTGAAAACTTCTTTACCAAAATATTATCAGAAAAATATCAAGTAATTAGAGACGATCAGAATCCTGACTATCTTATTTTTGGTGATAAGAATTTTGGTACTAATAATATCAACTATGATAATCGCAATTGTATTAAAATCTTTTATACTGGTGAAAATGAACGACCTTGGAATTACAGATGTCATTATTCAATCTCATTTGATCATGACACATTTGATGGTAAAAATTATAGATTGCCATTATATGTAATTTATGACTATGATAATCATTTTCGTGATGTTCCTAACACAAATAATATCAACAGAAACACGACTGATCTTTTAGCAAATAAAACATTTTGTTCGTTTGTTGTCAAGAATGGAGGATGTCAAAAACGTAATGATTGGTTTAATAAACTTAATGAATATAAAGGAGTAGCATCTGGTGGTCCTCTTTACAATAATATTGGTTATGTTTTGCCTAGAGGCGAACAATCGACCTCCGCAAAACTAAAATTTCTCAATTCATATAAATTCAATCTTTGTTTTGAAAATATCAGTTATCCTGGATATGCTACAGAAAAACTATATGAAGCTCTTTGTGCCAAAACTGTACCTATTTACTGGGGTAGTCCGACAATTGAATGTGACTTTAATACTAAAGCATTCTTAAATTGGCATGATTATCAAGATGATGATCTATTCATTGAAGCAATTAAAGAGATTGATGATAATCCTGATCTTTATGAAGAAATGTATCTTCAGCCTATGTTTGCAGATTATCAAAAACAGAATAAGTTTTTTGATAAAGATAAGTTTCTCAATTGGTTTGATAAGAATGTATATAAGGGTGTTATGAATGGAAAATAATGCATTGATTATATCTCCTACCGGATGCTCAATGTTCTATGATGATGAATATGATAAGAACAATCATTGGCGAGTTACAAATCCAAATAGAACATATAAAACTGTTATTATTGGATTCAAAGATGATTATGAACCAGAGCCAGATTCATATGATCATTTCTTTCACTATCCTATTCGCCATAAGTGGAAACAATTACCTGAACTACTAGATTTTCTTAAGACGAAAAATATACATTGGGAAAACTTTGACTATATTGGATATTTTGATGATGATTATTGCACAGATATCCAGTCTGTCAATCGAGCATTAGAATTAGCCAGACAAAATGACTTTAGACTATTTCAACAATCTCTAACATCATGGACGGTATATCCATGTCTTCAGCAGAATAAAGATTGGATCTTTTCTGAAACTAATTTTACAGAGATGGGGGTGCCATTTTATAGGCAAGATATCTTTAGAAAAGTCTTGACATTACTAGAAGATTACGTGTATAATGAGTCCGAATGGGGCATCGATAAGATCCTGTGTTATTACCTCAGGCAGACTGCACATGTGGTTCATGATGTATCGATAAAACATATGAGGCGTGAAAGCTGGTATGATAAGACTAATGCTTTCAAAGAAATGGAATATCTAATGAAAGATTGGTTTCCAAAATATATGAAAGATCGTTATAATATCGATTATAAATACGCTGACGAGCAGGTCACGATCAGGGCCTTGGTGAAATAATAGTCTATTAATAATACGGGTGAATTCATAATGACTAAACGACTTCTTATTACCGGTGGTGCTGGCTTCATTGGGCATCATATCATTGATCTTTTTCTACAACAAACAGATTGGGAAATTATTTCTCTTGACCGATTAGATTATTCCGGTAATCTCAATCGGTTACATTCTGTTGTGTCAAAATACCCTAAAGATACACAAAAAAGAGTTAAGATTGTGTGGCATGATCTTAAAGCAGAGATTCGTGAACTAACATCTAACTTTATTGGTGATATTAATATTATTCTTCACTTAGCTGCATCAAGTCATGTAGATCGATCCATTAGTCATCCTATGGAATTTCTAATGGATAATACTTTAGGAACAGTCAATCTATTAGACTATGCTAGAACACTTAAGAACTTAGAACGAGTGATTTACTTCTCAACAGATGAGATTTTTGGTTCTGCTCCTGATGGTGTACTATACGGTGAATATGATCGATATAATTCAACTAATCCATATTCAGCATCTAAAGCAGCTGCTGAAGAATTCTGTGTAGCCTATGAAAACACATATAACCTACCAATTTTTGTTACCCATACGATGAATGTATTTGGTGAACGTCAACACCCAGAGAAGTTTATTCCTATGTGCATTAAGAAGATCCGTGATAATGAGAAAATCCATATACATTCTGACCCATCTAAAACACGAGCGGGTAGTAGATTCTATATTAATGCTAAAGATGTAGCAGAAGCAATGTATTTTCTTCTACACATAAATGAAGAACAAAATCAAATTATCAAAAAACATATGAATAGTCTTGGTGTTCGCTGTCCTAAATTTAATGTCGTTGGTAAAGAAGAAATTGACAACCTCTCAATGGTAAAAATTATTGCTGAAGCACAAGAAAAAGATCCTATCTATGAAATGGTAGATTTCCACACATCTCGACCAGGACACGATTTAAGATATTCTCTTGATGGAACTTTTATGAAAAGGCTTGGATGGGAACCACGAATTGGACTAAGAGAAAGACTACATGAAGTAACTAAATGGTCACTTAATAACCCAGAATGGATTCAACTATGACAGCAATTCTACAAAGATTTTTTGATAATGTAAATCATTCTTCGGACAAATGGGTACCATATTTTGAGATTTATGAAAGGCACCTTAATATGTATCGAGGTAAACCTGTAAATCTAATTGAAGTGGGTGTTCAAAAAGGTGGATCACTTGAAATGTGGAGTGACTATTTTGGTGGTAGTGCTAATATAACAGGTATTGATATTGATCCTGAATGTACAAATCTCAAATATGATGCAAACAATATTAATGTAGTGATTGGTGATCAGGGTTCAGGTGAGTTTTGGGATCAATTCTTATCATCATATAAGAATCCTATTGATATCTTTATTGATGATGGTGGTCATACCATGGACCAACAGATTCTCACATTTGAAAAAGTATTTGCCAAAATGCCAATAGGTAGTATCTATATTTGTGAAGATTGTCATACCAGTTATATGCCTCATAATGGTGGTGGTTATGGTGTGAAATCATCTTTTATTAATTATGCTAAAGGTTATATTGATGTTATTCATGAAAATTGGATTAATGAGTTAGATACTGCATTAGAACATAAGAAGAAGATAGGCAAAGACTTGACAAGTGTATTTTTCTATGATAGTATGACTGTCTTTGAAAAGTTTGGTAAGAAGGAAATGACACGTGTTTTCCCAACAAAATTCCGTTGAACTGAAAGAGTGTCTAGCCTGCGGTTCTAATCATCTGAAGTTAACTCTTGACTTAGGTGCTCAACCTCTTGCTAACTCATATAAAGATTGTCCAGAAGATATTCAAGAAGAATTTCCTCTGGCTATTAATAGGTGTGAAAATTGTTATCATGTCCAGTTAACTCATGCTATTAATCCAAAACTTATGTTCAAAGAATATCTGTATGTTTCTGGCACATCTAATACAATGAAACAACACTTTGATTGGTTTTCCGATTTTACCAAAGAATACTTCAATTTCACAAATGCTATTAATCCAAATAATGTACTTGACATTGGTTGCAATGATGGCACACAACTTGACTATTATAAAGAAAAAGGATTATACACATATGGTATTGATCCTGCCGAAAATCTATATGAGATGTCGTCTAAGAACCATACGGTATACATGAAATATTTTGACATGGACTTCGTGGTTGAATGTTTAAAAACATATGATATTATCACAGCACAAAATGTATTTGCTCATAACTATGATCCTCTAAAATTCCTATGTGCAGCACGTAATATTATGAACAATGATTCACTATTATTCATTCAGACTTCTCAGGCTGATATGATTTTAAATAATGAATTTGATACAATTTATCATGAGCACATCAACTTCTTTAATATTAACTCTATGAATGAACTATGTAAGAGGAAACAACTATATCTAATTGATGTTATAAAATGTCCTCTACATGGCAATAGTTATATTTTTGTGATTAGTAAGAATAAATCAACTTGCCGACAATCACATATTCAAAATCTAATTGATATGGAACGTAAAGCAGGATTGATGACTGAACAAACATATAAAGACTATGCTAAAAAATGTGAACAGGTCGTATCTGATCTTCGCACTGTATCTGATGACTATAATCGACTTGACATAGGATTTAGTGTAATTGGTTATGGTGCAGCTGCTAAGGGTATGACATTATTAAACTATTCGAAGATTAAGTTGGACTATATCATTGATGATAATTCTTTGAAGCAAGGTAAGTATACTCCAGGTTCAAATGTGCCTATTGTGTCTATTGATATCTTGGACAATATCAAGAATGGTATTTTATTCATTCCTCTTGCTTGGAATTTCTATGATGAGATTAGAGGACGAATCAAGCAAAAGAGAAATAGTGAATGGGATATTTTCTGTAAGTATTTTCCAAAGGTAGAATTAAAAACATGAACATTCTTTATTATCATGTATATCTAAGTGATGATCCTGGAGTATGGTCTTCCATAGTTTTAGAACAACTGAAATGTATGGAAGATTATCAAATGCTGGATTATTTGGATATAATCAATGTAACAGCTATTACACAAGATGATTATAGAAAAGAAGCATTTCAAAAATTGTGTGATAGTTTTTCTTCTGACAAATTTAATATAGAATTTGTGAAGAATCCTTGGAATAATGACCGACAAATGATTCAAAACTTAGAACATGAATCAACAATCTCTGAGAATTATACATATCGTAAAATATATGAAGACTGTCTAAGGATCAAGAATGAGTTCAACATATGCTATATTCATACTAAAGGTGTAACATCAACTATTAGACATCTTGAAGTATCTAATATTCACCAGTATAAAAACTATTATTACTGGAGACAATATTTAAATTGGGGTGTTCTTCAAAATTGGAAAGCTTGTGTATATGCTTTAGATTTATTTGATGTTGCTGGAATTAACTATTATAATACACCTTCAAAACATTATAGTGGTAATTTCTGGTGGGCAAAATCAAACTATATTAAAAGATTGCCTGATCCTGCCAGTAAAGAATGGTGGAAAAAATTACAAGAAAAAACAACAGATCCATGGCTCAAAACCACTTCAGATAGATTTAGGGATGAGCAGTGGCTATGTTGTCTAGATAATGTTAGAGCATTCAATTACTTCACTCTACCCGAACATAATAATCCAGCAGGTAGACTTCTACAATCTAATGTATATAAAGGACGAGATTATGAATAAGAATATAATTTTAGAAACACAAATCGTTCAACGTGACTTTGATAAACGATGGGAGAAGATTGTTAAAGTTATGGATCATGAGAATGCTTATACGTTCTCAAATGAAAATGGAATACCAGTGACTCTTATTCCTGAAAAATGGATGACTGTAGCAGTTTATGATTTTTTAATGGAGGAAGTATAATATGGCACTAAATGTAAAACTAATTCGTCTATTCAATGGCGAAGAACTATTAGCAGATATTGTTAGTGATGAAGATTTGAAATTAACTATAAAGGATCCTATTCGTGTGGTGGTTATGCCTCAAAGAGATCCTAAAGCATCACCATCAATTGGATTTGCTCCGTGGATGGAATTCTCAGAAGATAAAACAATTGAACTTGATAAAAGACATATTCTTTTTGTGGTAACACCTATCAAGGAATTTATCAATCAATATAATTCTTTGTTTGGAGGGATCGTGACATCAACAACAAAACTTATCTTACCATCTTAACAATGATTGTTCACTTCGTTCA
>Ga0181348_1001544_pt1 | contig 10178 bp, 25 predicted proteins | sample Su13VDMM110DN_FD_130092 | JGI IMG/M metagenome (GOLD analysis project Ga0181348, IMG submission 130092) | Freshwater viral communities from Lake Michigan, USA - Su13.VD.MM110.D.N | ecosystem: Environmental > Aquatic > Freshwater > Lake | place: USA: Michigan | collected 2013-07-16
AATTTACTTTAAGTAAGGAATTAGATAAGTAAAATAAGTTTCGTATATTTAAGATGTAAGAAAGTTAAATAATTTAAAAATAAAAGGTTATGACAAAAAGAGAACAACAAAGGTTAATTAAAGAAACATTTTTTAATAAGGTAACTGAATTATTCCCTGATATGGAAATTGAAGGAATTGAAAGTGGTAGATATATGTTATATTCAGAACTATTAGGTGAATTTGAATTGGATCCTTACGGGAATGTTTATAGTAATATTGTTCAAGCAGGACCTGGTATGCCAAAGGAATATGTTGAAGCTTATAAAAAAGGTATTGTAAATGAATCTTTATTACAAGGGATTTATGATAAATCAAAAGGAAGTGTTTTAGTAAATTAAAGTTCGTATATTTAAGTATAAGAAAAATTAATAATTTAAAAATAAAAAAGGTTATGAAAAAACAAGATGTATTAAATCGTGTATTGAATAGTGAAAGTTCAATTTTTAGTAAAGAAGATGTTGTTCGTTTGATTGAAGGCATTGAAGTAGGTTCAAGTAGAAAAATTACTACTTACGATATTGGAAGAGCAATTGAAAAAACAATTGAGTGGTTTGAAAATAATGAAAGAGATGTATTTGATTTAGATTCAGCTGAATTTGAAATTTCCTACAATAATCAATTGGAATGTACAAATGTTCCACTTAACATTGAAGAAATTAGAGATGCATTGGAAAATAACTTTATGGATTTTGGTGAAGATGCATTTGAAGAAGATGGTGAGGAAGTTGGTGTAGAAGAAAATGAAAATGAATTATAGTAAAGGAATAGAGAGCGATTTTAATTAATCGCTCTTTTTTTATTTAAAGTTGGAATGTGATTATTAAAACAAATTTCGTATATTTAATCTGTAATAAGTTAATAATTAAAAAAGAAAATGTTATGAGTAAATTTAGAGAATTAAGAATGAACCCACCTAAATTAACAATTAAAGAAGGTGCGAGAGAAGTAATATTTAAAACTATTGATGCAATGTGTGATAATGTTCACTACATTACATTTAAGAAAAATGAAGAAGGTGACTTCAAAATGAATGGGAATGGTTTCTCACTTTCTAATTGGCAAATGAAACATGAAAAACATGAAGTTGAATGGGAAGCAGATGAAAATATGTGGGGAGGAGTCATTGCAATGATTAATTCAGGAGTATCAGCAGTTGAATCAGTAATAAGTAGATAATTTTAAAAAATAAATATTATGGAAGATCAAGTAAGATTTTACGAGTGGTTAGTTAAATTAGGAAGCATTCATACTGCTGATAATAAAAAAATGGCTAGGGCATATGAAGTAATAGCTGAAAATAATACTAAAAGTAGGTATTTGAGATTATAAGTAAATTTCGTATATTTAACATGTAATAAGTTAATAATTAAAAATGTAATGTTATGAAAAATTTAGATTTATTATTAGAAGGAATTCAAAATATTGAAAACCAATTAGTTGAAAATGGTATTATTGAAGATGGTGATGCTACAAGTGAAGCATTAGGTGAATTGAAAGAAAAATTATATGGTGAAACTCAGAAACAATCACTAAAGGAATTTCATAGTAAATTAATAGATTTAGTAGAAGAATACCATCCTAACATTTATTTACTTGATAAAGTATTTCAAGGAGTAAGAACTATTGAAGTAGCAATTATAGATGAATTAAATAAATAATTAAAAAAATATTGTTATGGTAAAGTTAAATGGTTTTGAGAATTATCTTATTGTGGAAGGTCTAAATAAGTTAGCAGATGAAATGAAGGCTGATATTAGAGCTACGGAGGAGGCAGGTAAACGTCCTTTAATGACAACTGGTTATATTGATATGGTTGTAAAAGATGCATTGGACAAGATAAATGCTTATACACTAAAACAAAAATAATAATATCAGTGTGGGGAACAAACTCAGTAAATAAAATTTCGTATATTAACACCGTAATAAGATAAAAACGTGTATTATGGAAAGTAGATTTGGTATTGAGGCAGAAGTATTAAATAAAGCATTAAGCAATATGATCAAAGAGGGTTATATGAGCGAGGGTAGTACCACTGAAGATTTGGAAGATATGGCTTATACTATGTGTGAGGGACTGGGGTGGTATGCTAAGGGAAAAATCTATCAATGGGCGAATGAATAGTATCCCTACTTAATGCTGTAATGTGGAAAAAACACCCTATGAGGGAACGCGTTTAGGAAAGATAATCCTAATGTGAGCAAGGAATAGGATCGTATGTGGAAATGAGTGGTGGTGTGATGTGGGGAGAGGAAAAGGGAACCGGTGCCCTTGTTGCTTCATGTATCCAATTCCTCCCCTCCTAAAAAAGTATATACAAACGCTATCTCTAAAATCCAATTCCCTCAATAAAAGCAACGGTTTATAAAAAATAATTTATAAAGTATTAGGAGTTTTAAAGTTAATTTCGTATATTTCTGATGTAATAAGTTAATAATTAAAAATAAAGTTATGAAAAAATTTAAAGTAGCAGTAGGTTTTGTAAAGTCAGCTAATAAGGCATTAATTAATTCGAACAAGTTAAAAAATGTTTTCTATAACACCGGACAAACATTCCTAGTACACCCAAGTGATTTCTCAGACGTAGTAGAAATACTAGACAGAAACATGATTAAGGTACAAGCATAATAACATACCACGAGGGCAGGGTGTTAGCATGAGTACACCCTGTTTAAACGTGAGTAACAATTAACCTGTTGTGTAGCAATATTGGGAAACGCACTCCAAAAGTGGGAGCGATAGTAGGTTCGATTCCTGCCACAACATCAAGACATATGGTTTCATAACCCATATTTTTTAATTATTACAAGCCTTTAGCTCCCGCGCCTAGCCTGGGGGCTTTTGGTGATCAAAATGGAGGATCCTCCCCATATAGCGCCCGTTATGGTGAAGGATGCTCTACGTTACATGTGAAAGAGAAAGGAGACATGAGCAATGCTCAATGGATATCCCAAAGTGGGGAGCATCTGTCATTTCGCACTATAAATTTGGATACGTTAAATTGAGTTCGTATATTTAACCCGTAATAAGATAATAATTAAATATAAAGGTTATGACAAAAGAACAATTTTTAAGCGGAAAACAATTTTACATTGGTAGAAAAAGTTATAAGGGTGCTGAGACCTATAACTACAATGCAAAAGACAATTATTTGTCTAAACAAATCAGGTCATCCATTGATGAAAGAGTAGTATTAGAAGACTATGTTTGTAATGTAACAAAGATAGGTCGCGTTGGGTTTTTAGCCGTTACATTTGTAATGAAGAAAAAAGTGGTTATTAAATATAAATTCACCGATTTGGTGGAGTTTGAGGATTAACACTGCCATGTTAACTCAATAATGGTTGTTCGCAGCGCTGCTCCCACAGCGCTCGCAACCCACATTTTGATATATCAGATAGATTTCGTATATTTAACTCGTAATAAGTTAATAATTAAAAAGAAAAATTATGAAAAATCAATTAGTGAATTTCGTTGAAGTGAATTTTGAAGAAGTTAAATCATTTTTTTATAATCAAGAAAGAGAGATGATTATTGAAGAATTTGAAGATGATTTGATTGAAAGAGATGAGATGATCGAATTTTTAAATGAACAGATGAACGTTTCAACTTCACTTGAATTAGTAGAAGCAATAAATGAGAGATCATTAGGTGCAGATTTAGATGATGATTCAGATTGTGAAGAATTATTTGAAATGATTAAATTATATATCTCGTAAGAGATATATTTTTTTATCTCTATTTGGCTACTATCTAAATTTAGGTTTGTGTGAGGGATAATCCCTCCCATATAGTTATGATTAAAAACCATAACATTATGAATGCATTACGCAAACTTAACAAATTAAGCGCATCATTAAGCGCTATGCTCGAAGACTTGGACATGTTGCTGGATAACATCGATAATGACGAGCTATACAATGAATTAGATAATAATGTGAGATCCAGTATGGAGTCGACATTGGTACAATTGGATTTAACTATCGACGACGTTTCTGATGGGCTTTACGAAAAGGAGCCTCTTGAAGAAGAAGGAGAAGAATGGGACTAAAAGGGATGATTTCGGGACGATAGCGTCTGTGAGCGGATTGGTATCATACACCCACGCGGCGTTGCTGTCGCCGACGCGGGGCGCGCATAGCGCGGGAAAATTTTCCACCACCCTCAGATCGACAACGATCTTTTACCACGCCCCTCGTATATACTAATATACCCACAATTTGGAATTTAATTTCCGAAATAGCCCTTTCGCACACGAGTTCACAGAACTCAAAAAAAGAGTTTTAAAAAAATTTTTACCACTTAAAATGGTATATACAATGACAGTTATAGAATTATTAATTCACGCCGCTAATGGTTTTTTTTATTTTTTGATTGGAGTAGGTATTCTGACTTTCTTTTTTCCTACTAAGATGTCTCTTCATCATCCACAAGGAATTCTTTTGGGAATAGGATTTACTTCTTCTTTTTCACCAGATCCTCAGGTAACAGATATTCATTATTTATTTTTTTCGATACATCTATTATTTTTCTCCTTAGGTGTGTTTATTAATTTAGGAGAAAAAAAAGATTAGTTATGAGAAAGTTATATTACAAATTAGTTAGGTTCATAGGATATACAATCATAATTCATGATTACTATAATCCAGAAACATTTGAATTAGAAAAGAAATATGCCTATATAGGGATTTATAAGTTTTTAGGTAATTTTACCCATGATGGTAGTTTAAAAATGATTCGAGTTTGGGAAATTAAAATAAGATAGAAATGAAAATAGCAGTAATAGCACATGATGGTAAGAAAGCAGATATGGTTGCTTTCATAATGAAAAGATTAGAGTTCTTTAGTAGGGTAGAAATAATTGCTACAGGTACTACAGGAAAACATATTGAACATGCCGGACTAAAAGTACAATGTTTAAAATCAGGACCATTAGGAGGTGATGCACAAATTGCTTCTTTGATAGCAGATGGGGAGGTTGATGGAGTTATATTCTTTATCGATCCTTTAGATGTTCTACCACATCAAGTAGATGTAAATATGTTACTTAGAATTTGTAATGTATATAACATTCCATTGGCAACCAATTACAAGACAGCAATATATGTTATAAATGGATTAGAAACTAAATTGAATAAAAAATGACCGTAAAACAACTAATTGAAGAGTTAAGTAAGATTGAAGATCAAGACCTTAGAGTAATGACTTCAGGTTACGAAGGAGGATTTAATGATTTAGAGACAAAAACCAATAACATACAGTTTATGGCCCTAGACGTGAACGAGGAATGGTACTACGGAAAACACGAGCCCGTAGATAATCTATACGAAACTACCAATACTAATTATCAAATAGTAAAAGCAATTATATTATGAAACAACTAATTAAATTAAGTGAAGAGAAAGGTTTTGTGGGTGAAAATAATTTTATTGATCCTCACCAAAATTCCATTTATCTTTGGATGTGTAATTTACAACAATGGTTAAGAGACAAACACAAGTGTGTAATTGTTATCCTCCCTTTTCTCCTAGAAGATGGAGGTATAACCTATAAATACACTAATTATTCTACTCAGATAGATGAGGAATTGGATCATGGGGACGGGCCATTTGAAACCTATGAAAAAGCCTTAGAAGCTGCTTTAACATCAGCGTTAAAACAAATTTAAAAAACTTTTAAAAGTAATTAGGGGTCTCCTTGGAGTCCCCATCTTTGTTTCGTATATTACAGCATATTAATAATTAAAACAATTTGATATGAAAAAGGTTATATTTTTATTAGGTTTATTTTTAGTACTTACTTCATGTACAGTAGATCCTGTTTCTTCTTCCCCATGTGGTGGAAATTGTGAAGGAACTTTTAGAATTGATGTTACTCAAAACCCAGGTTCTTACCAAGATCCTCAAGGTACATGGCATATTAAATACTCTGGTTTGAATTATTTTAGAATTAAAGGTCAGTTGACCGATGTTAAACCAGAATATGTAGTAAATGGTGTACCTTTAGTTGAGACCAATTATGACTCAAATTACTTTTACGTTCCAAACCAAATTAAATGGACGTATCCGGTTTATTCTTACCTAGGATTATTGAATAATAATGTATTAACACAATCAATTCCTATTGGATACCGAACCTATACATTACCTCAAATTCTTGAAGATACGTCCGTTTCTAACCTGGCTGGTTATGAGATAAATAAGTATTTTAATTTTAATCACCCTGCGGCTCAAACGATGTTACACACGTATTCAAAATATACTTTAAAACCTCAACAACAAATGGTTTTTTTCCCAAGCATGATAGGAGACGAGGCAAACATTTACATTAGAGTATTATTCAACTCAGGTTTTGGTGGTGATCGTGAGGAAAAAATTTATACCATCCACGTAAAATTCGAAAATTAATTAATTTAAAAAATAAAAGTTATGTTAGAAATTATTATAAATACAATATTCTCTGTACCATATTTGGTTTTTGGAGTTTTAGTCGCAGCTTTGCTTGATGTTTTTATTTATTATACAAAAGCAGTATCTCGCTTTACCTTAATTGAAATTTGGGGTTGTACAATGTTTTGGCCTTTGGTATTGCTTATTGTAGCCTTCTTTTCTATTAAAGGGAAAAATTAATTCTAAAACCAAATTCTTATGTTAGAAGAAACTATTACTCTAGAGGAAGCCATTTCTTTAGAGACTCAAGGAAAAATTATTATTTATAACCCTGAAACCATTAAGTCTCCTATTTCGGATATGTTTGAAAATTGTGGGTGGTATTTCAATTGGTTAGAGTTAAGAAAACAATTTAGAAAAGTATCTGTACAAAAACTTCCTCAATTTGTTGATTTTGAATATAGAATTGAACATAAATACCGCCAAGAAGGTGAGGAAAATGCATGGGTTTGGGTATATATGTACGCCAAGGGCGTGGCGAGTAAGGCAAGGTTGGATGAAGTAAATTCTAAAGGTAAGTATGTTTATATTTTAACAAATGTAGCTTATCCTGGAGTTTGTAAAATAGGGAAGGCAGTTTCTCCTACTAAAAGAATAAAACAAATAAATGGAGCAGGAACAGTCTCTGAATGGGTTCTGAAATATGCCCTTCCTGTTACTGATGATTATAAGGTGGAAAGTATGGTTCATAAAAATCTTGAATATTTAAGAATGGGTAGCCATCAAGGTTCAAAGAGAGAATTTTTTCTTATTGATTTTGAAAAAGCAGTTAATGAAATTGAATCAGTAGCGGAATATTTTTATGTAAATAAACCAACTTATTATTAATTTTTAAATTTAATTACTATGTTACAATATATTTTATTATCAATTATAAACTTTATTCCTTATTATTTGGGACTTGGATTTGTCATTTCAGTGCTTTATTCAGCAATGGTTTCAGCTATAAGAAATAAAAAAGGAGAATTAACTGTAAGTGAAATTGCTTTGACAATTTTCTTTTACCCATTTATTATTTATCAAATCATTAAAACATATAAAGATGAAAAATAATTTAGAAGAATTAGACTTAAGTGGTCTAGTAAAATTTTTAGAACCTGTTGTAAAGCAATCCCTAGATGGAGTAGAAGAAGCTTTAGAAAAACCTTTAACTCTTAAAGAAGTAGATTCCTTAAAAGAATTAATGTTTCAACTTAAAGAAGAAGTAACAGGTTATGGAGATATATTTTCACCAGATATTCGTGGTCAAATCATTGAATTAAACCATAAACTTCATAATATCACACCAATCGATATTTAATAAAGTATATACGTGTTTCTCGTTTTCTTATATATTTATATCGTAATTAAAAGCGTCATATAAAAAACTAGGCTATTAAAAAAATTGTTCGTATGCTTAGAACGTGGGAAAAAAAAACTTTAAATATTAAAAATAGATAAAGATGAAAAGATGGGAAATGGAAACGTTTACATTGGACGGATGTGAGTATTGTGATGAATTAAAACGTGGATTATTGAAAATGGGTATCCCTTTTAATAATAATAATATTACATATAATGATTTTTTAGGAGATAAATTAGAGGAAACTTATCAATGTGAAAGTTATCCTATGATATTACTTAAAGAACCATTCAATAAAGTTTGGCTTCCCGAATCTTCTTTATTACCTTCTCCCAATATTGAGATTTTTCATTCAATTCCTAAACTTTTAAAACAAATTAACCAAATCTATAAAAATGAGATATAAACAATTAATTCAAGACAAATTAGAACAATTAGACAATACCTTTCATCAACTAAATAATTTAATATCCAGAGGTCAAACTCAGGAAGCTAAAAATTTTATTGAGGAAATGAGAGAGAAGATTGCTGATGTTCAAACGTTATTAAATACAGAAAATTAAGGTTATGGAAATGAAGTTTACAGCCCAACAAATTCAATCCAATTGGGAGGAATTTAAAAATAATATTACAACATATATCAGTCCCGAACGTGCTTCTAAGTTATTAGACTTTTATGAAAAGTTTGAGGAACGTATTATGCTGATGCCAGCCGCACATAAAAAAGAATATCATTCTGCCTTTCCAGGTGGGTATGTTGACCACGTTAATCGTGTAGTTAAAGGTGCTTTGGCATTATCAGACGTATGGGAAGCTTTTGGAGCAGATATGTCTACTTTTACTAAGGAAGAATTAGTATTCTCTGCTATTAATCATGATTTAGGTAAAATGGGAGATGAAGAGAACGAATCTTATGTTCCGCAAACTGATGCGTGGAGACGTGATAAATTAGGTGAAGACTACACGTTTAATACTAAATTACCATTTGCATCGGTACCAGATAGATCATTGTTTTTACTTCAGTCTAATGGCATCCAATATTCATTTAATGAAATGGTGGCTATCCAAACACATGATGGTTTATATGATGAAGCTAATAAAAAATATTTAATGGGTTTTATGGTTGAACAAAAACCACGTACATCTTTACCATTTATTTTACATCAAGCTGATTTAATGGCTGCTCGTATTGAATTTGAAATCGAATGGTTACCTAAATTTAAATTAGATAAAAAAGTAGAAGTTAAAGCTTCTTCTAAATTTACAGCTAAAACTCCTCAATTATCTAACCCAAACGCACCTTTTGCTAATCTTTTAAACAATATATAAAATGGACACATTAATTTTAATCAACGTAATAGTAATTATTTTAGGTATAATAGGATATGTTATTTGGAATCTGATGAAAAAATCAGAAAAACTAGAAAACATTATAACTGTACAAGAAAAATATATTACTGAGTTTTATGATTTAGTTAAACAATCAGAAGCTAAAATTAAAGAAATTGATGCTAATCAAACGTTTCAATCTGATGATGAAATTGGTTTTTTCTTTACTAATATTAGAACAATTCAGGAAGCACTTTCGGATTATATAAAATTTGTAAAATAAAATGGAAATAGCTAGCTTAGAAATTAAGATGCTTGTGATTCCTCAAGAAGAAACAGAAGTACAGTTTACAAAAAAGGGAACAGTTCGTAAAAGAAAACCTAAAACTAAAAAAATGTATTTCACTCAAGATACAGAGGACGCTATCATCGAATACTTAGCTGAAACTGATCCTCACAAACGAAATAGAATATATAATGAACGTATAGATTATAGTTTTTTTAAATTAACAGAAAATATAATTCATACTTTTAAATTTTATTATACTGAGGTGGAAACAATTATGGAACTTCAACACGAAGTAACTTCATTCTTACTTGAAAAACTACACTTATATAATCAGGATAAAGGTAAAGCCTTTTCTTATTTTGGTACTATTGCTAAACGTTATTTAATTCTTTATAATAATAAAAACTATGAAAAATTAAAAGGTAGAGCTGAAGTAGGAGCTATAGATGAAGATAAATCTATTGTAATTAATATTTTAAATAGTTCTTTTTCTTCGGATGATCCAATGGTTAATGAAAATTACTTCATAGAAAGCTTTATTAGATATATGGACTTACATCTTGAAAGAATATTTCCAGATAAGGAAGATGCTAATACAGCTGATGCCATAGTTGAATTATTTAGACATAGAGAAAATTTAGATATTTTTAATAAAAAGGCTTTATACATTTATATTAGAGAAATAACAGATCAAGATACTCCTCAAATAACTAAGGTAATAAAATCACT
>Ga0181348_1001546_pt1 | contig 10173 bp, 14 predicted proteins | sample Su13VDMM110DN_FD_130092 | JGI IMG/M metagenome (GOLD analysis project Ga0181348, IMG submission 130092) | Freshwater viral communities from Lake Michigan, USA - Su13.VD.MM110.D.N | ecosystem: Environmental > Aquatic > Freshwater > Lake | place: USA: Michigan | collected 2013-07-16
ATGATGGATGAAGAGGATGACAGTTTTGAGTCTGAAGAGAATTCTGAAGAAGATAGAAAAACTTGTGAATTCCATAGAGAACATTTTGGCGAAGATGATGAACGTACTCAACGTTTCTGTAAAACAATGAACGAGTCATTAAAAGGAAACCAAAAGAGATTAGATAAAAACAAAAATAATAAGATAGATGCTGAGGATTTCAAATTGTTAAGAGGTAAAAAAACTGAAACAAAAGAATCGTTAAAAGGTGGTCAAAAGAAATTAGACGCTAACAAAAATAATAAGATAGATGCTGAGGATTTCAAATTGTTAAGAGGTAAAAAAACTGAAACAAAAGACTCTAAAACTAAAAGTGATAAAAAAGAAAGTTTAAAATTATCTGAAGAGGAATTGGTTGATTTAATTGAATCAATCGTTAAAGAAGATTTAAAAACTATTGGTGGTAAACCAAGAGGATTATCAGAATACGAAAGAAGTCATAAAGGTTCAGGTAAGGAAAATGATGACTACATCAAATCGGTTACCAAAAAAATGAAAGAATACTTGAAAGATGGTTCTAAAGGCGAGTACACTGAAAGTCCTAAACACTTCCCAAAAAGTAACGGTCAGATAGAAAAAATGGAGACGAAAAAATATACTATGTCTAAAGATGGTGATGAGTTTATTGATGATTATTTAAGACCAAGTAATTTAAATTTAGAATATGATGCGATAGAACCAAATGAAGAATGGATGAAAGATAATATTGAGGGTTCTTCTAAAACAGGTAATAATCCTGAATGGGCTAACGCTGAGGAAACTGATTTAGGTAAAAAATTGAATAAAAGACGTAAAGAAAATAAGTTTGCGAAACTTCGTAGACAAGCTTATAATAAAGCACCTCAACCTGTTACTGATAAAACAGGTGAAGAATATGGTAATGGTATTAACATTAAACTTGAGTCAACTGAAAAAGAAACTAAAGTTTTAAATGAAGAGTTTACTAAAATACAACATTTAATGGGGTATAGTAGAAAAACTCAATAATTTACTTTAACATATTAACAATTATTATTTCTCCATAGACATTTATCTATGGAGAATTTTTTTAACTATATAACAAAGCCATTGACACCTGAAGATGTTGACGTTTGGTTTAGAAGTAATAATATAATACCTGAAAAATTGGTGTTGTATTACGACTTTACACGTTCATTGAATATGTTGATAATAAAGACATATCTTGGTGAAACGGATAACTCTAACGAGACTAAAATCACTATGTCTATTGATGATAAGTCAAACCATTTTGTTTGGTGTTGGAATCGAACATTAGACAATTTCAAAAAAGAAAGTATTAACTTTTATCCCGAAGGAGAACATTTAGATTATTTTAAATCATTTTTTGATGACACATTTTATAATCAAAAAAATGAAGAAGTCCGAAACGCAATTAATGATTTTTTTACCGATTTATTTGATGTTAAAAAACCGTTCACAAAATCTGATTTGGATATGATATCCTCATTGTATAAAGTCTTGGATAAAAATATTAATAAATAAAAATACCCCCACTATTTACATTGAGAGTAATAAAATTAACTTTTAGTATAAATAAAAATAAATTTAAACAACATTTAAAATGGAAACATTAGAACAAATCAAAACGTTAACTGAAGAATTGTCTGTAGATTCAACTAAATTTTTTGCGGGTAATAAAAGTGCAGGAACAAGAGCAAGACAAACTGCTCAAAAAATTAAAGACCTTTTACAAAATTTAAGAAAAGAGATTTTGGCTGAAAGAAAAACTGAAATTTAATGAGTGATATTAATACAATATTTCTATTTGTATTTATTTTTTCAGTAATCACTGTGTTAAGAACAGTGCTTAGGTTTATAGTGTCCCTATTACAATCTACCCCACAAAGGTTAGTGTTAAGTAATGGGGAACTACTTTTCCTAGGATTAACAATTGCATATTGTGTAACATACATTATAAAAAATTAATTATGAGTTTATATACAGAATTTTCAACATTATTTCCGTACTTACAATCGGTTAGGAAGTTAAAAAATTATTTGAGTTTTGACCTTAGCATTCCTAATTCTTGGAAACTACCTAAAAAGTATGTTGATGAAGAAAAAATTATGGAACAAGACTCAAAAATTGAAGGACATAGATTGATATCGTTTGTTACTGAAATTAATGAAGATGCGGTTGAAAAAAATACTGACAATATTCAAAACATTATTAAGTATAATTTGGACCGAGAAGAAAAAGATAGATTGTTTCAAATGAAAGTCGCTGAATTGAAAACAATTTTTGAAAAACAAAGTTTAGGTAAGTTAAAAAATTTATCTTTTGAAATTAGAACTGAAAAAATTGAATTAGAAGATGAAGAAGAGTCAGTTGGAGTTGCTAGCGAACTTGTACGAGAAGGAGAGGAGTAAATCACTACTTGATTTAGAACGAGAAAAAAGTCAGTTTATTAAACAAATTAAACAAGTTCAAAAAGAAGAGATATTACCTAAAAAACCTGAGAAATTATCACTATGGAAGAGAATAATAAAAGTATTGATGGGATAGTCGAAAGACTAGCTTTAATTGTTGAGGCGACCGATACCTTATTTCCTGATGGGAAAATGGCAGTTGTGTTTGCATTAAATGAGCCTGACTTTAAGAGAGTACAGGAAAACTTTAGAGAAATTGACAGAGGACATAAACAATTTAAAATTGATATTTCTGGAACAGAATTTATTTTTTTACAGGAAACGTCGTTGACTGACGAAAAAGATAAGATTTAGGAAATCCGTGATTGACTAGTATATTGTATAAGTATTTTCGTTGTGATGATGAAGAATCTTTTACAAACATACAGTCAATTTTTTTTTGCCCGATAAAAATTTTGGATAGGTTATTAATAAACCTTAAAGAGTCCTCATCATTTTTAAATGTGAATAGATTAATCGAGTCATCATTTTGAACAATAATCTTATTATTCAATTTTGATACCATCTTCAAACCAACACCTGATAAGTATTTTTTAGTGAATTGGGTTGTGTTAATTTTCTTTTTGGTTGAATAATCTAAAAATTGTTCATCAATTTTGTATGGTAAGACTTTTATAATTGAAAAATCATCGTCCTGTAAGTCAACTTTACTTTGCCTACCGAAACTATCTTTAATATAAATAACTTCCTTATTTACCCCCTTTTTACCTAATAACGCTATCTCATAGTCAGATTTAAAACCATTTTCATATTTTTTATCGAAAATAACCTCATCACTTTCCCCAACAAGTTTTATAAAAAACTTGTCGGCGTTTTTAAGTGTTATAAATTTATTGATTATTTTCTTTTTTACTTTATTTTTGAATAATACTATGAGGTAATGGTGCTCCATAAATAATAAGTAATTTTAAATAGAGATAAGTAAATGAGTCGTGAAAATTATTACGAAATACTAGGTGTTAATGAAAAAGACAATCAAGACACGATTAAAAAAACATACAGAAAGTTGGCCAAAGAACATCATCCTGATAAAGGAGGTGATGAGAACTTATTTAAAAAAATATCGGAAGCTTATGATGTGTTGGGGGATGATAATAAACGAGCCCAATATGATAATCAAAAAAATAACCCATTCAGTGGTATGGATGGAGGTGGATTTAATCCATTCGAACAAATGTTCAACCAACAAAGACAACAAAGACAAGGAGCTCCCGATAAAGTAATAGACATATTAGTCGGAGTTTTAGAGTCGTTTAATGGTTCTGATAAACACATTACCTTCCAACGGAAACATATGTGTGGGGATTGTGGTGGACAAGGTGGGGATAGGAATACTTGTCATCATTGTAAAGGGAATGGGGTTATAATACAAAAAATTGGTACGGGAATGTTTGTACAAATGGTGCAATCACATTGCAATGTTTGTAATGGACAAGGATATACTTATGCCAGAGTTTGTCATACTTGTAATGGGTCGACAACTCAGGATAAAATTGAAACGGTTAGTATTAAAGTACCCCACGGGATAGATGATGGTCAGTTTTTAAAATTACAAGGTAAGGGGGATTATTATAAAGGGATATATGGTAATTTAGTTGTTCGTGTTAAATTAAACCCTGAGAATGATTTTGATAAATTTAATACGGATTTGATTTATAACAAATATTTTGATTTGAATGATTTGAATAAAGATTCATTTGAAGTTCCTCATCCCCAAGGTCAATTGTCAATTAAAATACCACCAACGTTTGATACGTCAAAACCCCTAAGAGTTAAATCCAAGGGGTTCAATGGGGGAGATTTATTTATTAAATTGTTTGTAAAGTTTGCTCGTTAATCAACGAGCAAACAAATTGTAAAGGTCTTGAACAATTTTTACTATACCATAAAATGACGTGAAAAGAACGGCAAACCCAAATACTAAAATAGTTGAGTTATTGCGACCAATTCCTTTAGACCCACCACTACCGCAAGATTTACAAGATTTTTTTTCACCGGCATCGGGAGTACCCATACCAGGTGTTCCCAAATTGGGTATTTCATTTATCACGCTAGCTTCAATAACATTGTCTTCTATTTCTTCCATAATAATTATTTTTATTTAATAATGATAAATACAATTAAAGTAATTTCAAGGTTGATTTGAAAATAAATTGTAACTATTTTTACATAAAAAAAGTATGTTAAGTTATATCGGAGGAAAAAGTAAGATAGGGAAATGGATTGTTCCATTTATCCCAAATGACATTGAAACATATGTCGAACCATTTAGTGGTATGTTTTGGGTGTTCTACAATATGGACCTAAAAAAATACCCCAACTTAACCAAGGTTGTTTACAATGATTTTAATCCATTGAATTATAATCTATTTAAGTGTTTACAGAACCCAACTGAATTGTTGAATGCTATTAATTCATTTGAATGTCAACAATTGGGGGTTGAAGTTACACCACCACATTTAAAAGAGTTATTTAACAGGTTTCAAGCTGAAATTTTTGCTGAAGATTTCAGCGTAAACCCTGGCGATTATGAAACCGCGGCTAAATACGTATATATTTTAACTCAAGTATTTTCAGGGTCAAAACCTGAAAAGAGTTCGTATATCGACCTTAAAGGCAAATACAAATCCAAATATTTGACATTCCGAGATAAGTTATCCAAACCTGATTGGATTGAACATTTCTTAAAGATTACTGAGGTTGAGAATATGGATTTTGCTGACGTGATTACTAAGTATGACGGGCCTAAAACATATTTCTACACTGACCCACCATATTGGAAGACAGAAAACTATTATTCTAATCACGATTTTGATAGAGAAGACCACGAAAGGTTAGCAAATGTGTTAAAAGAAATGAAGGGGAAATTCTCATTGTCGTATTACGATTTTCCTTTGTTGGTTGAATGGTTCCCAAAGGACAAATATGTTTGGGAAAGTAAGTTATTTGCTAAGGCTGCGGCGGCAAAAAAGGGGAAAACTCAAAGTATGGGTGAGGAATTATTGATAATGAACTACACAATTTAATAGTTATTTCAAAAAAGTTGATTATTTTTGAAAACTGAAATATTTATTAATAAAAATAAAATTATGAGAATAACTTCATTACTTTCTAACTTAATTGTAGAACAATCAAGATTCCAAGTATTATACGATAAGTTGGTTAAACCAGCACCAAGTTCAGACCCTTCTAAAAAGGCTAAAGGGGCTTTACCATTTGAAATATTAAAACAAGTAATTTTTGCTGACCCTACGGTCCAAATGCCGGAAAACTTTGATGTTGACGGAGCATCAGTTGAAGATATGGAGAAAGTAAAAGTTGGTAAATTTACTCAATGGTTACTTAAAAGTTTGGTTAAACCTTCCAACGAAGACTTATCAGAGATTGGTGATGTTGAAGGAGTTGACCCAAAGTCACCTGAATTCAAAACAATAGTTAAAGAATTCCGTAGAAGATACCTTGAGGATTTATTTAAATTAAATGACTTACTTAAAAAGTTTGAGTCATATAAAGCCCATATCCCACAAGAAAGTCGTGATATTAACAAGTTAACACCAATGTCGTTAACTAGGGTTATTACGTCAATTCCTGAAGATGTTGTTGCAAAGAAAAATAAAGAAAGTTTAAAGAAAGATATTAGAAAAGAACGTGAAGGTTATTCACATCCTGGCGCTCAGATTATGAATGTTGGTTCTGACTATACTTTAATTAAGATTGAAGGGACAAGTGACCTACAACGTGAAGCGGCATCTTGGTATGGTGGTTTTTATGATTATCAAAATGGTGAGTCACATTGGTGTACTTCACCTCCGGGTTCAAATTACTTTATGACTTATGCTAAACAAGGGCCATTATATGTTGTTTTAGCTAATGACGATAAAGGTTTGGTTGGTAAAAGAACAGGGTTACCTCAAGAAAGATTCCAATTCCATTTCCCATCTGACCAATTTATGGATAGAATGGACCATAGAGTAAATTTAGTTGAATTATTAAACGGACCATTAGCGGAATTTAAAGATGAATTTAAACAAGAATTCGCTAAAGGATTAGTTGCCGGAGGAGATAAAAAGACAGTTGAAATTAATTATCCTAATAGTTCGGCAGGTAAATTTGTAGCATTATACGGATTTAATGAGTTATTTGATAGTTTACCGGCGGATATTACAAAATTACATATCAATAATACTTCGAAGGAAAACATCGCTCTTGATGTTCCTGAAAGTTTAGGTAAATTCACTCAGTTACAATCTATTATGTTAACTAATATGGTTAAAACATTACCTAATGTGTTTGATAGATTTCCTAATTTATTTTTCTTATCATTAACTGAAAATAAACAATTAGAGGCGATTCCTGAAAGTGTTGCAGATGCTAACTTATTGAACTTCTTAGTATTAGTTGATTCAAATCCGAGTGTTAATATACCTGAAAGACTTAGAGAAAAATTAGATGAAGACGCACCTATGTTCTATTCAGTTCTTAATGATGATGAGGATTAAAAAAAAATATGTAATGAAGAATGTTGATGTTGATATTTATTTAAATCATTTTAAAACGTTTTTTGATAAAAACCCTAATGATTTAACCGAATTACTTGGTGATGTGATGGTTGAGGATTTTTATAAGAAAGTTGAGGAACAATGTTATAAGAACCTTGATAAAAGTGAGGAGATTTCAGTAACTAGACAACAATTGATTGAAATCGTTGTTGAACTTAAAAATGGGTCGATACCCGCTGAAGAAGTTAAACGAATAAATAAATTATTCCAAAAAACAAAATACGGTTCATTCTGTTTGAACTAAAAATAGTCCTCCAAGTTGGAGGACTATTTTTTTATATACATTAATCTTAAATGTTATGGTGAATTGGGGTCAATACAAATACAACGATGAGTTAACAATCACTATCGTTGATGATGAGGTTAGTTATAACCTGAAGGTTAAGATTGTTGAGTTTGAATATAATTTACATCGACAACCGTTCTTAGCTGACTTAAAAGTCTTGGAATCAACCGAGACTATCGCTTATCCTATTGATAGTGTTTTAAGACTACCAATGGTAACCTCAGACTATATTAATTTCTTATTGTTTGCCCCTTGTAGTATGGCACCCAACAGAGAATTAAAAAGAAAAGGGAATTTATTTTTGAATTGATAGCGCCAATTCAAAAAAGTATGTATCTTTGTTAAACCAAAACGAAAAAGATATGAGAAACGCGATTATGACCTTAGACCAAGTTAAAGAAGTAGCACCATCTGTATTTGCTACAAGTCCATCACCAAAAGTATCTAACAGATACACATTCGTCCCAACAGTGGATATCGTAGAGAACTTCCAAAAAGAGGGATGGGAGATTGCGAGTGTAAAACAAACAGGAAAAGGTATCTACGGATTACACGAAATCAAGTTCCGTAATGGTGAATTACCAAAAGTTGGCGATACATTGATTGAGGCGATAGTGTCTAACTCACACAATGGTATGGCGACGTTAAACATTAAGGCGGGTTTACACCGATTAGTATGTGCTAACGGATTAACAGTACCTACTGCGTTATCTGAGGCTTTCAGAGTAAGACACACAGGATTCGAGTTAGACGATGTTAAACGTTTGACTGAGGACTTCTCAAAAAGATTACCAACTATCGAAGGTTCTGTTAACCGAATGATGGAGAGAGAGTTGACAACTGACGAGAAGATTGACTTCGTTAGAAAATCAGCTGAGGTTCGTTGGAAAACAGGTTCAGTACCAGCAACATTGGACTACGAAGAAATCTTGAATCCATTGAGAGACGAGGATAAAGGAGACTCACTTTGGCAAGTATTCAACGTGGTTCAGGAGAAGTGGGTTAGAGGTGGTATCCAATACAAATCTAACAGTGGTCGTAAAACTAAACTTAGAACGTTGAATGACATCTTAAACACCAACCGAATCAACACCAAACTTTGGGACTTGGCTGAAGAAATGTTTTAATAAAAAGGGGGTGAAAATCCCCCTTTTTTTTATATCTTTACACTATGGAAAAAATATACGAATATATCGTCCGTACATACAATACGGATTTCTATTGTAACTCCAATTCATTGGAGTCAACATCCGTAAAAAACGAAAGTATTTTTGGCGATGATTGGGAGTATAGCGCTAAGAGTGTTGGTACTGCGAAACATCCCCATTTTGAGTATGATACTGCTAAAATGTCATCTAAGGATGAAAAAACGTTTGAAGAGAATTACGCCAACCCATTGTGTGGGGTCCGACACGCAAGACGAATTATATCCGTGGATAGAACTGACACTAAAGTTTCCATTAAGTTGTTTCTATATGAAAGGACAAGAAAACCTGGTAAACCATATTTTATTAAATCAACGAGTTTATATTTTGTAACCTACAATTATAAAACGAATTCATTATATAATGGGTCGTTAATTAATTATCATTTAAAACGAAAGTGTAAAAAGACACTCAGAAGGTCAGGATTGTGGGAAGACCCTATTGAGGTAATTACGGAAAAGATTAAGAATTTTTTCACTAACCTGTCTTTTTGGGACACAATGACTGAAGTACCTAATTTTGATATTAACAAGCCGATTATCGAATTTGTTAATTCGATACCTGGTATTAAAGAGTATGACGAGGAACCTAAATACTCGTTATATAAACACTTTTTAATTACGAGTGGGGTCAAACTACCTAACAATTGGAAACCACTCATTGAGGTCTATCCACAACCAAAAAAACCTGATTATAAAAAGGTGGGGTACAAGTATGTTGATGCGTTTATGAACCTTCAAGATATGAAAGGGGATAAACTAAAACGTGTGTTACATACAATTGAAAGATTTAATGTGACGGCATATAGATGGGGTGCAAAGTTCTTCGGTACTGATTTTCTTGTGTCAAAACCTGATAGTGAGTTGAAGATGATAATCGAAAGTGGGGCTTTTTTTGGCGATGATAGTATGAATGTCCCGTTTACAAAAAGTGAACTGAATAACATATATCAAATATTTCTTTTGGTGTGTTCGGGAGTTCTTGATTATGGAACAATCGTCGACCACATTAGTTTCAGAGAGAGATTAGAAAAATTACAACCGGTTAAATGGAAATCAAAAACACTAAATGGTTTTATTGATGAACACGATGAGTGGTCCAAACTTATTTCAAGTTACACTAATGGTGTTACCACAAGACGATATAGTCGAGAATTTCAAGGTTCTGTTGAGACACCGATATCATTTAAAGGTGAGGTTTATTATCCTGTGTTATTATCAACCACTGATGATTATAACAACGAATCATCGGTTCAAACTAACTGTGTTAGAACTTATATTGATAGGGCGGATTGTTTTATCATATCACTTAGAAAGGGCGATTTAAATAGTGATGAACGATTAACTAATGAATACTCATTATCAATAGTTAAAAATGAATTTGGATTATCGGTTGTTGAAGATGATTTAAAAATTAAAAGGAGTCAAACTAAAGCAAAAAGAAATAGTCAACCTGATATTAGTTGGTCGGGAGTTTTAGACAAGTTAGATGAGAGAGTTGCTTATTTGCACAAACAAAAACTATTCACATTACCCCAAAAAGATGTGGAATTTAAGTTGGGGATGGGGACTCACTCTGAAGCGATTGTTTACAATAATGGGGTTTATTCTACCATTATATGGGATGAAAAATTA
>Ga0181348_1001548_pt1 | contig 10167 bp, 11 predicted proteins | sample Su13VDMM110DN_FD_130092 | JGI IMG/M metagenome (GOLD analysis project Ga0181348, IMG submission 130092) | Freshwater viral communities from Lake Michigan, USA - Su13.VD.MM110.D.N | ecosystem: Environmental > Aquatic > Freshwater > Lake | place: USA: Michigan | collected 2013-07-16
CAAAATTTTCATATTTTATATTTTTACTTGCGGCGGTTAAATAAGAATATAGATAATCAACTTTAAGATCTGTTGGCAATTGCCATAGATTTAATTCTATTGGAAATTGTATTTCATGGCCTTCTAAATCTATTAAAACTTTTGTGTTGTATTTGTTAAAATTTTCTTTTGGTATATGTGTAAATATCCAATCAAGCACTTCGGGAAATTTTGAATGAAGTACATGCCCTCCACCAATATCAAGATAGTGTCCATTTATTTCTTTTGTCCGACAAAGACCGCCAGTTTCTTTTTCAGACTCAAATAGTATAAAATTATTTTTATTTAATTGCTGTAGCCTTCTAGCAGATGCTATTCCAGTAATCCCGCCGCCTATTATGATATAATCATAAATTTTCTGTGATTGTGTCATATATTTCTTTTGTAGTTGGGGTGTTATTTATAAAATTAATTTTTATTTTTGAAAAATTAATACAGTCATGATAAAAAGATGGATCCCATGAATGTTTGGCCATTAGGTGTGTGTTGTCTATTAGGGACATTTTTATATTTGGATCGCCAAAAATTAAACAAGGATAAACTCCTCCAGTCATAGTGCTTGTTACGTGTTTGCAGTTTTTATTTGTAACTAAAGTACACCAATCTTGATAGTTTTTTACATAAGTTATGTTTTCAGAGTCACAAAAAGATTCAGAATCTTTTCCAAAAATAAATGTTTTAATATTATTTTCTTTCAATTTGTTTATAAGGTCGACCCAAAATTTATCGGTCATATTTTTTTCAGTCCAAGCTTTTCTTTTTCTTACCACTAAACAAATAAATGGTTTTGACAAATCATATCCATCCATAGAGCTTAATTCGATATTTTTTATAATATCTTTATCTCTTTCCCAATTTTGATAAAATGGAAGATACGGTATAATTCTTTTTTCTACTGGACCTGCTGACATCATGTCAAACATATTAGAATCTAATAAATCTATGCATTTTACATTTTTTTTAATAAAATCTTTATAGCTGATAACATTTTCAAAAATATTTGTGTATAAGCATTTTCTTTCATCTACTGTAACAATACAGTCGTTTTTGTTTATTTTTTTTTCTTGCAACATCATTATTAAATAGAGTCTAGTTATAATTAATTCTGTTGCTATCTCTGTAACAAGTAAAGGATTCGCAACATCATCTATAGAGTTGCCAGCGTGAACGTCTTTTGCTGTTATTATATAATTCATTTTTTACTAAAAATTTTATCTTTTATTATTAAAAAGTCTAGTTCTGTATTTTCTAGTACATGAAAAGCGTCTTTGTATGTAGTCAAAATAGGAAAACCTTTTATATTAAAAGAAGTATTTAAAATGATAGGAATATTATTTTTTAATTCTAGTTCGTTTAAAATGTTGTTAAACAGTTTATGAGTGTCTTCAGTTACTGTTTGTAGTCTGGTTGTTTCATCTTGATGAACTATGGATTGAACTTTGTTTTTAAAAGAGTGTTTTATTTTTGGTGCAAAACTCATATATTTAGATTCATTAGCGTTTTCAAAAAATAAATCTTTATCTTTTAGTCTGCAAACCGGAGCAAATGGTCTAAACCATTCTCTGAATTTAACTTTAGAGTTAAGAATATCTTTCATTTCGGGAAAAGATGGGTTGCAAATAATGCTTCTATTTCCTAGCGATCTAGGTCCAACTTCTGAATAGTCGTTGATTATTCCTAGTATTTTTCCATTTATTAGATGATCCGCTACTTTTGAAATACTAAGATCTTCATGTGGATAGTTTTGCAAATAAAAATTATAATTTTCTTCATCTAATATTTCTATCCCGCTGTAACAAACTTCATTTGATCTTCCTAGATGCGGAAATTTAGATAAAAACATCCCGTATGATAATCCGCAATCATTTGGATTAGATGGAACAAAAACGCTTAAATTTAAATTTTTTAATTTTTCTGAAAGTTTTTGATTGTATAATACATTTAGAGCGCATCCGCCAACTAAAACTACATTAATATTGTGTTTTTTTATAAATGGCAATATTAATTCATCCATTTTGTTTTCAAATACATGTTGGGAAGTAGCTGCAATATCATAGGCAAGTTGACCGGAGACGCAATCAATTGAACATGGTATGTTTAAATTATTGCAAAGCCTGTTTATATCATTAGTATTATAATAATTTTGAAAATGACAGATCCATTCATTTCTAACTTTTCCGTAAGCACATAATCCCATAATTTTTCCGGCACTAGAAAGACTGTGTAAAGTTTTACCTTCTGAACCTCTTTTAATTTCTGATATCAACCATGCGACCCCAGAATATGGGTTTCCAAAATCAAAATTAGGACATTCTATTTCTTTTATTTCTTCGTTTTTAGCGATATGACACCTAGTCATGAACACTTGATTGAAATCATATCCACCGCCATCAATAGAAAAAATTAAAGCATTATCAAATTTAGACGAGAAATAACCAGAGCAAGCGTGTGAATGATGATGTTTGTTCAATTCGAAACGAGCTTTAGGAAAAAATTTATTTAATAATTTTTTATCGTTTTCGTCTAATTCTAAATATAAAATCAATTCAATGTCATTATCTCCAATATTATTTTTGATTAAAGTTAAAAATTCATTTCTTTCTGTTTCGTTAGAACCTTTTCCTTCTACCGAATCAAATCTAGAAGAAAACATAGCGTATCGTTTTTTGACAAATCTTTCATATTCATAAATTCTAATATTTTTATTTTTATCTATAAATGTAACCGATGCATCGTGTGATCCATAAATACTAAGAGTCTTATTTTGATTCATGTGTTGTGTGTTATTTGATTAATTATTTTTTGTTTCAATGGTTTTTATGTTCTTTAAAATTTCATACTTGTTTTTATCGTAATCGCCAGGAAAGTTTTCATTATAAAAAAGTTTTTGATATATAACGTACTGACTTTTGGCCCAATTCATATAAGACTCAACGGTTTTATTGTCTTTGTTATTATAAAAACTCATTCCTGAACCAACTCCAGCGAAGTGCATTAGTTTATTTCCAAAGTCTATAGTTTCATTAAGTATTCCATATTTATTATTTTTATTTCCATTCACATCCATTCCTCCATAATCGTCAGGATCTAGAAAAAATATTTTTCCATTGTTTTTTAATATAGAAAAAGAAACTGGATCGAAAAAATCGAGAATTGGATGGTTGTATGGGTTATAAAGGCCCTGACACATAAAAAGCAATAGTGGATGCAGATCAATTTTTTCTTTATTAAATCCAAACATGTATGTTTGCACAACATCAGCTAGATTATTTAAATCGGTTCTTCCGTTTAAATTATTCTTGTAGCATCTGTAAGGGCCAACTAAATCGTATCCGTTATTTAATTTTTCTGATATAGTATTAATAGACTCTTCTGTAAATACAATGTCGCTGTCAAAATGAACAATTTTTTTACAATCTGTAAAAGTATTGTTTATTACTTTAGAAAAAAGATTTGCGGTTCCTTCGTGTCCATTTTTATAACTTTGTATAATGTCTTCGTGCTTGCATATATCGTGGAAAATGTTATTTTTATGATAAGGAATATGTTTAAAATCTTCTTGTGAAGCGAAAATATTTATTTCATGATCGTGATATAAATGATATGTTTGGATGCATTTTTTTAAAATTAATCCACACTTATACGCTTCTGTAAATATGAAAGTGTCTTTCATTGCCAAAAACAAGCTTGATTTTGAATATCAATTGAGGTAGGAAAAATTTCATTTTCGTTGAGAAATTTTCCTATAAAATGGTCTTCAAATATACTGTCTATTTTATTATGATCTGTGTTTTTTTCAATTATTATTTGGACAGCGTCTTTAGATAAAAAATATCCGCCTCCAGCGCAATACTCGCATGCTTTAACAAAGATAGCATAATTTTTAATTTCATTTTCGCATTTATCACAATGATAAGAGCTAAAATAAGAACCTCCAGATATAAAATGTCCAGCATATTTTATATTATTAGAAGATACAAAATAATATAGCTTTTGTAATTTTTCAAAATCAAAAATAATGTCGTCATCTGTTTTAAAAATATAATCAACTTTTTTATTTTTATAAATCCAACCAAACATCAATAGAACTTTTATAGGTAAAAATTCATATTCATCTTTACATGGCAAATAAACAACTTGATCTTCTTCAATTGCAGTCGTTAAAGCGGGGTCTCCCACAAAATATTTGTATTCAAAAATGCTATTAGAAAGATTTTGATTATCTCTTCTATTTTTATATTTTTTGCATGAAAGTATACCCATGAAACAAGTTTTAGAATTTGTAACGTTATTCATATAGTTTGTTTATTTTATTATAACTGGGTTTTAATTTTATTAAATCGGCTATTCTTTCTTGTTCTTTCATGTCTATTTTATCTTCACTAAGAGGATTCGTTCTGTTGTAAACATAGAGAACATCATTAATAAAAACACTTTTGTCGGATGGACACATTTCTAGCATTGGAAGTTGAAAAGAAAGATCTGGTGCCATACTAAAATAATTGTTAGTGAAAGGATCTTTAAGGTCTTCTTCTTTTATTTTCAAAAAAAGTTCTCTTCTAAATGTTCTTAAATGAGAAGCCATCCATTTATAGTTTCTAAACTTATTATTTTCTTTTATTTCTTTTGGATACTCATGATAATGAGAAGAGACATCTCTATATGGATGTTCAACATATGATCCATAAGTCATCCAGCAATCTTTCTCTAAATAAATATCGTTAATTTTACTGAGAACTTTTGAATGCGGAAACCAGTCGTCTCCATCTAAGGTCACTATTATTGATTTATCCTTAGATAATTCTGTTCCTATTTTTACATTTTCTCCTTGGTATTTTCTAATTTTATTTTTTATAATTCTAACGTTAGAATAAAGATCTTCGTACTTTAATGCTTTTTCGTATGTTTTATCGGTAGAATCAGCGTCTAAAAATATAATTTCAAATTTTGAATAATCTTGATTCACCGCTGAATTAAGGCATTTTTCAATATACTGTTCAGAGTTTCTTGTGGAAATGACTATTGAGATATTGTTCATTTTGTATTTTTTATTAAAAATTTATTTATTCTATTTTTTTGATATGAAATGAATTTTTTTATTTCTTTTGGTGGAGTTTCTGCAAAAAAAGTTAAGAGAGCGTCATTTATTTGAAGTTGATGTGAATAGTCTTCATTTTCTAAACTTAATTCATGATGTAAATGATATAATTCGTTTTTAGGGTCGTCGCATGAATCAAAACGACCTTCTGTAAATAAAACTTTCTTCCAAAAATAAAAATCTTCTACCGTATTTCCAGTAAATAATTGATCATCATATCCGCCAACATCAAAAAATGTTTTTTCTCTCACCATGATTGACCCTCCAGGCGCTCCGAAAGAAGGGAAAGAAGGTGGTAAAGATATTTTTTGATTATCAATATTTAAATCATCTATATTAATTTTATTTTCAAAAATGTCTTTTGTTATTTCGCTGTTTAAATAAAGAACTCTTTTTAATTGAAAAGTTTGAATAGCTGTGCTGTTTTTTTTGCTTGTATTTTTAAATAAATTAATAAAAAAATCTGATTGAGGTAAACAATCTACATCATGAAATAAAAACCATTCAGAATCGCAGCCGCGCAAAGCAGCAAGATTCATCAATAAACTTTTGGGAAATTTCATTTTATTTTTTACTTCCACGCATATATAGTCAAGATTATTTTTAATGCAAAAATCTAAATTATCTTCTTCCGAATCTACTAATTCTGATATGGTTATATTGATTTTTTTAGTTTGCTGCTTTTCTATTGTTTTTTGAAGAGCTTCGACAACTTTATATAAATGTTTTTGTCTTTTGTATAAAGGTATTATTACGTTGACATCGTAATGGTTTTTGTTGTTAATATGATAATGCCTTGTTTTATTGTCAATAATTTTTTGATAATCAAATTGAATATTTTTGATAGCGTGAAAAATTTTATCTTTCATTTTACGTTATATTATTTGTTATTGAATTTTTATAAAATTCTGTTGAGAATTTAATTTTGTAATTTGTTTTTTGTGTATTCTATAGTATAATAATACTTCATCAATAATAAAAATTTTATATTTATCGCAAGTTCTTTTCCATAAATCCCAATCTTCTTCTGGTATTATATTTGAATTGTATCTATTGTCTTTAATAAAATTCTTAGAATAACAAACGCATGGATGAGCTATTATATTTTTATCATGTTTTAAAGTGGCGTTTATGTCTTTATATTGACATACGTTCATGTTTGATATAATTAAATCATAAACATCTTCAACTTCTTGTATATATGAAAAGTCGCTGCTTATTACATCGGCTTTATTCTTTATGGCAGCAAAAATTTGCATTTCGAACCTTCTAAGATCATAAAAATCATCTAGATTCACATTGAAAACTAAATCACAATCGTCTTCACAAACTTTATCTAAAAGAAAATTCATAGCTTCAACGTGGTTTTCTTTTTTAGAACTCCAAAATTTTGATTTTTGTTCGATTTTTTTATTTTCTAAAACAGAATAATTATCTCCACCATAATTAATTTCATAAAAAATGAAATCATTATAAGTTTGGTTTATTATTGAGTTTAAACACACATCGATCCATCTTTGTTTATAGATCGATTTTATATTAGAGTGAAAAAGAAGTACAGCTATTTTCATGTTTTTATACTTTCAGCCATTTTTCGGGGGCTATGTCTCCTGTGTAAATATTTGTTTCTTTGCCAAACCAATTAATAGGGCATACGATTTTTTTATTTTTATTTTCATTTAACCAAGCTCCCCACCAACTAAACGATGAATTTGCAATTATGTTGTGTTTGCATAAAGACATTATATATAAATCAACTATATTAGTTTCATTTTCAATATATGATGTATTATTGAATTTTATATTTTTTTTACACCAATTTACATCATCAGATAAAATTAAAACATTTATAGAATTTTCATTGATTGTGTCATAAGCGTTTTTATAGTAATCAATTGTTTGTAATGGATGAAAATTTTGTATGTTTATATAGTCGCCTCTTCTAACGTGCAATGAAACTGTATTTTCATTTAAAATAGAATATTTATTTACAATGTATTCTTTTATGTTGTTTTCTATTTTTAAATCTTCTCTAATTAAACAATCTATTTCGTTAAAATATTTTTCAGATTGCCAATACCCGTCTAAGAGAGAATCATTTTCTATTTTTTTGAAATAAAAATCATCTGTTACTATGTTTAATGAAATAGATTCGTTATGTTTTTTTAAAATTATTTTTTTAAATTTGTTTAATTCTAAATTCCATTGATTTGAATTGAAGTAGGAAAAATCAAACGCGTAATCAGTATTATGTTTTATTGATAATGCTTTAGTTGCTGCCCATTGAAATAATTGGTTGCCTAAGCCTCCTTGTAATTTAGTTGTTATCATACGTTTTATTTCTTGTCAGTATAACCAATCGTTATATTTACTATGTTTTTTTATCTCATTGATGAAATAATTTTTATTTTTATTAACATCATCGTAAAAATGATCGTGCCATTCCACTAAATACTCTTTAATTTTAAAAATATTATTAGAAGCGATCAATCGATTAATTATATCGTATTCACTCCCTTCAACATCTAATTTCAAAACTATATAGTCATCTTCTGAAAACCATCCAATAACATCAACTATATCATATGTTGTTACTTTTAAAGCGTTTTTTATGTCTAATTTTTCTTTTTTTTCAATATGTAGAGTGCTGCCAACATCTCCCCAAATATCATTAGATATAAAGAAATCAGATTGTCCGTTTTTATTCCATAAAGCACCTTCTATGAATTTAATTTTGGTGTTATTTTTTTGTAAATTTTCCAAATTGTTACGATATTGACTATTAGGTTCAAAAAGATAAAATTCAAAATCATGATATTTAGAAAATTCATTTTTTATAATATCAATTGATTCTCCCAGTCTAGCTCCACCATCTATAAATATTTTTTTCATTTTGCTCTTAAATGTCTTTTTTATTTAAACTTTCGTTTATAAAAAAATGTAATAATTTAGTTTTTCTTTGGTGGTAATCTAGTAGCATCCTGTCCCAGTTAGAGCCTCTGCCATAATGTAGTATAGATTTTTCTATTATTTCGAAACAGAAAGTATCGTCGTATCTTTTTAATATGTAATCTGGTAAAGCATTTAGATTATTATTTTCAGATTTTATATGAGAAGTGTTCGTTATGTTTTTCATTTTACAATGCGGATGATTTTTAAAATAAAAATACATGTTCCCGCCGACATCAGTACCGTGTCCGTTTATGAACTGATATCCAAAATCAAATTGTTCTATATCTGTAACTTTTGAGTGATTTATGAATACTATTCCATTCCAAATATAGTTCACATCACCTCTAAATTGTGGTAATGCGGATATTTCATTATCGCCAATAAAATCAACTATAGAAAAATCAGATATAAAAAACATATCAGAATCTAATATGACTGATATTGTATTATTATCTTTTTCTAATTTTATATACTTGTCTAATATTTGATTTATTGGATAAGCGCAAGCGATATTTGGGTCGCTATGATTTGGATTTTCTACATATATATGATTTATATTATTGTGTGAGCATATATCAAAAATTTCTTTCCGCAAAGAATTGGAAGATCCATTATTAACGACAATATATTCATAATCGTCTTTTAAAAATTTAGCAATTGTTTGTTTTTGAAATTTTATAAAATCGGGTCTTTTGTCTGAAAAAGTGTATATTTTAACTTTCATTATATTTTTAACTTCTGATCTCTGAATGATTTTTATCTAAGGCTACAAGTTTTCGTTTAAATGGAATATTCATGCTTTCTCCGTAACAGTAACTTGGTTCTAATATTTTAGTTGGTGAGTTGTCTATAAAATATCTATTCATATGGCTTTCGTCGTGCCAAATAGCAATTATTCCTCTTGAATAATCTTTTTCAATATTGATTGATATTTTATTTGCCATTTTTAAATACTCTTCGGAAGTTCCACCATTAAAACCACCTGCAAAATATTGCATTGCCTCATGTGGTAAAACGCAAGCTAACGATAATGGATTTGTTTCTGGTGTTCCTCTTTCGCCAAAATAACCAGGATGTTGAGTTGCGACTCTTTGTGATAGTATTTCATCACCGACAAAATCACAAAACCCCATGTCAACGTCAGAATAATATAAATAATCCATATTAGATAAGCGATTTGATTCTTCTGAAAATATTTTATATCTGCCTAAAGTCATCCAAGGCCATTCTTTGTGTTCGGCGTATATTTTTACAATGTTTCTAATCGAATCTATTTTAATGTATTTATTAGTAAAAATAAAATAAGTAACTTCATGATTATTGCAAAAAAATTTATCCGCTGAAGATATAAGTTGTTGTAAAAATGTTGTGTATTTATTTGTAGCTATAATCAATAATCCGATTTTCATTTACACTTAAATTTCTTATTTGAAGTTTTTTTGCGTTATTATCTTGTTCGGCGTGATAAGCTTCGTTTTTTCTATCAAAATTATAATATAATAATACGTCTTGTATATTATGAAAAATAAAATGTTTAGCCGCTCTCATCCATAAATCAAGATCTTCATTGTATTTGTATGTCTCATCATATCCTCCGCATTTATAAAATATATTTTTCTTATAAATTACTGATGGGTGCGCTATTGGATTTTGACCAATTTTCATGTCACTTATTATTTGATCATGGTTTTCTCCATAATGCCATTCTTGAAAAAAATTTCCTGTTATGAATCTAATCGCTGTTCCGCATATATCAATATGAGGATTGTCGATCATATATGAAAACTGAATGTCAATTTTATTTTCCAACCATAAATCATCAGCGTCTATTCTGGCAATGTATTTAATGTGTGGTAAGTTCATGATGTGAAAAATGCCAGTATTTAAAGCGGCCACAATTCCAGGTGTTTCACAAAACAGATAGGTTAAATTTTTGTATTTGTTTGCTACTTCTTTTAAATTATCGGAAGAATCATTATCTACTAAAAATATTTGATATTTAAACTTTCCATTCAAAAAAGCTGTTTGGTTAACTACGGAATCCAAAGCTCTAGCTACAATGTTTGCATTGTTTTTAA
>Ga0181348_1001549_pt1 | contig 10164 bp, 2 predicted proteins | sample Su13VDMM110DN_FD_130092 | JGI IMG/M metagenome (GOLD analysis project Ga0181348, IMG submission 130092) | Freshwater viral communities from Lake Michigan, USA - Su13.VD.MM110.D.N | ecosystem: Environmental > Aquatic > Freshwater > Lake | place: USA: Michigan | collected 2013-07-16
AAATACACGCCAGAACCGCCCATATTTCCGCCCTTAAATACTGGATCAATTATTTCGGATATGCGCTTAGTTGCAGCAGCGCGCATTGTTGTCTCTTTGTTGGCGGCGTTGTTTGCGCTACGAACCAAGTAGTTCCATAATTTTCCCGCTTCTTTGCCGCCGTCCATAATCTGGACAATAATTGCAGCCTTTAAATGCGCCGCAAAAAACGCACCGATTGCTTCAACGCTGCGGCCAACATTTGTTGAAGCCGTTTCCGTCTTTGCCTTGCGACCGCCAGCATTTTCATTGATGCTGTCTACAATCTCGGTCTTCGCCTTCTCGAATGTGATCTTGCGATCCATTGTAAATACAAGTTGTTGAGCCTTGCCAGTGTGTGCTATCTGCTTGACAGTATCAATGACATCTTGGAATTCTTCTGGCGTCAGTTCAAGAAAGTTCTTGCGAACAGACTCTTGGACAATGTCTGGAATCTCAATGTCAAACCCAATGTCCTGCTGCACTTGCGCCCAGGTCGCCAATGGCGTTCTAGTTGTTGGCGCAACATATCGACCCATCAAACCAAATCGTTCAAGGATTGCTTCAATTTGGTCGGCGTGATCCGCTCCCATGTTCTTGCGGTTTACATCGCTGACAATTTTCTTGACATACGCTAGCGCCTTGTCAACCTCACCAAGAATCTTGTATCCCTCTTTCGCAAGTTGATTCTGAATGACTTGCTGGTGGCTTGCCTTCTTGGCAACAATCGCAGGGTCAACATCGCCGTATTGCTTCTTGTGCGCGTCAATCTTCGCCTGTGCGCGCTTGATCGCCTCCACGCTCTTGACCAGCGCCTCGGACGCGGCGGCTGACTCTTCCACTCCTGCTGCGATCTGCTCATTAAATGACCGCGTGTAGGCGCTCTTGCCAGCCGTCTCAGGCGACTGCATTGCTTTGACCGCCGTGTGCTTGTCCTTAGCCACCTTAGCCTCGGCAGCGACATAGTTGCGTGGCTTGATGTCTTTGATAGCCATCCGTCCAAGAATCGTCCTAGCGAGTTCCTTGGCGCCCTGCATGATGACCGCAACAGGCGTCTTTACCTTGGTCAAGTATCGGTTCTCGATGGCAACAATCCGTGCGCGCACTTCGTTGGCAAGAGCCTTGTTGACGGCTTCTTCCTTCTCGGCCTCGGTGTTCATGCCGCCATGCTCGTCCAGCATTCTGGCGTCAGTTCGTTCTTTTAACTCATCCTTGAACGGCTTCAGTTCAGCCAGCGCACGGATCAACTGGTCACCGCTGCTAAACCCAAACATCTCGGCTGCTAGGTCTGGCGCCAAACCGCCTTCCATTGTCATGCCACGCAACTTGGTCAAGTCAACGGCTGGCGCCAAGCCATTCGTGCTGGTTGGATACATTCCGCCAACAGCAACGCTGTCAATCTTGTTTCCAACAAGTACTTCAATTTCCTTGCCGCTTGGGTCAACCATCTTGCCAGTCTTAAAGAATCGTTCAGCCTTGCGGACTGGTTCGTTGCCCATCTTGTCGGACTCTTCGCTACGAATAACCTTTCGGAATCCGTCTTCAGCGTCTTGTAATTTCTTAAAGAATCCTTCTTTAGCGTTTGACTCCCACTTCATTTCCTTGACAGTCTCTTTAAGCAATTCAGTAACAGAAGTCTCGTGCGCCTCAACAATTTTGGCTTGCATTTCAGCCCATGTGGCGTCATTCATTCCAGACTCTTCTTGCGTTTGGTACATGCCCTTAAAGTTGTCAATCGCTTCGCGCCGTGAAATCTGCTCTTCAGACGCAAGCATTCGGTCAAACACGCCACGCACTTCATCGGTCAGGAACGGCAAGTCAATACCAAACTGATCCCTGTAGATTTCGTTTAGATTGTCACGGATAGACTTATACGCTCGCGTTGCCCAACGGCGGAATCTTTCAAACACGCCTTGCAATTCAACACTTGGCGCCCTGCCTGTTGCTACCCAAATTTCTGCGTTGTATGCAGCCGTTTCGTGATGTCGGCGTTGCTCTTCCAAAGTCATTGCGTTCCAATTCGCAATACGCTCTTGCATATTACTGCCACCAATGCCAAACCATTTCAGCAATATGTCAGCGTCTGATTTAGACAATGCACTTGCGGCTGGATCGGTTGCCGTTCTAAATAAATCAATTACAAACCAATGCATCAATTCATGAAAAACAGTAAGTGAATTAGCATTCTTTATAGTAATTAGATTTTTGACTGGATCAATCTCGCCGCGAGCGCCGCCTGTGGCTGCTTGAAATAGCGGTAGTCCCTGGCTTACTTGCGCGGCAAGAGCAGGAGTGACGGTGAAACCTTGTTGAGTCAGCAGCGGTAATGGCGGAGGATTTGGCATATCTGAGTAGTATTTCGTGGCTTCCGCAGTGCGTGTACTAATTTCAACTTCTCCAACCTTGTCACCACCCAACTTCTTCAGCATCTTGCCTAGCGCTTGCGGAACAATAGTGTCGTAGAACTTCCGCATTCCTTCTCCGCCAATTTCAATGTCGCCTGATGCAATAGTGTGAATCTCGTCTGGATTTGCGTCTGCTTCTTCAAGCAATTGCTTGCTACCAGCCTTGCCAAACACTTCGTTAATTCTGTTTGCGCTGACAGATTGCTCGCCCTGTACAGGCTTGCCGCCTTTGATTGCGCTGTATGTATATGTGCCATCATCGTTGCGCGTGATCTCAACTTCGTCTACGGCCTGAGTCAAAGCCTTGCGATAACGCTCTACGCTTTGATCGCCGTCAACAAACGCAACGCGGTCGTATCCACCGTTGACTGCCTCAAGCAGGATCTGCTTTAGTCCTAATTCAAGCCAGCCACTAGTTGTTTCAACAAATGGGGCTGAGGGAATACCAAAATCCCATTTTGTGAGTTGTATGTCAACAGCGACAGACCTATTCGCTGTTTGAATGTAATCATTAATTGTTGCAATATCTGACTCGTTTTTAATGCCAAGCGTGTTTGCCCACTCTTGTCCAGTTCGACTCATTGTTGCAATTATGTCAAGAATGTCAGGAGTTGATCGTTCTTCCCATCTTGCATTTCTCCAATTTTCAAGAGCCTGTAATGCTTCATCTCGTTTTAACGCAGACTCCTGTACTAACTCTCTTCCTTCTTTTTCTAACGCAGCCTTTTCTTTAAAATCAACAAATCCTTTTTCTCTTCCAGCCTGTCCCCAGCCGCTTTGCACTTCTTCGACAAGCATGACTTTGTTTCCATCTGCGTCAACGCGGTCGTTTAGTCTTACATGAACAACTGGGTTTTTAATTCCTGGCCAATGCGGATCTTGGTATTTTGCTTTTTCTGTTTCTGTTATTGATGCATACTCAGATCCACCAGCATCTTTATACTTTTGCATTCCTTTCAAAGCCGATTCCCTGTCAGGAAAAGTTTCAACTAATTCGTCATTTTCATCTGTAAGTGCGTATGAGTTGGGATTCTTGCCTGGCAGTGTTACTATTAATTCGCGGTAATTGTCGCCACCAGGCAGTTGGTATGCTTCATATCTGACAGATGCAATCGATGGATCATTTATTGAATCTTCTGTTTCAATATATTGATTAAGAGTCATTCCATCGACATCAACCAACACATTGTCAATAATTGCGTGAAGTGTTAGCCTTCTGTCGGGATCAAGATTTGTTGCGTTTAATTGCTCAAGTTCTGCAAATGCAGATTCAAGTTCTGGAGTAAGCATTCCATTTTCTTCAAGTTGTAACTTTGCAGAAGCAGTTCCGCTTTCAACAGATTTGTCTAATTTTTTAACATCTTGATCTAATTGAACTACTTTAACCTTCACGCCGCCAGCATTTAAAAACGCCTGAACCTGCTCTTTGGTGATTTTGCCCTCTTGCAAGTCAAGCCAGTTGTCGAGGCCAGACCAGTAGACTTCCTTTTCCTTGACAACACCCTTAGCGATCAATCCCTTGATCTGCTGCTTCCAACTGTCGGCGCTGGCTGACTTGGTTGTTGACTTGCCTACTTCGACGCCTAGAGCGGAGTAGAAGGTGGCGGGGACTGCAGATTGCTTAAGAGTTCCTTCAGCATTTGAATCATATCCCCATTCTTGAATACTGTTTCCATCCGTGAACAAATGTTTTACAGGAACTGTTTTTGTAACAATTCTGTATTTTCCATTTAAAGCAGACTCGCCGTGATCAATTGCATATTGTTTGTTAATTGACACCCAATCGCCATTATTTATCTGTGGTTTTACTACAGCAGTTTCTTTTGGCAACGATTTGAGCCTGTCCAACTCAGCGTTTAATTGATCGTAAGTTAATGGGTTCTCTTGCTTCTTCGCCCACCGCTCATAACCGCGACGCTGAATCTCAGCCTTCTGCTTTTCTATGTCAGCAATTTTTTCTGCGTTTGACAAAACAAGCGGAATGGCTCTATAAACTTTAATTTTTGTATTTGGCTTTTCTTTTGCCAATTGAATTATTGAAATTGCCTGTCTGTCTTGTTGTTCATTTCCAGTGCCGTACAAACGAACAGCATCTTGTGAATAAATATCAGCAGGAAAAATGCCTTCAGGATTGTTTAATGGCTTGGCATATCCATCATTTGTTGGGGCAGCGTGTTCTCCGCGATAACTTTCCTGCCTCAATATGTTCGGATCTTGCTGACCAAATGTGCCGACATTGGCTATGGCTGATTTGATTTGGGTGGGAGAAACAGTTAAAAAATAACTTGATCCACCATCATCTGGGCTATAAATTATTCCGTCATAACCTCTGTCTAACAAGTGTCCAACACTTGCTTTATCCATCATCTCGCTTTCGTATTCTTTTTCAGTCGTAATAACAAGCGGATTTTTCATTGACAAATAAGCAGAAATAGTTGTTGGAACTTCGCCTTCAATAGGGGTTTCTCCCCAAAAACTTCTGTCTGCAAACTCATCTGCTAATTGCTTATCTGCTGAAAAATATGCTGGACGAGTTTTAGAAAACTCATTCATTTTTTCGTTTTGTGTTCCGTGATAAACCACCATCGGCTTACCTTCAGCGTCCACAACTTTGCTGTCACCAAACCATTCCGTAAAGTTTTGCCACACGCTAGATCCGTCAGGCGCTGTGCGGTCACCAAACTTTTCCTTTGCCCATGTGACAATTTCAGGTCGTTGACTTGCTTCGTTAAACGCTGCCTGTTCACCAAGACCTAAATCAGCGCGTGACGCTTGCTCAAACGAGCCTTGCGCTGGCGCCTGTTGCGCGTCAAGGCGGTCTGCTCCTTGCGCTTGCGCGGATTTTACGGCTTGCAATTGAATCTTTGGAACAGGATGTTGAGCAACCCACTGCGCTGGCGTGATGCCAGCAGCAGCAGCGGCTGTAACAGCGCGAGCCTGAACCAACTTGGCGGCGAACGCAGCCTCGGTCGCTGGTCTGCCAGCCGCAACTAGTTGGTCGTTGAAGACCTTCTCAATCTCTTTAGCCTCGCGCACGAACTGGGCATTAGTCTTTTCCTGCACAGCCATCTCGGCTTGCGCGTCTTTCATATTCTGTTGCATCGACTCTTGTTGTGCAATCGCTTGCTTTGCGCTGATCGCGTCAGGAGCAAGGCGAGCATGTTCCATTAATGGCGCCTCAAGTTTAGTGCCAACAATGTTGGCTGCGAACTGAGCGGTTGGGATCTGAATGTCGCCGCCAGAAGTAGCCTGTGCTAACTGTTCACGGACGCCAGGCAATGCGTTGTCGATCTGTTGCACTGTCAAACCAGACTGGTTTAACACATTCGTCATCTCTTCAGCGTCAACATACATCGTTTCCGCTGTTGTTCCTTTGGCTTGTGCCGCCACAAAGTTGGCTAGCGCGCTAGGTGATCTGCCCTTAAGTTTAGTGGCTTGCACATTTTTGCTGAGGTCTGTCAACAATTGCGTAGTTTCTTTTGCTGTTGCAATTTGCTTTAGGTTGTGCCTAATTTGCATACCAGCGCCAAACATTCCAAGCACTGCCGCTCCCTTTGCCGTGTAAATAAATGTGTCAACAAGTTGACCAGCAAACTCGCGCATTGATTGTTCTGGGTTTGCAGATTGAATCGTGCCATCTGCATTAAATTGCAAGTTTGAAGTACCCGCCAAAGATGCAACTTTGTCAGAAAGTTTGCCAACAATATCTTGCATTGTTTCGGTTGCAGACTCGGCAAACACGCCTTTGCCGTATTCAACCGTTGTTTCTTTAATAAGTTTCTTTAGTCCAACTTTTTCGATTTCGCTAGTCGTGCGCTTTAAAATTTCTTCTTTAATAAACTTTGTTGCAAACTTACGCGCTGGCGCACTTAGGAATTTTAATCCAGTCATTTCAAGAGCAGCGTTAATTGAACCAGCAACATTGCCAACAATTTGCACCGTGTCTTCGTCGTATCCTTTTTCCAACATGTCCAAGATCATTGCGCCTCGTTCTACACGAAACGCAGTAAGAGCCATTCCTGTCATGTATCCCGCACTGGCTCCAATTGCACCAGTAGCAAAAGCGCCAGGGCCAGTCGCAGCACCAATGGCAAGACCGCCAACACCGTAGGCGGCGGCGTATGCAACTGCTTCTGGTTGAGCCATAACCATGTTTCCAATAAATTCAGAAGTTGAACCAAGGAAGCCTTGCGCTTCTGGCAATCCAACTGACAAGGCGTCTACTTCTTTTTTTCGTTTAAGCGCAAGTTCTTTGTCGCCTGTTCGCAAATATTCGTTAGCAATATTTCCTAATTCAAATGTGTTTGTTCCTCTTGTAAACCCAGAATAAACTTCAGCGGCGGCTTCTATTGGAAAGAGATGCCCATGCCCAGGAACGCTGGCAGCAAATACTTTAAATAATGTGCTAAGTGCTGACAGTTGCGGAATGTCGTCGTGTGCGACTGACGCAAAGTTTGGGTCAGTCATCAAGTTTGCAAGCACACTGTTCTTGTTAATCAGGTCATACGCTTGCAATCTCATTATGTCGTTGCGCTTCTTTGATTCCTGCTCATTGCGGGAAACAATGTCTTGCCCAACTCCAATTTGATTTGCAATTCTTTGATTTTCTGCGGCCTTGTCTGGATTAGTTCCAGCAACTGACATGAATGATGTGTTCAGCGCGTTTTGTCTTTGATTGTCAAAGTCGTTTACAGCCTGATCAGAAATAGATAACTCTTCTTGCTGTGGTTCAATTGACAGTCCTGTATCCGTTGCGTTGGCAAGCATGTTGCTTGGCATTTTTGGAGACAGCATCTTTGAATAGTCCGCAGTCGGATCAACAGCCGAAGGTATTTCATTATTGTTTATCATTTAGTTTTTCTTGCATAAGTTTAAATACACCCATCAATTCAAAATCACTTGGATCGCGTTTGTGTTTTTTAACATATGAGTTGTAAGCATTCTTGTAATCAGCAATTGGAATATTTATGCCTTGTACTGAGACAAACGCATCTCCGCCTAATTCTGCTTGCTCGCTTCTTTTTAATGATGCAATTGGTTTATCACCTGCACCACCCCACATTCCCATCTTTGTGCCGCGATTCATTATATTTTTATCAATAATTTCTTGGACTTCATCAATTGATAGTTTGCGCTTTAACCTTGTTTGCTCAATATTGATTTGTTGATTAATCGAATTACGCAAGTAAAGTGACGCGCTTGCTTGTGCATTATCTCCGCTCTTTGGGTTTGCCAAATCGTTTAGCCCATTGCGATACAGAGTTTCATTTAGTTGGTCAGCGTTTACCTTTGCATCTGATTGTTTGTTTTTAAATTCAGCACTATTTGATTCTTTAGTTAAATCTATATAAGTTTTTTGAGTCATTGAGGCACGATTCTCAAACAACCATTCCTTTGTAAGGATTTCTGGGTTCTCTGCAAGTTGAAGTTGAAAGTTAAGATCGTTTTGTTTTAATCTTGTTTCAGTAACTAATTTTTGATCTATTGGTTTAAGGTTGCCATAGATTACAGGATCAATTTTAGTAAGATCTCCACTCATTACAGAATTGAACATGGCTTTATATTGTTCTTCTTCGTACGCTTGCTTCTGTTCGTATTGCTCGGTTGCGCTTGCCAGCGCTCGCGCCCGCAAGGTTGGATCTTTAATTTGCTCGGTGATAATTTTGCGAGCCTCCTGCAATGTTTCAGGTGGCTTTGCATTTTCCCTGTCAATGTTTGAATTTTCGTTATTTAGATTGCGCGGATCAATTGGCTTGTTATTCTTAAATGCTTGATATCGCATTGGCTCTTTGCGAGCGGTAGACAATTGCTCACCAGTAACAAGTCGTTGACCAGCCTCGACCATGTTGGCGTCTGCAAGTTCAGACATCTTGACCATTACGCCGTCATCCATTTTCATTACAATTTCAGTAACGCCATCAGTGGTTGTGATTGATTCAACTGTTCCGTCAAATGGTGAAAGCACTGGAGTGCCTGGAGCCGCATCAATATCAATGCCGTATTTGGCGCCAGCGTCTGGAATTATTGTCTTTGCGCTTTCAATTGGCGGTTGATATCCGCCAGTAGTTTGACTGTCGGCAACTCCAGTTGACCAAATGTTTGACGCAATTTCTGATGGTGCAACTCGGTCAATGTTTGCATCAATTGACTTTAGCAATGAGTCTGCGGTATTCGTGTCAAGGTGGCCAGCCTTGTTCTGCTCTTTTACATAGTTCATTGCGGACTGATACTTTCCATCAATCATCAATCTGTTTGTGACTCCTGTTGCAACTTGACTCCAAACTTTGGTTTCTAGTTGCTTCATTTGTGCGGAGTTCTCGGCAAACCCTTGCAGCCGTCCAATCTCCCTAACTTCGGCCATAGCAACGCCAACATTTGCATTAAAAGATCCAACAGGAATCTTGGTGGTTACACCATTAACAACAACATCTGCGGTCTGGTTTCGCTTGTTGTAATCGTTTACTGCAAGTCCGACATATTCGTTGGTTCGCGCCTCGGCTGATGTGATTGCAAGAACTTGTACTTGCTTGTTTCTGTGGTTAAGTATTTGACCTTGAAACGCCAACAGGTTTCTAGATGCAGCCTGTTTAAACATCTGCTTCTGTGTGTCGTTTTTTAGACCATCTGCAATTCCGCTTGCGGACTGAATCATTGAATCATTGACTGCCTGAAAGTTTGATTCAGCGTCAACGCCCTGCATGTTCATGTACCCATTTTGTCCGTTGAGCAGTTGCTGTGTCGATTGCAGGAACTGGACATCGGCAGCCTTGGCGCCAGCCTCGTCAATCTTGTCTTGTATGTTGCTACCCACATTCCAAGCGACATTGCCAGCGCGAGTCATTGCCTCGCCCAATTGCACCTGTTGGTCTGCCGCTAAATTGCGAACTGGTTCAACGCCTGGCGCTTGTAATGGAACCATGTTGCCGTCTTGCATGTCAACCTGTGGAACAAACGATGAAGGTACTGTTGGCATTGTTTATCCAAATCTTACTGCTGAGTCCGCAGCGATCAGTTGGTTTAGTCGGTTGTCACGCGCCCAGTTCTGTCCAATGGCGGCAGCGCTAGTTAACAGACTGGTTGACATTCCCATGTATGGGCTAATTGTTCCTGCCGTGGTGTTTAGGTTGTCGGCGCTTAGACCAGACATCACAGACTGGTTGCGGTAGTTCATGGCTTGGTTCCTGATCGACTCAGCCTGTCGTACGCTGTTCGCAGACATAGTCATCCTGTCGATCTCTTTGATCAGATCCATGCTGCCAACAACCTCTGCGGCGCTTCCTACGCCACCCTGAATGCCGCGAGCAGCCATCGACGCTTTGGCTGACGATTTAGCCTGACCAGCAGCCATTGTGTAGCGACCAATCTGGCGCTCGCTAGACAGCAGCGATTGTTGCGCGCCAAACTCTGCGCTCTTGGCGTTGATCGCAGACATCTCTGACTGGAATTGTTGGTTGAGTGCTTGGCTCTTGAGTTGGTTCTGTGCGCTCTTGGCTTGATAAAAAGTTCCAATTGCGCTGTTGGCGGCGCCAAAGATCGCCATGATCGGGCCAAGCGTTTGCAATCCTTCGGCAAGACCTGACGCAAATCCACCGCCAGCGCTTGCGGCGCCCGCTGGCGCACCAACAAATGTATCTCCATAATTAAATGCGCTTGGACTTCCAACAAATGTGTCTTGATAATTAAACGCTGACATATTTATGCTCCTACCACCGCTTCAATTGTGATGCCGACTATCGTCAAT
>Ga0181348_1001550_pt1 | contig 10161 bp, 11 predicted proteins | sample Su13VDMM110DN_FD_130092 | JGI IMG/M metagenome (GOLD analysis project Ga0181348, IMG submission 130092) | Freshwater viral communities from Lake Michigan, USA - Su13.VD.MM110.D.N | ecosystem: Environmental > Aquatic > Freshwater > Lake | place: USA: Michigan | collected 2013-07-16
ACTTAATCGCAAAAATGATTCAGGTAATGTTGGTAACCAAGTTGGGGAATTTTTATCTGATTATTATAGTTCTATAAAATTAGTTGACAATGTTGATATTACCGCAAATCTTATAAACCTTATTTCAGGAGCGGTTAGTATTAATCTACAAGCAGGATTTGGACAATTAGAGCAATCAACTAAATTTGAATTATTAATACAAAGAATTTTAGGATTATGTTTTGATAATAGAAGAGAAATTGATGTTAGTGGGGTGGCTAAAATTGCTGAATTAGATGGTGTTGATGATAGTTTTTATGAATTAACGGAAGTTGATTTAAGAAATATCCAAGTTAAAATTTCTAACATTCAGAATGGTGTGATGGAATTTGAAGACTGTAATAATATTAAATTACCTGTCGATAGTGAATCACTTATTAGTCAATTAATTGAATTTAGAGAGTCAACAGGCAAGACGGTTGCACAACAAGTTACATTTGTAGAACAAATGATAGATTCTATTTCTGAAAATCCAGAATGGAAACTTACAATTCCTGCAAATTTTGATGTTAAAGTTTCAATAAACACTAATATTATTAAACAAATACCATTAGCTGTTGCTGCCAGTGTTTTAAGCCCAAAAGTCTTATTACCTTTATACACATTATTATCCGTAGTTCAATCAGGAGCAACATACACATATAATCAGGCAATTACAAGTGCAAACACAGCAACACAATCGGTAAACACTGTTGGTAACGCAGGGGCAAATGTTAATCAACCAAATAGTAATGTTGTAACAAATGCATCTGATTTTTTAAAAGTATACAAATCATTTTCAATACAAGTAATATCAAAAGTTAATGCAGAATTTTTAAAGGCGTTATTTGAAATATTAAAAAAAGAGATTATTAATTTAATGTCTGAAATAGTTATTGACCTTGTTAAAGAAAGATACGGAAAAAAAATAGCAATGATTTTACGATTAATTCAAATTGCCTTACTTGTTTCCCAATTAATTGATGATTACAGAAAATGTAAAAATTTATTAGATAATATTTTATTATTACTTACAACCATTGGTCAACTTATTCCTACCGCTCAACCTGAAATACCATTACCACTTTTAGCGTTAGCAGGGGTATTACCCGGTATATCCGCAACACAAATGACAATGAAAACAATTGAAGCGTTACAATCATCTGGTATGCCAACTGGTCCTATGCCAGATGGTAGTGCAAATTTAATGTTACAATTTAATTCTTCATCAAACAAATCAATAGTGTCAAATATAACAGAAGACGGTAAAGTATACACTGTTGGATTAGCTGTTCAAACAGGAAAATTTATGTAATATGAAAAAGGAAGAATTTGAAAATATAATTAACGAACAAAAAAATTTAAAAACTTTACCTAACAATAAGTTAGTTGAATTTATGGATTTATTATCGTCAGATTTTGAATCCACTAAACAAACAATCATTAATACAACTCTTTATTTAGATAAACTTGAAGAATTGTATAATAATGTATTAAAAGCATATCAAGAAAGAAATAATGGCTGATAATTCAATATTTTTTCAATGTAAAGTATTAAATACTGATGACCCTATGATGTTAGGTAGGATTAGAGGTATTAGACTAATAGATAACATAGATGATATTTTAAAAGGTGTCACTGACCCACCATGGAATGAAGAGAAAGATATTTGGACTTCAAGAGACCCTTTAGTCTTTAATACTTTATTACCGTATTTTGTTTACGCAATACCTAAAGTAGATGAATTAGTTCAAGTTATTTTTATGAACAAAGATTTTAAATATCAAAATCAATATTATGTTCAAAACACTTTTTCAACTCCAACCGCAACCTTTAAAGAATTTTATTACGGTGGTAATAAATTTACAGGTACAGGTACGCAAATTAAAAACCCAAAGCCATTAAAAAATCAAGACGGTAGTTACACTGATAATAGTGTTCATGAAGGTGTATTCCCTCAACCTGGTGATAATGCAATTTTAGGTAGAGGTAGTGCTGACCTTATCGTAAAAGAAAATGAAGTTTTATTAAGAGCAGGTAAATTTAAAGGTCAATATTTAAAAGAAAATATTATTCCTGTTGCAAATCAACAAAGAGGGTTTTTACAACTTAGTAAATTTCAATCTACAAAAGAAGAATTATCACCTAAAGTTTATTATGAGTTAAAAGAGGATGTTGTCCTAACAAAGTATTTAATTGAATGGGTTGTGATTAACCCTGAAAACCTTGTAGATAAATTTACAGGGGCGGTTTATTTATACCAATTAAAAGCAGACTCCACAACAAATTCAAAAAATTTAACTTTAACCAGTGTAGTATCTGAAAATTTAAAAAAATTAGTTGCGACAGTACCATTTATGGCGTTATCAAAATTAGAGACTATTAATTTTATTAATGATTTTATTAAAACTTGTAATAAAACTAATGTCACTGAAAGTGGTATACAATTATTTCCTGATAACAATGATAATAATAAATTCCCTATGTTTTATAGACCAAGTAAAGCTATGTACTCATTATTGGTACCATCAACAGATGAAGGGTCCTCCGCAAATAGTGTGGTTGTTAATAATGTTAGTGAAATATACAAGGGCATTAAACTTAGTCCCGCACTTAAAGGTGGGTCCGGTTTAATTTACTCAAAAAATAAAGTTGGTATTCCACGAACACCAATTAAAAAAGTTGTTCCTCAATTTAAATATGTTAACGCCGAATCTTCGTATGGAGCGTTAGGTAGTAGTAAAGTATTTTTATTATCTCATAATTCTCAAATTCCAGGTAAAGAAAGAATTAATTTTGCCAATACTCTTTATGGTATTTCTGCTGAAAAATTTGCCAACGATATAATGCCCAATACATCAAGTATGGTTAGAGGAGAAGAGTTATTAGAGTTGATTGATATGATTGTTAGATTCCTATTAACACACACCCATTCATATCCAGGGTTACCTCCAGTGCCTGTAACACAAGACGGTTCTAACGCTGATAAAATTCTTGAAGAATTAAATAATTCATTAGAAAAAATACTTAACAGCAATATCCGACTTAATTGATATTTATATTAAAAAGGTAAATGTCAATTTTAAGGTCATACATAGATAAAAATAATACCATCGTATCAAACTCATTTGTTAATACAGGAAGAAACCCTGTTATTGAGTTAAACTTTGGTGCCTCAGATTTAGTAGTTCCTAACTATGGATACTCAAGATTACTCTTTAACTTAGATTTATCTTTGTTAGAACAGAATGTTGCTACAGGAGTAATATCTACAGGATGTACTTCAGCAATGACTCATACATTAAAGATGACAAACACATCTTCATTTGATAATGAATTACTAAATTCGTTTATGTCAAATGAAAGAAGAAGAGCAACATCATTTGATTTAATATTATTTAGAATACCAAAAACTTCAGGAACAACGGGTACCTCACAGTATTGGGATGAAGGTGTTGGGTATGATTATAATGATTTTAATGTTGCAAAAAATAGTGGTGGGGGTGGTTCTGCACCGTTAACATATGTTGACAGTAGAGCATTTTCCACAAGACCATCAAATTGGTATCAAACAACTACTATTAATGATTGGTCACAACCAGGTGTTTATAGTAACACAAATAGTGGAAATGTTAATTTTTCAGGACTTACAATTGTAGCAAGACAACATTTTGAGTTAGGTAATGAAGACCTTAACATGGACATGTCAAATGAAATTAATAGTATCCTTAATGGGACATTGACAGGAGTTACGGGATGGGGAGTAGCTTATTTACCCCAAATAGAAAATATTACAGGTTTAACCGAAAGTTATAGTGTTGCGTTTTTCTCAAGACATACCCAAACATTTTACCAACCATACCTTTTAACAAACTATGATGATATTGTTAAAGACGATAGAAATCAATTTTTAAAGAGTCAAATTAATAAACTATATTTATATGTTTATCAAAACGGTGATTTAGTAAATTTAGATTCAACACCATTTGTTAGAATTGAGGACCGAAATGGAAATGCTGTTTCCGGTATGGCAACTTTATCTACTTGTTTAAAAACAAAAGGAATCTATGAGGTAACTGTCCCTAATGGATTTACAGGTGCAACACCATGTCAATATTATGATGTGTGGTCAGGACTGACAATTAATGGACAAGGTATCTCAAATGTAACAAATCAGTTTGTATTACAAGAATATAAAGCAGGTATTCAAATTGGGTCCGTATCTAAAGACCCACAAATTTATGGGTTTAATTTTTATGGTATTTTACAAAACGAACAAATTCTTAACTCAGATATCAGAAAGGTTGGGGTAACAATTAAAAAGGCTTACACCGCCCAACAAATGTTATTAGATGTTTCGGCGTTTTACAGAGTATATGTTAAAGAAGGAACAACTGAAGTACAAGTACAAGATTGGACACCTCTTAGTAGAACACCAAATGAATATTTTTTCATGTTTGATATGAGAGATAAAATACCAAATCAATATTATGTGGATATTCAAGTGAACACTTCAGGTGAGAAAGATACTTATAAGAAACAATTAACATTTAATATTGTAAATACAAAATAATAAAATATGGGACCAGTTAAATTTCACATTACAAACAATTCAGGTTTAAGTTTACTTGTAATGAATAGTCAAATAGGTAATATTGGAGGATGTAATAATAATGAAACATTTGATTACGAATTTGATTCGTCATTCACAAACAATACTAACGCCATTAGGTTTTACGACCCATCAACTCCAGGAACTTTTACAGATGTTGCAGGTTCTTCTTGGTCAGGTGGTGGAAGTGGATTTGACCCAGGATGGCAATCACCATTCACAATTTCCGCTAGTGGAGATTATAACGGTGTTCTTTTTAACGCTACTCAAAATGGGTGGATTGAATTACAACCTTGGAACTTAATGGAAAACGGTGGTAATGTTAACATAACTTTTATAAAAATTTAAATACAATGGCAAATAGAATAGTAAAATTAACAGAATCAGATTTAACAAGATTAGTTAAAAAAGTTTTATCTGAAGAAAGAGGAGTAAATTATATGTTCTTTAGTAATTTACAACAAATAAAAAGACAATGTGATATCATGTTGGAAATGGACCCAGATTTAATTGAGGGGTTACTTCAAAACGGTCATGATTGGGCTGATGACCATATATCAGAAGCTAAAACTAATATAGACCAAGTATTTGATTTTCTAATGAATGAAGAAAAAACAGGTGGAGATGAAGAATATGATATGGTTGAAGAGGGTAGAAAAAAAACCGGAACACCACTTTGTTCAAGAGGTAAAGCATCTGCTAAAGCAAAATTTAAAGTTTACCCTTCCGCATATGCAAACGGACACGCTGTCCAAGTCTGTAAAGGAAAAATTAAAGGGTTAGACGGTAAAAGACATTGTTCAGGGGCATATTGTTAATATGATAAAAAAAGAGAGTTAATTACTCTTTTTTTTATTTAAAATAGTTTGTAATATAAAAAAAACAATTATCTTTGTTGAATAAAAAAATAAAGATAAACTAATGAGAAAATTTTATAACAGACTTTTTAAAAGATTAAGATTAAAAATTTATATTCTTTTTAAACAATATTTTTTAAATCGTAAAAAAAATTATAATCGTAATGAAATTAAATCTTCAGCAATTTTTAGAAAATTAATTAATCATCCTGATTCCACGTTTTTAATTGCACCATTATCCGAAAAAAGATATATTAAAAACGAACCATTAGGAATATTCATTTTATTAAATGGTTTAAGATTAAACATTACAAACCACATTTATAATTATGATATTGATATTTGCCAAAGTCTATTTGATAAACTGTCTTCAATATTTGATGAAAAAGTTGAAAAAAATAGAATGGAATTTGAGATAGAGATGCAAGGACAAATTCAACACTCTTTATCAAAAATATTAGAAAAAATTACTAACGAAAGTTCTCTCTGAGAACTTTTTTTATTAAGTTTTGTAATTGTTCGTTTTTTGGTTTATAAGAAGTCATTTTAGGTTTATTACCCGTACCTGATTTAGAGTGTGTTTTTTCTGCCTTTCTTTTTTGTTGACATGCAGACCTTTTTTGAGCATCGGTCATTTTACTTGCAACTCCCGCAGCACGACATTTAGGATATCCTTTATCACTTGCCTCAGGTCTACCACATGGAGGATGTCCCCCACCTTCTTTTTTACGACAAATATTAACCCATGGTCCTGAGGGTTGTTTACTACCCTTTGGTTTTTTCTTTGTTCCAAACCAAACCGCCAAATCTTCTTTTAAAAAAGATTCTTTAAGTGGACCAACATCTCGTTTAATTATTTCTTCAGGACTTTCAACATCTGATATACTACTACCGTCTTCATCATTTTGACCTGTATAAAAACTTTTTAGATATGTGTCAATACGAGATAATTTTTCAGTATTAGTTTCTATTTTTTTTCTTTCTTCAGGACTTTCTAAATAATCACCGTCAGCTTCTTCATAAGCCAATTCGGCATTAGTGTATTTGTAAACAGGGGTATTGAATGGCGCCAATTGGTCTGGTTTCCATTGTTGTGGTGCAAGAATAATTGGAACTTTATAATGTCCTGATGAACCTGACCCTGTCGCTTCCCTTATTGATTTTTTATTCATATATTTAACTTAACCATAAATATCCATTTATTATTAAAATTATGACAGAAAAAGAACCTATGGGGTTATTATTTGATTCTATCGCATATTATACTCCCGAAGACATTGATAAATTAACTGATAATTTAACAATTGAACAATCATTTTACATCCTTGCTCAGGCAATAGAATATGCTCATAAGGCAAGATTGTACGATTTAAGGGAGACTGAGTTAGTTTCCAAATCAATTAGGATGGTTAATACTCATTTAATTAAATCTGAAGAATAAAAAAAGGGTCTCACGGGACCCTTTTTTATTTATAATTTATTTCCACAAGACGGACAAAATTTAAAATTTGTTTTTGTCTTGGTACCACATTCCGTACAATATTGTCTAATGTCTTCTGTGGTTTTATTCTTAGTACTTAATGGTTGTAATTTAAAACTAATTTCATGTGATGTGTAATAATTAAAATTCTCATATGAATTAGTAAAATTTTGATTGGATTTATTTCCCTTTTCAACTCTGCCGGTTTCAAGAGATTTTTTACTTCTAATGTTTGGTCCCGCAAATGTATTGGTTATAACTCCAGCAGTAGTATTAGTTGAAGTATTAAATGATGTTGATGAAATACCTGAAGTTAAATTACTTGTATTTGTAGAATAATTGTGAATGTTTGTTGTTACACCCATAGGTTGGAATGAACCAGTACCTGAGTGATGTAAATTTGTGTAAGTAAGTCCATTTGTGTAATAGAAATTATTTCTAATAGGTTCTTGTTCATCATAAAACTCAATTCTAACATCCCCGTTTAAATCGATTGCCGATATGTTTTCAGGGGTGTTTTTAATTTTATAGGTACTGAACTCAAACTTGTTGTTAGTGTCCAAGAATCGTTCTAAAAACATCCTCTGACCTGGTCTTAATACAACCCCACTTGTTGAGATGTATTGACCATTCAATTTGATTTTTACAAGTACAGATTTTTGTTTTGGATTATGGATTTCAAATTCAAAATTATCTTTATCATTTAGGAAGATAATGTGGCCGTTATAGACCTTAAGACGCGACTTTTTCTTTGTAATGTGTGCAGTCGGTTTGCCCACCGTAGTTGAGTAATTCATTTTTTTAATTTTATTATAGTTAATGACTATGTTACCAATACCTTCGTGTCCGTGAATACTCAACAACCTGTGAGGGCTGGGGACTGATAAACTAAAATCTAATAATAAATATAGTGAAATTTTTTTTGATGGAAATAAAAAATGTATTATCTTTGTACAAAATACAAATACTATGACTAAAATAATTTATTTTATAGGTGTGATTCTTTTAATATGCTCTTGTTCAACAACAAAAGAATTCCAAGTTCCTATGACCGAAAAAATGTATCAAGAGAATAAATTAAAGGAAAAACAAAAGAAATTAGTTAATGATAAAGATTATTTAAAAAATTACACTAAAAATTTTGTTAATTCTATACCTGATGAAGACCTTAAATTAATAACTAAGGACACCATTATTGTTGTTTACGACACCACTACTGTTCGGTAGTGGGTAATATAACAATTTTATCGTAATAGTTGGTTCCATCGTATTCAAATGGTCGATAGACAAAATATCCGTTTAAATTAGGAATTTTGTATATTGTACCGTCCGATACGAGTTTATTTAATTTACCTTCTCTTATATTAAGAGGAATTGATTGAAAGCTAACTTTAAATGTTTCTCCCTTTTTCATTTGAACTCTTCCATTTTTACCATCACCTAATGGGTTCTTTACGTTCCCTAAAAAAAAATCTTTTTTTACGGTAAATATACCAGTTACATATTCACCGTTGAGTGTAATATTTGATATCTCGTAAAAATTACTTGGTGCTAAAGTAGCATTAAAAGATGAGCCAGGTCTAACATATACTCCTTCGGTATTTAATGTTTCTTTGAATTTTCTTTTTTGTTCTTCAACCTTTGCAGTATCTTGAGATTTAACCTCATCTGATAACGCTTGGGCTTCCTCTTCACTAACATTATCATCTATTGACCCCTCAATTGGTTTACCACATTTATCTAAAACCGCCAATATTTTTTGAGCGGTATTTCCCCTCGCAGATTGTGGGTTAACACAACCATGGTATACTTCTGTACCTTCTCCATTAACAATTCTAACTTCTTGAATAGATGTATGACAATTAGCGCTAGATAAACATCTTGTTGATAATATTAAAGTTTTTTGATTCCATTTTGGATTAGAAATAATTTTTTGAATCATCTCATTAGTAACGATAAGTTTTGCGGTTCTGTCACAAGCGTTTGGATTTTTACTTATCTGACGCTCACATCCTTCATTATTTAAATTGGCAATACCTAAAGACACACTATCTAAAAATACTTCAAATTTTGCGTTATCACATTCGTGACCTCCTCTACAAGGGAATTGTTCGTCTTTTTTATCATAATAACTCACATCAATAGTTAAATTAACTAAACAACCATAAACATCCTCTGTTTTAGTTGCAGACAAAGTAATCTTAAATTTAACATATTGGTCCTCCAAATATTTAACATCTTTTGGATTATCCTTACCTTTAACATACTCATATTTTTGAGTACCAAGTTCTACGTTTGTTTGGGCTTGCGGTATATTCGGCATTGTCTCCAAATACCCCGATTTAACTAATCCTTGGAAATAACTTGTTAAATATTGTTGTAATTTTTCCCCTCTTAATCTTGCTAATTCTCCTTGTCCTAATGGCTTTTTTAATTCATTATCAAAATTAGTTACTTTGGATTCTCCAACTTCAATTTGAATATTAAGTTGAGTTCCATTGTTTTCTTTGGCAAATTGAGCAATTTCTTGTAATTTTAAATCTAAATCTTTTTTACCTTCTCCTAATTTTCCAATAGAATATAGCCCAGCAGGATACGACTTTTTATCTAATGCAATTTCTTTACCTGTTGTAGTGGTTTTTTCACCAACTTTAACTTTTTGTTGTTCGTTAATTAAATATAAATTTTTTGTTGCATTCTCATGCATCATTAATATTCTTTTAACTTCTTCGCTATCTATATTCCAATTCTGTTTAATCATATTAATAAATATCCCAAAATAAAAAAAGGGTTCCAAATTGGAACCCTTTTAGTATTAAATAAGATATTGATTATCTCAACTCTCTTAAGTCAAATGTTCTAACACCATCAACTGTGATACGTCCGTAGAAACGGTTATTAACCATTTTCTTAGCGTAACGTGTCATAATACCTTTGATAGGTGTAAAGTTGAATGGGTTGTACATTGTTGGAGTTAATTGTAATGGTACATACGGTGCGTAGATGTAACCTGTGTCTAACAATGATGTTCCTTTGTGACCCAATAACACTTGGTTTGGTGGGAAATAAGGGTCTCTGTACACTTGGTAACGACCTGCTAAAGTACCTACTCTTTCAATACCCATGTTGTATTGGTCTTGCTCAGGTGAAGCGTTAGATACGTGGAAGTATTCTAAATCATCAAAGATTGCAG
>Ga0181348_1001551_pt1 | contig 10157 bp, 4 predicted proteins | sample Su13VDMM110DN_FD_130092 | JGI IMG/M metagenome (GOLD analysis project Ga0181348, IMG submission 130092) | Freshwater viral communities from Lake Michigan, USA - Su13.VD.MM110.D.N | ecosystem: Environmental > Aquatic > Freshwater > Lake | place: USA: Michigan | collected 2013-07-16
TCTTTCAATATACGACTTTCCTACTCCAATATCAACGATTTCACAATCATCTGGAATAACAGGTATATGTTTTCTGTTAGATATAATGGAATCTAGTTCAAGGTTTTTATATGTGTTTAGATAATGTTTTCTACCATTTGGTTTTTTATAAACAACACATACCATTATTTTTTCGGATGCAGGTCTACCTGTTCGAACAAATGTAGGTTTTGGTGCGATTTTTTTCGAAGGTCTTCCTCTTCCCATAACTTTAATTTTGATGAAACATACAAAGGCCCCTTTTGGGGGCCTAATTATTTTTTAAAAGATCATCAAGGATTAATAGTTAATATTGGAGAACCTCCTACAAAATATGATGCACTATAAACTGTAGCTACTCCTCCAATATATGAATATATTAATGAACTTAAAGGATCTGGGCAAGGTGGTGGGGCTACATTTGGGGTAACATTATATGATCCAGTAGCTGTAAGATTAGTTACTGAGTAAATTTCAAAAACATTTGTTGATATTGAATAATTAAAGCTACCGGTTAAGTGTGGGAAACGAGTATTAATTCCATAAGCAGCTGCACTAAAAAATATTCCTGAGTTAGTGTGGTATGCGTATGGTGTGTAGGGGGTAAGGTTACAAGGTATAACACCATTTAAAGAAGTTAAATTAGTCCATCCTGTAGGAGATGAAGGTGATGAAATAAAAGGAAAAGTATGAGTAGAATAATAATAAATATTATTAAATGCAACATTTCCATTAAAACATTTAGAACCACTTAATGGGGGAGTAGTGATTACAGTAGAAATAAATCTAGATTCAAAGGGATATTCTTTTTTAGCTCCTACAGTAGTAGTAAATGTAAAAGGAGGAAGAAATAGATTGTTATTATAAGTATTTATAAAATTATTAATGGTAGAATAACAATTATTACATGATAAATTATTAGGATAACAATTTACCATTGGAGTTTGAGGAATTGTTATGCTCCAAGATAGTGCTGATGGATTATTATCATTTGTGTAAACTATATTAAGAGAATCATTTATATGAAAATAAGATACATTTACAATTGTATTATCTCCACAATTAGCCGCTGAATTTAGCTGAATAGGAACTTTAAGTGATAGATATTTATAATAATCTAAATTAGTACTTCCAGCAGAACAAATAGTTGGAAGGGTTATATTTTGAGTTGTTTGGAAAATTTTTAAAAGTAAATTATTTTTATAATATAAATAGTCACTATATAAATTAAAAATTAATTGTATTTGATTAGGGATCTTATTTAAAGTAATAGTTCCTGTTGAAGAAAGACAATTAGATTGTGGATCCTCAAAGGAATTCTCATTACAACCTCCACTACCTCCTAATAACATTGGGGGGCTTGGGATTTCAATATTGATTAATGAAGAAACTGAACCAATTAAATTTCCATTTAATGAAGTATTTGGATTTTGATTAGGGCCACTAGGATAAGGAGACATAAAATCTGAATTGTCGATGCATCCTGAATAGTTAATTTTTAATTGTTGGGAAGGGCAAGGATATTGTTTAAGAAGGGATATGTCATTTATTTTAGGTAAGCTATCTGGCCAGTTATCAAACCTGCAATCTGTACAATCAAATTCATCTAAGCATTGAAAGGATGCACTCCATTGGGTATTATTATTTAAAGGGTTTGGGGTTATAGTAATTTCAAGAAAATCAGGAGTAAGAGGATTACTACTAGTTTCTAAAGTATTTAAAGTTAATACTCGTTGAAATCCTCCATATGGAAAACTATTGACCTGAGAAGGGGAAAGTTTAGGCCATGTATTATTAATAGTAGGAGGAGAAAAAAATGGTAGATAAGGATCATTAGGTGGAGAGGGATTTTGAAAAGAAGTTGGGTTTGGAATATCTCCTCCTCTTTTCAGTTTTTCTAAATAAATTGGTTGAGAATATAAACTAGGATTTGAAGTAGCATTTGGATTTCCTGAGTTCCATTTGATTTCTATTTCATCAGAGGCTATAATGCCGGCATCAAAAAAGTAAGCAAAATATTTTGTTGTAGTATTTAAAGCATATGTTAGTGATACAGGGGAAGATGTAGTACCTATTGCTTGACTATTAAAATTGATTTGATGGGTATATTTTGCTATTCCTTGAAATGGACCATTATCACATTGTAATGGGTCTACTACAATTGTATCAAAACAACTTTCAAATGGGATTAATTGTCCACCTGCAGAGCCACTTACACTGCTATAAGTTACACCATTAATTGCTATATCATGTATTATACCTTCCCAGTTACCTGCTAAAACCGGGACTGAATGGTTTCCTGTTAATGGGTGGAGTTGTTGGTATGGTAAAAATAAACTTCCATATCCCGAAGTAAATTGAGGGGATGAATAATCTCCATTTAAATACCATCCAATTACATAATCTGTTACAGGACCACAAGTACTAGTTAAATTTCCTGCTACAAGAAGACCTATAGTGGATGTAGGAAATTCATCAAATATTAGAGGACAAGTTTCACAAAATACTGGAGGTGGACCTTGGGGTATATCAATTATAGCATAACAACACTCAATTGTAAATTCTCCAGCAGTTATATTAGTAGGGCTAAATATAGCAGCGGCAACATTTAGGTTAGGATCACATTGATCTATAACTATAATTTGAGTTGCTCCTGCAGGAAGATTAGTAAGTATAAAAGGGCAATTTCCTATTGGGAATGGGAATAATTGGGTATAATTAATACCTTGGGCCAAAGGGGTTTGATAATTGTCAAAATTACTATAAATAGCAAAACCATAAGGAGATAAATTATTAATATTAAAATTAGGGGTGTTTTGGTCTAAACAAATAGCGTAGCTCATATTTTTTTATTTTTTTATTTAACAAATATTATGTTTTTCTGTAAGACCAACTTGCCAATAAGTTGAACCACTACAAATTAAAGTTGAATTGCTGCTACTTCCTGAAACAGTTTTATATACTATTGTATTTTCATCTACTACAGGAGCTATACTTCCCGTCCATGCTTTAATCCCTAATTGAGATGCAACATGATCTATGCGGCAAGCTAATCCTATACTAGAAGCAACTTCATATCCTGAAAATTGGTCATATGATGCTCCATCTCCTGCAAATACTAAACCAACTATTTTCCAAGTCCCTCCAATATTAGCAATTAAAGTAGAACCTGAATCTCCTGCCCAAGCGGGATAAGGACAAACTGCAACTTGTGATCCAGATGTTGGGGGAGAATATGATGCACTATTATCTGGTTTAACAAATGCAATTAAATCTTGCATATATGCTGCAGTTAGAGATCCTTGAAGATTATATCCTACATTTGTGTTAACCATTGAAAATATTCTTAAAGGACATAAAGTACCAGGGGATCCTTTTGCTCCTGTTGTTCTACCTGAACTATAAAGTTCGGGGTTTGAATTTAATAAATTATTTATTTCTAATGTTGATGCAAATGGCATTGAAGATGTGTAAACTAATCCTACTTGTTGGAAGGAAGAAGTAAAATCTATAATTGTGGCTCCAGTACTTGAAGTGCAAGCTAAAGAAAATATAGCTGCATCTGAGTTGTTAATTAATGTATTATTAGTTGCCGTAGAAGCTGAAGTGTATAGTGGTACATATCTTAATACTTTTCCAATTTTAAGATTACCTCCAGGATTTACGGGTTGTGTTTCTCCTGTTTGATAAACAAAATCAGATTCTATAGTATTAGAAGAATCTACTAAATCATATTCATTCTGTGGATTAATATAAGTTCTTTGACTAGTATAAAAAGCATCTCTAATTACTACGTGATTATTAGTTAAACCAACTAGAGCATTAGATGCAGAATCTTGACAAACTAAACCCATAGTACCTACTGATCCAAAGTTTGAAAATGAAGTTGATTTTGATGTTGAAGTAATTGATACTCCTCCTTTTATAGCTCTTGTTGTTTGTCTATTAATTGGATTTTGAATGGTAGCTGAGTTAATAGGCCCAACACCAAATACCCATGGGTTTTCTCCGAAATAACAAGTAGCACTACAAACAAAAGGATTAATTTCTCCGGTAGCTAAAATTATTTGAGTTGAGATTAAATTTTCACTACTTCCTGACCAGTTATAATTTGTGTATTGATCTACTAAAGTAGATAATGAAGCCGATTCTTTTGAAGGAAAATTTAAATATGATGAAGAAGGTACAAAAATTTGTAAGGAAGCTGTACCTGTAGATAGAATACCTTCATCATACATTGTTATGATTCCTGGATTTGAGCCAGTTATTGAAGAGCTATAAGCCATTTCAAATCCATATCCTACCCATGCTCCTGAGGGGAATATTTCGTTAAAAGACATTGATATTAGGATATCTTTTATTTCATCTTTGTATTCAAAAGCCATTTTATTTTATTTTTTTAATATTAACAATTTTTAGTTCCAAATTTCATATAAATAGTATGAATAGCATTACATTCATCACAATTATCATATACATAATTACTTCCTGAAAAATAATTTCCTTGGAAAAGAGTTTGGGATGGATAATTAGGAAGTCCTGTTGCAATATTTGTAAATTCCCAACAGTCTTGATTAGAATCTTTTTGAACTTCTCCTGGGGTTATTGTACTTCCACTTATGTTTTGGACTAGATATTCATTTGTTCCACATTTTTGGTAAATATAATAACTTGGAAAAGTATAACATTCCCCAGTTAATGGATCAATATTTCCTGAAGGAATTACTACATTATTAGGGTCATTATCATAAAAACAAGATGTAGGTGTAGTTGGTGAATTGATAGCATTGCCCCAAGTGGTAGAATTAATTGTAAAAGATATAACAGATCCATCATTGTATTGAGTTTCTGATAAGTTTTTATCGATCCAAACTTGAGTTCCAATAACTATACTATTATATAAAGTTCCATCTTTACCTGTATAATCTCCAGCTATTACGGCTCCATTAACTTCCCCAGCAATTGCAGGTCTAACTAAACGAAGTGAAAATCCATAATTTTTAGTATAAATGTTTCTATAAACATCAGATGAAGAATGCTTTAATTCTCTAGTGTATAGTTGAAATGGATTTGGAAAAACTGATGATGAATTAGCACTCCACCATATTCCTTCAAATCCTAGTCCACTATATGTCCCTAAATTATCTCTTTTACCACCAGCGGTTCCTACCCATCCACTACTTCCAGTAGCTGTTTGAGCACCTATGTTTGGGTTTTCCCAACAAGTAGCATTTAAATCTCTAGTGTAATCTTTTAATTCACCTCCAGCAGTAGTTCCTAAACTACCTGTTATGGTTGGAGGTGCTACTCCACCATTGGCGTATGTAATTAAAGTATCCCAATCAGATTCAGCTGGAATAACCCAAGTAGAAGCATTCATTGAACCAGTATTAACAATACCAATAGGCCCACGACCTTGAAATATATATCCTCCTGCATCTACTACATATCCATTATATAATCTACCGTGAGTACATTCAATACAACTACCACATGGAATTGTAGTAGGGGAATAAGTACTTCCTGTAGTCAAACACCCATTACATGCAGATCCACTTATAGGAGTACTTCCTGTAGGGCATACGGAAATATAGGATACTGGTGATGGTTCTGATTGTGGAGCATATCCATAAAAATATTCTGGGTATAGTAGGTTAGAACCGAGGTTTTGAAGGTAAGAAGTATCCCATGAAATATTTAAATCATTTATTGAGGTTGCATTTGCTATTTCAGCTGCAGTGTTATCAAATATAGCAGCAGCTAACCATCTTTGGCCACAACTTCCTAAACCTCTAGCTTCAATATTAATGCTATTACACCCTGGGGAAAAAGTTACAGGGTAAATAGATATATTAGAAAGACCAATTTTATGAGTTCCTTGCCAATTAAAAACTTGAAAATACGCCTCAGTAGTATACCCAGCACCAGAATTAGTCCATCCCCAAGAACCTGAAACAAAAGAAGTAATATATGGGTTAAGCCCATAAAAAGGTGCGGGAAGGGTACCTAATCCTGTATTGTTGTTACCTACTATTCTAGCATAAAATTGTTTTTGATATTCTGGGTAGTTTGCAGGTGTAAAATTAGTTACATAATTTTGGTTTGGATTTGTTTGAAGAATAGTAACCCCATTTAATTTCATTTTATATTCATACCCCGCACTTATCATAACATAATATGTTTTAGTGGTTGGTGTTGTAATACTAGTCCCACACCCAAACCAAGAGGCATTAGAAGTCCAAGTAACAGTTCTCATTCTTTTAACTAACCAACGGTCCCACACATATGATGGTAGTGGATTTGGTGGGATATTTGTAGTTCCTACAGGAGATAATGTTCCGTTATTATTATAAATAGGATTTCCTGCGGGTGCTGGGTCTGTCCAGAATGGGGATTTTAATATATCAAAAGTATATTGGGTTTTATGTATATTAGGATTTCCAGCAATTGGAGATGGGTTAGTTAATGAAGCAGCACTTTGACCATTTAAATTATATTGATAATATAATGAAGGTTGGCTCCATCCAATATTTGGAGGAATAATACTTCCATTAGATAACACTGCTGCTGTGAAAGATGTTGGGTATGGTTGTAAAATAGATAGCCCAGGTGATAATAATACACCCGGGAATGATGGGTAAACAGCAGGGTTTAGGATAATTGGTGTTTGGGGATTTTCAATAGAAATACAACTTCCACTTCCATTACTAATATATCCTTCAGGACATAAACAATCATATTCAACTATTTCAAAATTACTAGCAGATCCTGTTATTATACAATCTGCAATTTCTTCAGGAGGACAACTTAATAATGTAACACAAATATTATCTATATTAATTTCCGCATTAGCTGCTGTAGAACCTGAAGGAAATCCAAAATAAAAAGTAAGATCATTAGTACTAACATTATTTAAATTAATAGTATATGCTGTTGGAGTTTGAGTAAGGTTATTTATTGAATTGATTGTTGTATTTAAAGGATAGTTTCCATCATCTAATATTATCGTAGCATTAGCACTATTTGCTGGGTAGATATTAGCCCATGCTTGAAAACATACGCTATATGAACAAGAAATATTAAAAACGTTTGCTTGAGTTAAATATATACTAGAAGTATTATCGAAATTGAATTGAACTCCTGAATTTACACCTGCAGTTGCATACCCAGATACTGGATCTATTAACATTATACCAGTTCCTGGGGTGTATGTTGATGGGGTTGAAACCCAGTTATCAGTAGTGGCAAAGTTTCCATTAATAACTAAATTTGGCCCTGGGCAATCACAATATGTAGGTAAAATTGGTGGATAAAAACAATTGTTTTCACATTCTATTAATGTAGTATATGAACCTGTATTTGCATCATCTCCAAGAACACATCCATTTGGGGTACAATTATATCCGTAAACCGCAGAACAAGTAGCAGTACATTCTACTATAGTATCATATGTTCCTGGGTTTATTGATGTTCCAGGGATACAATTTCCATTAACACAGTTATATCCATAACTTACAGGACAATTAGTGTCACATTGTAAAAATGTATTGTATATACCTGGATTATCTTGGGTGCCAGGGACACATCCATTAGGGATTGTACAATTCCACCCATAATCAGGAACACATAATGTTTGACATTCTATTAATGTATTATAAAATCCAGGATTGTTTGCACTACCAGTAACACATTCACCAGAGGTGCAATTCCAACCATAATTAATACTACATGATAATTGACATTCTGCTATTGTAGCATATGTACCTATTGATCCTGATGGAGCAGCAACACACCCATTTGGTCCACAATTATATCCCCAATCTACTGTTCCTGGGGTTGGGGAAAATGAAGGACATGGTTGTGTTTGAGTAGAGGATTGCATAGTAGGAAGTGGAGTGTTTTCTAAAAGAAAATATCCATCTTTTCCAAAAAAGTTATACCATGTTGTTGTTGGTGGTGCATAAGCACATGATGCCGAGAGGTCATTCAATACATGAAAAAATGTAGTATTGCTTAATTCGGTTGGGGTGCCTATTGAAGAAGATGGAACACATATCCATCTTTTTTGATTTACAAGATTAATTGGAGCTCCATTATAATCTAATCCGGAATATGTAACATTAGGTTTCCAAAATATTTTATAGTTTGTATAAACTCCAAAACTTTGAGGAGTAGCGTATGTTGGAATGCTTACATCGTAAACTTTTTGGTTATTTTTCCAAGTGCCATCCCAAATTCCTCCTATATTTCCTGTAAAATTAAAATTGTTATCTGGGTCAAATGAAAATTTAAGGCAATTTTTACATTTACCCATTGTAGGGTATTTTGGAAGTTTTATTATATCTCCAATTGCAATAAGTAGGCCTCCTTTAGTTACATAAGTTTTAGTTCCATCTAAATTTTTAGAAACTATATTTACGTTTCCTACTTCAATACTATCTATAATTTCTATTTTTAAGATAACATTTTTAGAATTACTTAAATTTATTTCTGGGGTAGTTTCTAAAAAGTTAATAATAGCAATTGATGCTGCTGAGGAAAGTAAAGTTAATTGTCCTGTTGTATCATTTTGAATAATATCTCTAATTGAGGAAATATCATTACTATTTTCGGTGATAGTATCAGTTAATCCAGGAGTTGGTGTTCCTTTGAAATATACTAAATCTTTTAAAACATCGTATTGTACAAATGAATAAGTTGTCATATCTTTTTTATAAATTTAAATTTAAGGTGTTGTTATTGGAGTAAAACTATCTCCAAAACAAGAAACTAATTGGCCGGTTTGAATAACGTTTAATACATTAAAATTACCTAAAGTTAACTGGCATCCTTGAAGTAAACCGTATATAGTTCCTGAAGAGGCAAAACTATTAATTCCACCAACACATTCTTTTAATTTTGATCCTGCGTCTATGGTTAATATAGAGGCAAAACTATTATCTCCAGCAGTACAGTTTTCAAATATTCCTCCTTCAATAATTCCTGAAGAAGCAAAACTATTGTTTCCACCAATACAATTTGTAAAAGTTCCATCACAATAGTTTCCAAATGAACCACTACCTGCAGTACAATTTATAAAAGTACCATATGCTGAGCCATTGCCTGCAAAACTAAGATCACCACCCTCACAATCTATAAATGTACTTGCTATAAAATATCCAGGATTAGGAATAAAACCTGCAAGTGGGTTTGGATTTCCACCAAAACTTTCGTCTCCACCTTTACAATTTTTAATTATTGTGTTAGGGAAACTACTTGTTATAGTAAAGTTTTTAGTATCAACATCAATTCCACGCACTGTTATATTATCAGAATTCACAAATATAGTACCAGATCCAGTAATATAAACATCTCTTTCACCTGTAAGGGAAATAACATCTAAATATTCTGTATCTAATTCAAAATCAGAATTTAAAAGATATTGACCTGGCCCTGCTAAAATAGAGAATTTATTTGTTGATGATGGGGGGATTGTTTTAACTAATGCATATGATGCTACTAAACCTAAACCATTTTGAGTTGGGGTTCCATTAGCTTCTATAAAAATGTAGTTAGATCCGGATAATGGATTAAAGATTAATTCATTAATTGATTCAGATAAAAATAATAAACTAAAATCTAAATCTTCCCAAGTTAATGTATCGCCTTTGGCATCCGGACCATAAAATCTTGTTTGAAAAGTGTATTGGGGCATCTGTTTTTATTATACATATGCTAAAAAAATTTATACCCCACGTTTTGTATCAAAAGCAATTATGTGATCTCGTCCAGTCATATTGTATCCTTTTTCAGCACACATATCAAATACTAGTGGATACATTTCAACTAATGTTTCTCTAGTATCCCCAGCTGGCATAATATATGTTTTGTCTTTAGGAATATTTAATGATAATCTAAATGTTTCTATTTCATCTAAATTTTTATCTGTTCCATCCCATACTGGTTTATAATGATAATCAGTATGAAAATCGATCATTTGTTTTATTACATCAACATTTAATCTAAATTTATTATGTTGATCAATCATTTTCTGTCCCACCACCGCTCCTTGAGGCGTAACAGCACCAAGTACGGGTACAGAATTATTAAACTTTGGACTGAGAGATATAAGACCCAAAGGATAGTCTGTAGGTACAAAA
>Ga0181348_1001552_pt1 | contig 10157 bp, 15 predicted proteins | sample Su13VDMM110DN_FD_130092 | JGI IMG/M metagenome (GOLD analysis project Ga0181348, IMG submission 130092) | Freshwater viral communities from Lake Michigan, USA - Su13.VD.MM110.D.N | ecosystem: Environmental > Aquatic > Freshwater > Lake | place: USA: Michigan | collected 2013-07-16
GATACCTGCAGCAAATGCACTAACACCGTCATATACATAGTTTAAATTTGGTGAAGTAACTGCGCTAAGCTTAACTAGGATATTTTTCTTTGATCCGCTAGTTAATGTGATTCGAGCTTCAGCGATAGGCCCAGTGTTAGTTAGGGTTGCAGTAACTGTTTCTTTTGATTCTATTAATTGTGCATTAAATTCCAGAGAACTGGTCAGTAGTGTAGGACCGTTTGATATTAAAGCATCATTTACAGTCACTGAGTTTGCGACAATTGAATCTGTATCAATATCAATATTAACATTGATTTTGTCAACTGTAAATACTGACTGTGTGCTTGAATTTTTTTCAAGTCGTGCAATAATCTGATTTGGAGTTCCAGTTTGGAAAATCAAGCCAGTTTCCTGGATAATAACATTTTTTGTCTTAATTGAATTAATTGCGGTGTCTGTACCGATCGATATCGCGGTCAAGTCAATTTCTAATAGGTTAACCACGTCCTCTAATTTGTCCTTAAGCAGCAAACTATTTGCATTGCTAATAGACGCAATATCTGTAACAAAATTTGTTAAGAGAATTTCTTGAATCGGTAACGAAACAGGTGTAAATGCCATGTTCTTTGAATTATTTTATTTTATTTATTAATTTTATGCTCGACTCTTTAATAAGAGACGTTTTCGATCGTTTAATCGAGTTTCAGTCTCTTTAGTGTATTGTTTTCTATCAAGAACCCGAATAAGGTTTTGAATCTCATTTGTATACTGAGTGTTTCGATTATCGAACACATCACAACTTAGTGTAAAATCTCCAAGATCTTTAAATTTCCAAATAAAGAATGGGACAGATTTAACTCTTATTATTTCTTCCCCAGTGTTTGTATTTTTTAATTTCCAGATAAAATCATTCTTACCATCTAGGTTATTGATTACAAAGAAGATAATTCCATTTTCAGGAACAGCAAATGTTTCTTCATAGAGTTTAATGTCAGTAATATTAAATGCATTCTGGTCAATGGTGGTTGGCAGATATCCAGTCTGAACATCATTATTAAATCTCCAATAGTGAGTATCTTGCCAGAAACTAGGATCCTGCACAGCACCAGATAAAACATCACTTGTTTTTGCGTGTAAAAACATCGTCTCTACATCAAATACTGGCGAAAGTGAAGCAAGATAATCAATTGCTGGTTTTGAAAATACTTTTTTCGGTAAGAAGAAGGTGTATTCATCACCACGGAAACCAGACCCGCCGCCTGGGCTTGGGCTAAATACTGGGCTTGGGCTTGGACTACCTCCTCCCGGATAAGCAAGCATGTGATACATTTCTTTACTTAGATACTCTGCTTGCGCATGGATAATATATTGGTAGTCTGATTGCCGGCCATTAATTATTTCATAATTGAACAATTTAACTCCAGGGTGATTACTGTCGTTTAAAATTTGTACAAGGTCTTCTAGTGTAGTAAAGGGTGGAAGTATATAATCTGAAAATAGAGACATTCTAATTTTGTCTCCAGGTTTAGGATTACGCATATAAAAACCCGCCTCAAAATCATCCAAGTATATAAGATCAGTTAGTCGTAACCAATATAGTTCATCAATTTGCATTCCGCTAAAATCATTTAGTGTAATTGGAGTATCGCCATCACCAAGTCCCCAATATGATTTCTTTGGGTGGTTTTGTGCTGGATCCTGATATGGAACATACGTATTTGTGCTAGTATTATATAGTTCAGCGTCATATATATTTTGACCCATACCATATCTATTCTTGTAGAATGAAATCCACTCTAATAAGTTCTTATAGATATCGATTTTTACAGCAGCGTCTTCATTGTTTAGAACATTAACCTTAGGATAGTAAAGCGGAGACGCTCCAAAATCTTGGAGTTGAACATTTGTTAGATTTGAGACAGAATATTCAAATTTATCCTCTAATCTAGCAAAACCAATTATTTCAGGTTTCATGTCGTCCTGCACAGTAACAAATCGACTAAATACACTGACGTGGCCATAGAAGTCATATAGTTCTATTGTAATTCGATATTTTCCAGCGTATGGTAGAACATGGCCAATTTCATAGAGGTCAACTAGCTTCCCGCGATGTTCAAAATTATATGGATTTGGAGACTCTTTAGTAATTCTCCAATTAACTTCATAATAATTCTTAAAATCGATATTTTCAAGCGTCCAGTGTGGATCTATTCCAATATTTATTGCATCGAGGTCTTCAAGTTTTACTCCACGTAAATTATCGATCGTAAATCTACCTAAATCGATAGAAAGTACGACTGGTGCTCCAATTATACGTTGTGGATCATCTCCAAATTCCCAAGTTAGTCTACTACGTAGATTTGGAAAGCGTTGAGTCCTAATTTCGTCATAAAATGTTGTAATATAGTCAATTACTGCTGCATTATCTGCATGGGTAAGGTATCTTTGTCCAAATTCAAATGGATTCTTTGCAGACTCATTAATTCGACCAATTCCTAGGTCAAAGCCGTTTGTACTTGCTTGGCGATATAGTGGATCAATTGCACGTAGGGTTAAATTTACGTCTTGGCCTGGATATGCAATAATTTCAGCTGGATCATTAAGATCGTAGTCAAAGATTTGAGTTGAATCATTCCAATTACCGATTGTCATCTTTTGAAAGTAGATGAATTCGCCAATAATATCTTTGATCTTTACGTTTATTGGTAAAAATTCATTTTTAAGCTTAGCATTTAGTAAGTTTAGCTTGTAGAAGATCTCATTTACGGTAAACTCAGTAGTTTCAACAACTATTGGAATTCCATCATCGTCATAGGTATCAGTTGCCACAGTAAACTGGTACACAATTGCTAAGAATTCAGTCTTTTTAAATTGGGAACCGCCTCGGATTCCACTATTTTTATCAGTTAGGTCAAGAGTATCAATCTTTCCATCATCTAAATAATCAGAAAGGTCAACCATCAACATCTTATTGAAATATGATGACGTGCGGTTAATATTAGTCCAATATTCTTTTACTTGAAGTGTGTCCCTGTACCCGAGAATATTTATAAAGTTAACAAGTCCGCGGTAAGTTCCAATATATGGATAAATTTGATCTTTATTTACAAGTAATTGCTTTCGAATACTATTTAACGCTTCTAAATTAGGAAAGGCTTCCTTAATATCATAGTCCTTTAGGATATTGGCGTCCTCCTTTAAGAATTTAATGCCGAAATTCGTTGCCCAATCACTAAATCTTTGTTCTTCTTCAATTCCTTCACCATAAAAATAGAGCTCAGCAATCTTGGTCTTAGTTATATCATTTAGGTAGATAGAAAGTGTTCTTTCAAATATTATTTCGTCGGTTGGGCTGAATGCAATATTTACCTGTAGTGGAATCTTTATGTCTAGTGGAGCTAAACTGTTTGACTGATCAATATCTGAGTACCTAATTACTTTACTTTCAACTTTACTAATAAAATTTTCGTCAAGTTCAAGATCTTTAACTACATCATAGAGAAAAAACTGGTCACGGTTTTTATTATTTGTCCATTCAAAGGAAATGCTCTGGTTTGGTGATAAGACAGGAAATTTATAGTCCGGTCCAACCACCTCAAGCATAAATAAGTTCTCATTATCGAATAAGTAAGTCGATATTCCCTTGAAATAGATCTTTCCTTCCCACACACTAGTTGTTGCATTTAACTGAAGGTTTAAATTTTGACCCAGCTTATCAAAGAAGTTAAGATTGCTAATTACCATTTAAAAAATAAAGGAATTTATATTATTTATTACAAGTTGATACTAAATGCTGTAAATTGAACTTTCTCCGCCATACCCTAATGAAATAAATTCAAGCGGCTCATCTTTATCAAGTCCAGTCTTCTTATGGATCTTTTTCCACTCTTTTGCATACCCATTTTTGCATATTTGGGTAAAATATGCAAATGCGTTTGGATTCTTTGACTTTGTCTCATCAAAACTTCTCCAATATTTTAAACAGTCAAGAATTGCGGATTGAATACAGTCCTCGCGATCGCGAGAGTCTTGAAAATAGAGACGATTTACTGCGCGATTTGCTAATGAGATAAAGCAATCGATTGCAAATGGAGTTAGCACATCCGCTGCCTTACTTTCGATAATTGATCGAGTAAAATCTTTATTGTTAATATAGTGTATGTCACCACGTTTCTTTCTAGTCATATCTATTGATTATTTTGAAAGCCCATATATTTTTGCAACACCTAAGTAGGCATCAGTCATGTCTATAATTGGAGATAGGATCTTTTCTCCATTAATTACCCAATCTTCAGTATTTAATAACTTATATAGGTCTGAATCCTTTACTGATTCGATAACTGGGTCACTTTTAAATTTTGCAAGTATGTCGTGTTTATTTGCATTACCTTTGCAGCCAATTGCATTTTTAAGTTCGCTTGGACTGAAGATGAAAAATCTATCAGTTTTATTATTAAGGATTTGGGTTACTAATTGTTGTTTTAAGATACCAGTTGACTGTGAAATATCAACGAGTGAATTTCCGCTAGAACCAAAAGAGATACCTTCAAGACATACGATAATATCGGGTTCTTCTTTTACTTCTTCTTTGATTGCTGAAATTAGAATCTCAATTAGCTCTAGATAGTTATCAAGCTTGATTCTTTCTGTGATGTGATATAGTTCGTCCTTTCTTCTCTTGGAAGTCGTTCGTAAGATCTTTAGGTTTGGGTAGTATGAATTAATCCAGTCAAAATGGGCGTCGTCTTTTTTTCTGACTTTAGTATTGACTACTGCAAGCCATTTAAAGTCTTTAAAGTCTCGACAGATGCATACTCCTGGATATAATATTGAAAAATCGATACTTATGATTACCACTCATGATTAATTATTTTGATCCTAATTAAGTTATACACCCATGTGCATAAATAGTTTCAACATAAATTTATATATTTTATTAAAACCTTTCCTTTTTCCCTAGTAGAAAAGGGTTAGTGGGTGGGAGTACTAGCTAGTCTTTATTCTTTCTTTAATAATTACTATAGAAGTACTTTAGTACTACCCCCGCACCCGAATGAAATTTTAAAAAAGAAGAAAAGTATAGTATTATAACTTTATGAGACTAGGATATTGTTGTATTAATCTTACTTTAAAAGATCAAGCTATCACCACTAATCGCGGTATGATAAAAAAGACATGGTTAGAACAGGGTCTTCCTCGAGCAGCCGAATTAGCTGAATCCAATATTCGTGACTTATGTAAAATCCTAGAGTGGAATCTAGCAAATGATATTCAAGTCTATCGCATGTCAAGTGATATATTTCCATGGATGAGCGAATATCGATTTGAGGATCTTCCTAATTTTAGCACACTTCGGGAGGCTCTTACCCAAATCGGTACATTTGTCAAATTTCATGGAATGCGTCTTTCATTTCATCCTGGACAATTCGATGTACTTGCTTCCCCAACTGAATCTATTGTTACTAAAACTATTTACGATCTTGATCAGCATTCCCGTATCATGGATCTTATGGGACTTCCTGCAGATCCTAGTTTTCCAATTAATATTCATGTTGGCGGTTCATATGGTGATAAACACTCGGCACTTGCACGATTCTGCGATAATTTTACAAAACTTGCCCCCACTACTCGTGCTCGACTTGTTGTTGAAAATGATGATAAGGCAAGCCAATATGGTGTTGCTGATCTATATCACGGAATTTATATGAAAGTTGGGTGCCCAATTACATTTGACCATTTTCATCATACTTTTTGTACAAATGACTTATCTGGTGAGGCTGCTGCAAAACTTGCGGCTACTACTTGGCATGGGCATACTCCGTTACATCATTTCTCAAGTTCAAAAGCGGTTCACGAGGATGCATCAGTTATTAATCGTTCTCATGCTGATTATATATATGAGACTATTCCAGATTATGGATTTGAATTTGATTGCGAAATCGAGGCAAAAGCTAAAGATCTTGCACTGTTTCGCTATATTAAACTAAACACACAAACCTAATGAAAAAAACATCAGTAGAATTTTTAGAAAAAGAGATAACTCAGATAATGTCTTACCTTGAAGAAGATGGAGCGTACGCTATAAAAGGCGCACAAGACAAACTATTTGGAGAAAAAAATATATTCCAACAAGCCAAAGCAATGGAGAAGCAACAAATTGAAGATGCTTTTATAAAAGGAGATATATCACTGTTTAATGAAACACCAGAAGATTATTACAATCACACATTTAAACAAGACTAATATGAAAGGAATATTACATAAAACAGAAAGTGGATGGATTGTAATTTATGATGAAATCATTGGAGAAAACATTGTAAAGAAAAATCAAAATGCACTACCATTAGTAGACAATGGCCATATAGATGGTTTAAAACTATACGACTCTAATGAAGGGTTAGTAGTAGATTTTGAAATACTCACTGATTATGATAACAACGGACCTGATCACTTTCCTAAATTTGCAAGGATACTTATTTCCAAATTGCCACTTAAAGAAGACAAAATGGTAACCAAATGTTATTGTGGTCACACATCTTACTGCGACTGCGGGCCATTACCTGAAGAAAATGAATTAAAAGATTGGGACGTAACTTTAATGGATGGTTTGGAAAATGAACCATATGTTTCAGATGATTTTCAAATTGGTCCTGATGGAGCTTATGAACACACTGAAGACTGGAATACATTACCAAGAGAAAAAGCATCTGAGTTAATTGTTGATTATCAAATTAAAGTTAAGTCACTAGATTATACTGAAGCTAAGCAGTGTGTCTTAGTTATGGTGGAAGAAATTAAAAAAATACTATATAGTCAAGACTTAATGATAAGATATGACTATTGGACTGAAGTTAAAAAAGAAATAGAAAAACTATGAAAATAGAAGACAGAATACAGATAAATGGAACTTGGTATGTTAAAGAAGAAATACCATCACAGACAGAACCACAAGATTTACTTTACACTCAACACTGTCTTCTTGAACTAGACTATTGCATGTTTGAAGCATCTCGAATGTACTCAGATTACAACAATGAAATCTTTTTAAAGAATAGTGTTGACATTAAATACACAAATAAACTTACAAAAGAGTCAGACTATTGGGACAATGGTGAATGGATGAAGCGGGTGTTTGCCGGTGACAAAGAGGCATTAGCTGAGGTATCTGACCTACTCAACACGTCTGTAATTGCACAACTAAAAGTGTTTATAGGAACATTAATAGAGAATAAGTGGTTGAATTATTAGTATTACAAAATAATTTATTATATAGTTAGACAATGATCAAAATTTGGCACATAAGTGACACCCACACCTACCACGGACTATTAAAAGTACCTGAAGGAATAGATATTGTAATTCATAGTGGAGATGCAACTAATCCACGAGATCCTTATGCAAGTGAACAAGAAATGTTAGACTTTTTAAGATGGTTTAGTTCATTGCCCATCAAGCACAAAGTATTTGTTGCTGGAAACCATGATTTGTGCATTGAAAGAAATCTTATTACAAAAATTGACTTCATGAAAAATGGAATTGTCTACTTAGAAAATAACTATACTGAAGTAGAAGGCATTAAAATATGGGGTTCTCCATTTACACCTACATTTGGTGAAGGATGGGCATTTAATAAACGACGAGATAAACTACACGATGTATGGAAACATATTCCAGATGACACAAATATAGTTGTTACGCATGGACCACCTAAAGGAATACTTGACTTATCTTACAGTAGAGAAAATGTATTAGAATTTTGTGGAGATGAAGCATTAAGAAAACGTATTTATATTTTAAAACCTAAACTATGTTTATTTGGACACATTCATAATTGTGAAGATATTATTAATGCAGGTATAATGAAACTGTCAAACCATGATACAATTTACAGTAATGGAAGTGTAGTAACTGATGGTAAGTTTGGTAAAGTAATGAGTAATGGAAATACATTTGAAATATGAAACAAACAGCAGTAGAATGGTTAGGACTTTATATAAAAGGTATTACAACTTTAAATTGTGATGATATTATTGAACAAGCCAAAGCAATGGAAAAGGAACAGATTCAAAATGCTTATGATACAGGAGAGTATGATTATGGTTGCAATGGTGACTCTGAACAATACTACAATAAAATATTTAAAAAATAAAATATGTATACTACAATAACCACAATCAAATTATTTTTAGTACTATGTTGCCAGCTAGAATCAAATGGTTACACATATGAAGTAAAGGACCTATCTAATTCACATGAAAAGATAATCACTGGTGGAACACTTTACACTGACGCAAAATACAATGAGGGAGACACAATCCGACTCATGATACCAACTGCACCACCATTAATAAGTAAAAAAATACCATCAAATGACTGAACCGATAGATACTAACAGGTACCAAGTGTGGTTTCAAGACACAGATCCTGACGTAGGAGAAATATCTCAAACCAAATTAATATGTATTGCGATAAACAAAGAAATGGCCAATTGGGTAGTATCATCATTAATACAAACTAATGGTGAAATTGGAGATCCAAACAGAGGCTTCATAATGGCAATAGATTATTCACTACAACCATGAAAAAATACATAGTTGCATTAATGTTAATGGTAAGCTGTAGGCAATATCAGACTGCACCAAGTTGGAATACTTGTGAGCAGTATGAATACATTTACACACTACCTGAAAACAAAAACAAACCATGTATTGTAGAACAAATCATTTATAATGATACTAAAGCTATTGGATATTCCACGGCTTGTGGATGTCTAATAGTAATACCACATCCATCATTCAATGCAGGATTAAAATTCACAGTTGGAGATACAATTTATTTAAACAGATAGAGCCGCCTAAATAAAAAAATATAGTTAGATTATATGAAACAAAAGATATTTATATGTGAGTGTTATTCATACTGTCATCAAGCAATTTTTTGGTATGACGAAGAATATAAAAGTTTGTACGTAACAATACACTTGATAACATACAGAAACTTCTTTAAAAGAATATGGACAGCAATACAATATATATGTGGTTACAAAAGCAATATTGGAGATTGGGATGAGTTTATATTTAAACCAGAAGATGAAAAAAAATTACGTAGTTATTTAAACAGGGTTAAAAAAGACACGTCTCTATATAAAATATAAAACAAACTATGAGAACACTAATAAGCAGAATCAAAAATTTAATTAGATGGTTTCCAGTTATTTGGAATGACCAAGATTGGGACAGCGAATTCACACTAGACATTTTACTTAAAAAGTTAGAACATCAAAGAGATTTCTTTTTATCTAAAAATACTCATCTTGCTAACAGTTGGGAGACAGCTGATGAAATAAACATAGCTATTAGTAAACTAAGACGCACAAGAGACAGTTGGGAGCATTATGAAGAACCAGCACATGAAGAATTAGATAAGAAGTGGGGAAAAGGAGTAATGAGAACAGAAAAGTACGGTGAGCAGTGTCATGAAATTCTATTTGACAGGGAATTTGTCAAAACTACAAAAGATGAAGCAAAATATAAAAAAGAGTTTAATACTAAACTGGCAAAGGCAAGAGAAGAATATGCTAAAGACAAAGCAGAAGCGTACTTATATCTTTCAACTAACATAGACAAATGGTGGGACTAAAAATATGAAAAAATTTGATGCTAATTCGGTTGTTCCAAGAGAAGAACCGAAAGAAAAGTACACATTAAAAAGAATAAATGATGGTTTAACTAGTGTTGGCCACACAGTACAGTACATTCAGTGGAATGATGATCGCACTGCACATTCAACACATGATAACATTGAAGTTGGAAGATCATGTATACTCAATCCAGGAATCGGTTACACTTGGCTTACAACAGTTATCGCTGAGGTATTAGAGCAAAGAGATGGATACTCAAAATTCAAAACACAAAATTCAACTTACGAACTAACAACTAAATAATATGACATCAGATCGAATTAAAGAAATACAAGCCCAAACCGCCTTTCCAGATAGTGTAAGCGTTTGTCAAGCATTGTTACAAGTGTGGAATGAATGTGAACAAAATAAGAAATACACAGAGGAAGACATGAGAAATGCTCTCAATGTTGGAATGAGTGCTGAAGCAGGAGATTATCCAAAAGGATGGAGTTTTGATTGTGGTATTAGCTTAGAAGATTACTTTATTAACTCA
>Ga0181348_1001554_pt1 | contig 10153 bp, 9 predicted proteins | sample Su13VDMM110DN_FD_130092 | JGI IMG/M metagenome (GOLD analysis project Ga0181348, IMG submission 130092) | Freshwater viral communities from Lake Michigan, USA - Su13.VD.MM110.D.N | ecosystem: Environmental > Aquatic > Freshwater > Lake | place: USA: Michigan | collected 2013-07-16
AGCAGCAAAAATAGTTTTAATGGACAACCGCTCGGCAGATGCAGGAAGTTATGACCATACGGCATTATTAGAATTATTAGAAACAGCGCAAACGCTAGACAATACTGGTTATACCGAAGAAACCGTTGATAGTATTTTGGCAAGAATTGAAGAAGAATCAACCAAGAGCTTCGCAGATGAACCTAATGTATTCGATGGATTTGCCGATAGATATATGAGCAAGAACACAAAAATGCTTTTAATGGAGATCGAAAACAATAGGTATGTTTGGGTTATAGATAAATTAAGCCGATACCGAGCAACATATAATTTGACTTCAAACTCTGAGGCTATAGTAAAATTAGTTGAGGAAGCAACCCATCAGAAAGCGCCAATATGAATTTATCAGAATTACCAGTAATAAGAGTCAAAAGAATTATGAGCGAGGAAGACGCAACTAACCAAGTGGGTAAAGTTGTGCCTACACTTAAACCTAATTGCAGAGAAGCTGGCATATTCATAGACCAAGATACCGAAGAACCGATCTTAGCTTACTTCCCTATGGAGGAAGAAGTTAACTTATTAAGGCGTTCAGTATTAAACATCAAGTATGGAACAACCAAAAGACAATCTTTGGGTATAGATAATGTTTCAAGAACCTTTGGAATGGCGCCAAGAAAAGTGTATCAACGCAGAGAATCATGCCGACCAACCTCATTAGCCAATGAGCAACCAAATGAACACGCCGTATTAGTAGCTTTTGCAAAAAAGTTTTCAATTATGTTTAAAGAATTCGCCCCTCATCTATTCAAACACGATGCAGAAATATTAGAAAACTCCGGCATAAGCAATGAGTGGAAAATGACCGATGACGCACTATGGACAAGCGGAGTAGTAAATAAATCTTCAACCTTGCCATATCACCGAGACGGATTTAATTACGAAACTTGGAGCGCCATGCCAGTAATCCGCAGAGATATGAAAGGTGGATATTTACACTTCCCTGAATATGACTTGACTTGCGCTTGCCGAGATAGTTGGGTGTTATTTTTCCCAGGATACAAGTTCGTTCATGGAGTAACTCCAATGTCGCCTGAGAAAGAAGACGCATACAGATATTCAATAGTTTATTATGCGCTCAAGGGAATGAAAGACTGCTTCACATACGCAGTAGAAACAGCTCGAGGAGCAGAAAACAGAACCAAGCGCGAGGAACACATGGCTGCGGTTATCAAGGGCGAAGCAGAAAGCCATGTAGTTAAACGCTGAAATGATAATTGGATATAGGCGTGTATCTGGAAAGTTACCACTAACGGCAGATGAAAACGGAGCGCGAGGTACTTGGCTAGAAAAAAGACGAGCATTTATTGCTAGCTTGGAAACAAGGGGGCATACGCTCAAATACCTAAGCGAACCAACCGCAAACAGCGAAGCCGTCGGTTATCGAAAACAAACTTATGAGACTTGCGACCTACTCATATTAGAGTTCGGCGGAAACAATTTACTCTTTCACAAAAAAGCGTGGAGCGAAACCTTTGAGATAATCAACCAACATCAAGGCAGGATTATTTTCTTATGCGACGATCCTGATCTGCCTTTCTTATGGAAGCAGCTACCCAACGAGGATTACTCGCGCTGGACTTGCGCAGTTAACGCTGAAAAACTTGAGCCGACTCGACTCAAGCTTCAAATACCTTCAGCAGCAAAAATAGTAGATACTCCCTTCCACGCCCTACTAGAGCCAAGACCTTTCAGAGACGGAGAGAAGGCAACCGCTATTTACTTTGGACGCCCTAATGGAAGGTTAAAAGCTATAACCCCATACTTACAAAGCGGCATGGTGTCGGTTGCTGGAAAAGATACTGAGTGGAACGACAAAACAATTCATATCGCAACCCCACCCCAACAAAAAGAGCGCTCAGACTGGTACCGTCAATGGCGAGCTTGTTTTGCTATGTACGACGGAAAACACGAAGCAACCGGGTGGAGGACTGGACGCGCCTACCATGCCCTACTCGCTGGTATACCTGTAGCAGCACCGCGCGGCTCATCAGCTTTAAGCTGGGCTTGGCAGCTAGATAGCCCAAAAGACTTGGCAGACTTACTCAAAAAAACAACTGAAGAAAGAAAAAAGATACAAGAGGAGCAGGTACAAGCAGTAAAAACAGATTTTCCATACGCGGAGCTTGAAATTTGATAGCTTATGATATTGATGGCGTACTAGCAGAGAAGCCTCCTGCCGCAATCAAGGCGTGGGGCAAAATGACCGGGAACGAGAGGAAAGAAAGAAAACAATTCTTATTAGCTTGGTATAGAGACGCCCAACCCTTATATCAACCTACTGAGCCTTTCACCGCAATAAGCGCCCGAAAAGAGGAAGACGCAATACACGAAACAACTCGCCTCTGGTTCGAGCAACATTACCCCAATATGCTTCAACATCTCATACTGCTACCAGTGAGTAGATCAATTGAAAATGTAGTCAGATTCAAAAGTGCAGCTATCGAGCTCTACGAAGTTACAGAGTTTACGGAGGACAACAAAAAGATATTAAAAGGATTAGCGCAGAACAATTTAAGCTGCAAACTTTGGTATTGGGAGAGAGGTATGACGGAGCGACTTGCGTATAATCTGAAGTAGTATAAATTAGGCGTATGACAGGAAAAAAAGCAAACGAAGACGCTCAAGAAATAGAGCAGCTGGAAAAAGCCGAGAAAATTATTGAATTACGCAGGACAGGCGCAACATGGGAACTAATCGCCAAGGCTACTGGCTATGCAAATGCTTCTGGCGCTTACAAGGCATACCAACGAATTACTCAAAAAATGGTGGCACCGAAGCTTGAAGAATACCGCAACATGGAGATAGACCTACTAGACCGATTACAGTTTGGGGTTTATGACGATGCTAAGAACGGCGACAAGAGAGCAATAGAAACAATCCTAAAGATAGTAGATAGGCGAACCAGGATATTGGGATTAGATGCCCCAACCAAGATACAAGCGGAGGTTATTACTTATGACGGAGCAATACTGGAGCAACATACCCAACGGATCGTTGAATTGGTACGATCAACTCGGAGCTCGCCGAGCGACTTGGGAAGCGGAGATGGCGAGACCCGAACAATTACCTAATGGTGATACTTGGACAACTTGGCTTTATTTAGCTGGACGAGGAGCAGGAAAAACAAGAACTGCTGCAGAGTGGTTAGCTTGGCAAGCAATCACCCAACATAATACAAGATGGGCAGTTATAGCACCGACTTTTGGAGATGTAAGAGATACTTGCGCCGAAGGAGAGTCAGGTCTACTACCTATACTCAGGCAATACGGTGTGCTTGATTACTACAACAGAACCATTGGCGAGCTTCGATTACTTAATGGAAGCAGAATAAAGTTATTTTCAGCAGATGAGCGTGACCGCTTACGAGGTCCGCAGCATCATGGTGCTTGGTGCGACGAACTAGCAGCATGGCGATACGAAGATACCTACGATCAGCTGCAATTCGGCTTACGACTTGGTACTCACCCAAAAACAATAATCACTACTACGCCCAAGCCTATTCCGTTAATCAGGAAACTAGCTTCAAGAGACGACGGCTCAGTTAAAATAGTAAGAGGATCAACCTTTGATAACGCAGCAAACTTGGCGCCTCAAGCGTTACTGGAGCTTCAAGCTCGGTACAACAATACAAGGCTTGGCAGACAAGAGCTATATGGAGAAATACTCGAAGATGTCGAAGGAGCTCTATGGACGAAAGGACTTATAGAGCGTAACCGAATAAGCGAGCGCCCACCATTATCCCGGTTGATAGTCTCAATTGACCCGGCTATTACAAACACAAAAGATTCAGACGAGACAGGAATAATCGTATGTGGCTCAGATACTCGCGGTTATGGTTATGTACTTGGCGACTACTCATTTAAAGGTTCGCCGTATGAGTGGGCAAGCAAGGCGGTAGAAGTTTTCAAGAACTGGAAAGCAGACGCAATATTGGTGGAGGTAAATCAAGGAGGGGATATGGTCAGCGCAGTACTACGACAAGTTGACCCTAGCTTGCCAATTAGAGAGATTAGAGCGCATGTCGGCAAGAAACTTCGCGCTGAGCCTGTTGCAGCTATGTATGAGCAAGGCAGAATCAAACATATTGGGAACTACGAAAAGTTAGAAGACCAAATGTCGAACTGGACACCTGATTCATCAGATTCTCCAGATAGATTAGATGCAATGGTGCAAGCCTTCAGCGAGCTTCTAGGAACAAGTAGTATCTCTAATTATTTCAATGCGTTGGCAAACTTTTGCCCAAAATGTTATTTACCAATGCCCAAGAGTTTCTCGCAGTGTTCTAAATGCGGTACTGCTATGATTACTGAAGCCGAATTACAAGGGCAAACATAAGGAGATTCACATGGGTCTAAGAGACCGAATCGCAAGAGCAATAGCAGGAGCAAGTATAGAGAAAGCTCCAAATCTTCCGGCAGGATCAGTTACTATGACTGAGCAACAGATGCGACAAGCTGGATCTATCGGACAATCATACGGAAACAATACTCCGCTACCGCGCAACCCTTGGCTAGCAATGGTTCCGTTCGGACCGGGATTACCAATCACACCAGGCGCAATAAATCCATTAAGAGAAGACGGCAGACCTGACCCAAGAAGATACGAATATCAGGTTGCACAAAATATAAATATTACTGAAACAAAACTTGTACCGTTCAAAACATTACGCGCTGCAGCTGATCAGATAGATATATTACGCAGATGCGTGGAGGTTATTAAAAACAAAGTTGTTAGCTTAGAGTGGGATATCGTACTTGGCACCGATGCCTCAGAAAAAATAAGCTCAACTGCTGGTGGAGACCATGTGCGCGCAATGGTAAAGGCAAGAGAACAATTCACCGATGAAATTAACCGAGCAAGAAACTTTTGGGAGAATCCCGACAAAGCCAACGGTTTAACTTTTACTGACTGGTTAATTATCGCATTAGAGGAAATACTCGTAATTGACGCTCTCAGTATTTGGCCGCAGAAAACAGTTGGAGGCGAGCTCTACGGTTTACAGATATTAGACGGATCAACAATCAAACCGCTTATTGACGACAGAGGAATGCGACCAGCTCCACCTGCTCCAGCTTATCAACAAATACTATATGGATTTCCAAGAGCAGAGTTCAGCGCTAACGCAGATGATCCTGCTGCAGACGGAGAGTTTACTTCTGATGATTTAATTTATGCACCGCGTAACCGCAGAACAATCAGCGTTTACGGTTACAGCCCAGTAGAAAGAAGCTTAGCGCTCGCAGATATTTACTTGAGAAGACAACAATGGATACGCGCTGAATATACTGATGGCGTACTTCCGGAAACCATGTTTACAACCGATGCAGTATGGGGGCAGAATCCAGACTTAATACGAGCTTATGAAAATATACTTAATGATGATTTAGCTGGACAGACGGAGCAACGCAAGCGCGCAAGAATCTTGCCGCAAGGGCTTACCCCGGTTGTAAATGAAACATACGGAGAAAAGTTTAAAGATACTTTAGACGATTTCTTAATAGCTTCAATTTGCGGACACTTTGGAGTGCAACCTACTGAAATTGGATATAGCCCAAAAGCAGGTTTAGGCGGTAAAGGGTTCGAAGAAGGAAAAGCTGGTAACGCAGAGGCTATTGGAGTACAACCGATCATTACTTGGTTGAGCAAGACTCTTACTAACATCTCCTACGCATACCTAAACATGCCTCGCGAGCTTGAGTTCAGAATGCTACCTAGCAAGCGACAAGACGACGAATCAAGCGCTCGGAAAGCTCAAATTGAGGTTACATCTGGAGCCAAGACAATTAACGAACACCGAAGCGAATTAGGACTACCCCTACTCGACACCCCTCAAGCTGATATGCCGTTATTAGTAACAGGAGCAGGAGTATTACTATTCAGTCCTGATGGCATTATTGACCCAGGACAACAGATCAGCGCACCTCAACTAGATACAGACGGAAACGACCAAGCCGAAGAACCAAAAGTAGAGGTAGAAGCGGAAGTCAAATCTTTCTTGAAATGGGCAAACAAGGGCAAGCGCAAAAGAGACTTTGAGTTTAAAACACTTGACCCAGTAGTCGCTGAAGCTCTAAACCGTTGCGCCATGGAGGGCGACCTCGAGACTGCGAGATCGTTGGCTAAAGCCTACCTATCTTGAAATGGGGCGCGCACAAAGCAGACATGCGTATTGCGGCCAAAAATGCACCGAAGATACGAGCTTCATTACGAAGCTCTATCAACGCAAAAGAGATATTTGAGGATTACCAAAAAACTCAACCGTTGGTTAGCGACAACAATACGCAAGACCGCGCTCGCGCTAGAGCTTGGGCAATAATGAATGTCAAAGTGAACAAAGAACCGATCGTGGCTGCGCTTATTAAAACTTGGGCAGATGGTTACGCCTTAGGACAAGTTTCGGCTGAGGAAGCAATACTCAGACTACAAAGAGCGCAACGCAGGAAACTAGCTTATACAGAAAAGGCGAGCGACTATGTGGACTGGAGCAAGTGGCAACCCGGTAACCTAGCTGCTTCTCTACTGCTACGCCCTACTGACGCCTTCCGGCGGTTACTCGCGCAAGCTGGAATTACAAGCGAAACAATAGCGAAGGCAGGATACGATCGTATTGGAACAGCGTTGGCAGATTCATTAGCTGCAGGATTCTCACCCAACAAGGCTGCAAAAGTTATAGCGGAAAAGATAGGTGATCCAGCGCGAGCGTTAGTAATAGCGGTTACTGAGCAGAACCGCGCAATGAGTATTGCAACACTAGCTTCTTACAAAGAAGCGGAGCTTGAAGAAGTGGAATGGCTGACCTCAGACCCATGCGACGAGTGTGAAATCAATGATGGACAAGTGGTTAGAGTAGGGCAACCATTTATCTCTGGCGATACAGAACCTCCAGTACACCCTAATTGCAGATGCGCCTTACTACCAGTAATTAGTGGGGTGGAAGACGACCCAAGTGGAGGACAAGACTTTTTAGATACACTAAACGGCGGAGACTTGTCTGATTTAAACATGTATGATTAACGAGCGATAAAAACAATATAGATAGAGGAGAAAAATGCCATTTGAACATGTAAACGCTAGCACTCTCACAACCACATCAATTCTTTTCCAAGTAGATAAAAATGCACGACCATTAACACCTGTAAATATCTACAATGGACACAGCGCTGCAATCTTTATTGGCGATAGCACCATTACTACCTCAGGTGCAACTATTGGTAGAACTATTGCTAACGCCACTTCACAAATATTTTATGTTAATCCAGGTGATGTCGTTTATGGTATTTCTGCTGCCGCTTCTGCTGCTGGGGCAATAGTAATTACCTATACCGCGTAACATGGCTGAAGGTTTCGTTCCACCTCAAACGGTAAGAAGTAATGCTGCCCGAGGCTTAGAGCTTAGAAAAAAGCATGGGCGAGGAGGCACTGAAGTTGGGGTCGCGCGCGCGCGAGATTTATCTAACGGTAAGGCGCTATCATTAGACACAATCAACCGCATGGTTTCTTATTTTGCCCGGCACGAAGTGGACAAAAAAGGAGAAGGGTGGGGGGTTGACAGCGCAGGATATATAGCTTGGCTATTATGGGGGGGCGACGCTGGTCGATCTTGGGCAAACGGAATTTCTAACAGAGAGAAGAAAAAGGATAAATCGTCAATGAGTAATTTAACCACCGCGTATTTTAGTATTGTTAAAGCAGACAGAAACGCTGATGGAACTTTAATGGTTTACGGAAAAGCAACAGACGATTCATTAGATATTGACGAGCAAATTTGCGATCCAATTTGGTTAGATCGCGCAATGCCTGAGTGGTTTAAAACTGGCGGCAACATAAGAGAACAGCATTCATCTATTGCAGCAGGAGTGGCAAAAGAATATGAGAAAAAACAAGATGGGCATTACATACATGCACTTGTTGTTGATCCAGTTTCAGTAAAGAAAGTAGACGCAGGAGTATTAAGAGGATTCTCTATTGGAATCAAATCTCCTAGAGTTGTGCGCGACAACAAAGCAGCAAACGGCAGAATTGTAGATGGACAGATCGTTGAAGTAAGTTTAGTAGACAGACCAGCGAATCCTAATTGCCAACTTGTATTAGCAAAAAGCGTAGACGGCGAAACAGGTATGTGGAAAGTCGAGGAGCTTATTATTAAAGAAGAAGAAACGAATTATGAGGCAATCAATACAGGCGGAGAAGGTTCAGAGCCATCAAATACTGAGTTATACAACAGAATTAAACAAGAGGCAAAACAAAAGTTCGATGTTTATCCATCAGCCGTAGCCAACGCATGGATAGTCCGTGAATACAAATCTCGCGGAGGAACATATAGAAAAGAAACAGACAAAAAAACGGTAGAAACCGCAAAAGGAGAAAAAATGGAACACAAAGAAGAAGATAAAGCGGTTTCAGAGAAGCCGTCTAAAGAAGATATGTTAAAACAATACGGAGAATGCAAAAACAATTACATGATGGCGAAAGAAGCCCTTGATGGTTGCAAAGCCATGTGCAAAGAAATGGGTATTGAAATAGAAGACGAAGATATGGAAAAACAATACGGTGAATCAGCCGAAGAAGAAAGTGCCGAAGGTCGCGCTGGCTCTGGTGCTGGTCACGAATTAGCAGAGGCAAAAAAGAAATCTGCTAATACAACTAAGTGTTTAGAATGTGGTTGCAATGCAGTAGGAACTACGCATGGCTTAAAAACAATTAGAGATAATGCTAATGTGGCTATGCCATCAAATGTATCAACCGCTGAAATAATTTCACCCGATCAGACTCCTAAATCTGCTGAGGCTGAAACAGAAACTCCGGCAGTAGAAGAAACTCCGGAAGAAGTGAAAGAAGAAGCTTCAACAGAGGAAACAATTTCTGATAATGAAAACTTATCAGAGGAAATAAATGCCATCGTTGAGAAAGCAGTCAAGGTAGCTACCGAGTCTCTCAAAACAGAGATCAATGCGTTAGTGTCCGCAAAAGAGGCGGCAACTAACAAAGCGATAAGTTTGGAGTCGGAGTTAGCGACAGCTAAGTCTCTCGCTGTTGCAGGTGGTCCAAAAAGGACAATCAAACCGATAGATCACGCGTCAAATGATTTATTAGTTAAAGCAGCAACATACAAGGCTAAAGCAGACGCATCAACCGACCCTGATCTAGTTAAAGGATATAGAGCTCTTCACAAAGAGTATATTGAAAAATCAAAATCCTTAACTGAATCAAACTAACCGAAAGGAAACAACCAAATGGCCGAAATGCCACGCGCGAAGGATCTGTTCGGCGACGCTACCCCAGTAGAGGCTGCCAAGCATATGGAGGAATACACCGAGGTTCTCGGTAAATCTCTTAGCAATGCTTCATCTGTACCGGGTCAAGCTCCAACCGCCGATCCACTCGCTCAACTAGAGGCACTTGCTGCAAGCAAGTCTCTAACCCCTGATGCCTTAGCAGGTCTCAATAACGCATTAGCTTCACAAAGAGTAGCAATGCAAGAGATCCAAAAAGACATCACACTTACATCACCATTATCAACAAGCTTCGCTGCCTTCGACTTAGAAGCGCCATCAAAGCTATTAACACCTCGCCCAACCCCACTCCGTAACCGTATTCCTCGTAAAAAAGGTGTCGGTACTTCACACCGTGTAAAAAGAATTACTGGTTACACTGGTACAGGAACAGGTGGACAAGCTCAAGTCTTCCCAGGTATTACAGAATCAACAACAACTGCATTTGGATCAATTAACTTTGAGCGTGGTCCAAAGATTTCTTACACCGCAGATGATTTAGTGCTGCCTTACAACTCATATTCACTATCTGATTCAGTTTCATTCGATGCAAACTTCTCAGGTATGGGATATCAAGACCTACGCCAACTATCATCAACCTCAACTCTATATGCAACAATGCTTATGGAAGAGCGCATGATGTTAATGGCAAGAGGAACTGCCTCAGGATACTCAGGCGCACTTGCTGCACCAGTAATTGCTTCTGCAACCGCTACCGCGACTACTTCAGGACAAACAGCATTACCTAATGGAGCATTTATTATTTTTGTAACTGCTGACGCTGGTATTTCTGCAAACGGCTTTGGTGAGTCAATTGTTTCAGCGCAAGCCTCAGAAAC
>Ga0181348_1001556_pt1 | contig 10146 bp, 3 predicted proteins | sample Su13VDMM110DN_FD_130092 | JGI IMG/M metagenome (GOLD analysis project Ga0181348, IMG submission 130092) | Freshwater viral communities from Lake Michigan, USA - Su13.VD.MM110.D.N | ecosystem: Environmental > Aquatic > Freshwater > Lake | place: USA: Michigan | collected 2013-07-16
GATCCAGTATTTGTAAGATTAGAAATAGAATATAATTCAAAATCATTTGTTGATAATGAATAATTAAAACTACCTGTTAAATGAGGAAAACGTGCTTGAATTGCGAAGACATGCCCTTTATAAAACCAACCAGAATCAGAAAAGTATTGGTGTTCAGGATATTCATTAAAATTACAAGGTACAGAACCTGATAATGATGGTAGATTAACCCACCCTGTTGGGGATGATGGGGATAGAATAAATGGTATTGTATGAGTACTATACCAAGGAAACGTATGATCTAAATTAGAATCAAAACATAAAGAACCACTTGGAGCAGTAACTGTTTGTAAAAAATAAACCTGATTACCACCATAAAATGGAAACAGTATTTTAGCTCCTACAGTAGTAGTAAATGTAAAAGTAGTTGGGTTTTGTACATTTTGATTATAAATATTAATAAAATAATTAATCATAGAATTACAACCATCGCAATTTAAAATAGGATAACAATTTACTATTGGGGACTGAGGTATAGTTATATCCCAAGAAGTCGCATTAGGGTTATTATCATTTGTATAAGTTATAGAAAAATAATCATTTATATGAAAATAATAATTATAAAGAACAGTATTATCACCACAATTAGCCGTTGGGCTTTGTTGGACTGGGATGGTTACGGTAAGGAATTTGTAGTAATCTAAATTTGTACTTCCTGCAGGGCATGAAACTGGGGATGTGATAGCAGAAAAATTAGAAAGATATGTTGAGGTTAGGCTATTTTTGTAGTGTAAATAATCACTGTATAAGTTAAAAGTTAATTGGATCTGTTGTGGGGTTTTATTTAAAGTAATTGTTCCTGTTGAAGAAGGACCACAATCACCATTTCCTCCCATCTGTAAATTACAATTAATAGCAGGAGTTAAAAGAAGAGGGCCATTTGAAGGAAATGACATACTTGAGCTACCGTTAATTCCTACACCATTTATTAAACTTCCACTTAAACTTATAAGTGGATTGTAATATCCAAAAAGATCTGAATTAGATTCACATCCATTAAAATATAAATTTAATTGTTGGGATTCACATCCGTATTGTTTTTGGAGGGATATATTATATATTTCAGGTAAACTACTTGTCCAATTAGAAAAATAACAATCGGTACAATCAAAATTATCTAAACATTGAAATGCTGCTTTCCATTGAGTGTTATTATTAGATGAGTTTGGTGTTATAGTAATTTCAATTAAATCTGGAGATAAAGGGTTACTACTTGTTTCTAAGTTATTTAAAGTTAATACTCGTTGGAATCCTCCATAAAGAAAGGAGTTGGTATTATAAGTAGAAGAATTTTTGGGCCAAACATTATTAAATAACATGGAAGGGGATGTAGGTAAATCAGAAGTTGTAGTTTGGTTTTGAAAAGCTTGATAATCAGGTTGAAAATCAAATCCCCTTTTAAGTTTTTCTAAATAAATTGGTTGGGAATATAAACTAGGATTTGTAGTTACACTTGGATCTCCAGATTTCCATTTAATTTCTATTTCATCAGAAACATAATATGAATTAAAAAAATATGCAAAATATTCTGTTGTAGGATCTAAAGCATATGTTAGTGATACTGGGGTAGATGTGGTACCTACTGCTTGACTATTAAAGTCAATTTGATGGGTATATTTTGCAATTCCTTGAAATGGGCCATTATCACATTGTAATGGATTTACTACAATTGTATCAAAACAACTTTCAAATGGAATAGGTAATCCATTTGCAGATCCACTTACACTACTGTAAGTTACACCATTAATTGCTATATCATGCACAATACCTTCCCAGTTACCTGCTAAAACAGGGACTGAATAGTTTCCTGTTAATGGGTGTAAATTTTGGTATGGGGTAAATAAACTTCCATATCCTGAAGTTAATACAGGGGATGAATAGTCTCCATTTAAATACCATCCAATTACATAATCTGTTACAGGACCACAAGTGCTAGTTAAATTTCCTGCTGTAAGAATTCCTATGCTTGATGTAGGAAATACATCAAATATTAAAGGGCAAGTTTCACAAAATGGAACAGGGGGCTCTTGAGGTATATCAATTATAGCATAACAACACTCAATTGTAAGTTCCCCAGCAGTCATATTAGTAGGACTCATTATAGCAGCAGCAACATCTAGGTTAGGGTCACATTGATCTATAACTACAATTTGAGTTACTAATGGGTTGAGGGTAATTGTGTAAGTGCAAACTCCTGTTGGGGGTGGGAATATTGAGGTAAAAGGGATATTTTGGGCAATAGGGGATTGAAATCCATCTATATCAGTATAAATTGAAAACCCATTAAGAGATAAATTACTAGGATTAAAATTTAAGGAGTTTTGGTCTAAACAAATAGCATAGCTCATATTTTTTTATTTAACAGAATTTATGTTTTTTAGTAAGTCCAACTTGAAAATAATTCGAGCCACTACAATTTAAAATTTTATCATCATTACTTCCAGAAACAGTAAAGTAAGCAATACTATTATTATCTACTATTGGAGCTATACTTCCAGTCCAAGCTTTAATCTTTAATTGATCTGCAATATGATCTATTCGACATGCTAATCCCATACTAGAAGCAAATTCATAAGGGCCAAACATACCATATGGTGCTCCATTTCCAGCAAATACTAAACCAATTATTTTCCATACTCCACTTATATTAGCAATTAAAGTAGAACCTGAATCTCCCGCCCAAGCTGGGTAAGGGCAAACTGAAACTGATGCTCCTGCGATTGGAGGGGAATATGATGCACTATTATATGGTTTAACAAATGCAATTAAGTCTTGCATAAATGCTAAAGTTTGAGTCCCTTGGAGATTATATTCTACATTAGAATTTTGATATCCAAGTATTCTTAAAGGACATAAAGTTCCAGGAGATCCTTTTGGTCCTGTTGTTCTTCCTGAACTGTATAGTTCAGGGTTTGTGTTCATTAAGTTATTTATTTCTGCTGTTGAAGCAAAAGGCATTGAAGCCGTGTAATTTAATCCTAATTGTTGGAATGGAGAAGTAAAATCTAAAATTGGAGTTCCATTACTTGATGAACAATAAATAGAAAATATAGCTGCATCTGAATTATTGATAAAAGTATTATTAGCTACAGTAGAAGCAGAAGTATATAAAGGTACATACCTTAATACTTGTCCAATTCTGTTAGGTCCACTAGGATTAGGAGGTTGTGATTCTCCAGTTTGATAAATAAAATCAGGTTCTATAGTATTAGAACTATCTACCACATCATATTCATTTTGTATTGATCCAAGAAAACTTCTTTGATCTGTATAGAATGGGTCTTTAATTATTACGTGATTATTTGTTAAACCAACTAGAGCATTAGATGCAGAATCTTGACAAACAAGTCCCATTGTTCCACGACCACCTGCTCCTAAAGGAAGAGCTTGATTAGTAGAAGTGATTGATACTCCTCCTTTTAAAGGTCTTATTGTTTGTCTATTTGCAGGGTTTTGAAGAGTAGCTGGGTAAAGAACACCACCCCAAACATATGGATTTTCTCCTTGATAACAAGTAGCACTACAAACATATGAATGAACTTCTCCAGTAGCATATATTAATTGAGTAGAAATTCTATTACTTCCTGATAAAGGATAATTAGTGTAATCATCTATTAATGAAGATAATGAAGCTGAGGCCCTTGAAGGATAATCTAATGAAGATGTTGTTGGAATAAAAATTTGAAAAGAAGCAGTAGGGAAAGAAATATTTTCTTCAAAATCAATTACTACTGCGCCTATTGGTCCTGCAGGAAGAATTCCAGTAGATGAAACTTCTGGTAAAGTACCAAATATTGAGCAACTTGTATAATAAAATACATTACTACCAGTCATGTGACTATAAGTTTGAAAAACTCCTATTGAATTAGGTAATTCTATACTTGAAGATATAGTTCCCCAACCAGTTGGATAGTAATACATAGATGGTGGAGTATTGGCTCCTGGAAGGCCAAGACTATTAATTATATTAGAACTAGTAACAACATAATCTGCTAAAGTATTACTTGCAAAAGATCCTGTATTTATATGGAGCAATTGTGGGGTATTAACATATGTTGAACCTGTAAATAATACTTTAATCCCATTTAATAAAAATGAGCCCGAACCTTGAGTAATAGTTTGGTTGCGGACACAGGTTAAATTAATTGATCCAGATGCCGGGACAGCGTTTTTTTCTAATATCATAGCCCCATATCCTACACTTGCTCCTTCAGGGAGTCGTTCATCAAAAGACATTGATAGTAGAATGTTTTTTATCTCGTCGTTATATTCAAAAGCCATTTTATTTTATTTTTTTAATTATTAACAATTTGTAGTTCCAAATTTCATATAAATAGTATGGATAGCATTACATTCATCACAATCATTGTATACATAATTACTTCCTGTAAAATAATTTCCAGTATAAAGCGTTTGTGATGGATAATTAGGAAGTCCGGATGCAATGTTTATAAATTCCCAACATCCTTGATTAGTATCTCTTTGAACGTCTCCTGAGGTTGTTGTGCTTCCACTTACATTTTGAACTAAATATTCATTTGTTCCACATTTTTGGTAAACATAATAACTTGGAAGAAGATAACATTCTCCAGTTAATGGATCAAGATTTCCATTTGAAATTGAAGCATTATTTGGATCATTATCATAAAAACAAGATAAAGCTCTAACAGGAGAAATCATACTATTACCCCATATTGTTGGGTTATTTTCAATCGCTATTGTTGAAGAATTATTGTAAAGAGTTTCTGATAAGTTTTTATCAATCCAGACTTGGGTTCCAATTACAATACTATCATAAATAGTTCCATCTTTACCTATATAATCTCCATAAAGAGTAGTTCCATTTACTTCACCAGCAAGTGCAGGTCTAACTAAACGGATAGAGAAACCATAATTTTTATCATAAATGTTTCTGTAAACATCATCTGAAAAATGTTTTAGTTCTCTAGTGTAAAGTTTAAATGGATTTGGGGACGCTGATGATGAATTAGCACTCCACCATATTCCTTCAAATCCTAGTCCACTATATACTCCTAAATCATTTCTTTCACCACCTGCTGTTCCGGCCCATCCACTACTTCCAGTAGGTGTTTGAGCTCCTATATTTGGAATTTGCCAACAAGTAGCACTTAAATCTCTAGTATAATCTTTTAATTCACCTCCGGCAGTAGTTCCTAAACTACCTGTTATTGTTGGAGGTGCTACTCCACCATTAGTATATGTAATTAAAGTATCCCAATCAGTTTCAGCTGGGATAATCCAAGTAGAAGCATTTATTGAGCCAGTATTAATAATACCTCCAGATCCACGACCTTGAAATAGATATCCTCCTTTATCTACTACATATCCATTATATAATCTACCATGAGTACATTCTATACAATCGCCACAAGGGATAGTTTCTAAAATAGTTTTTTCACATCCATAACATGCTGATCCACTTATAGGAGTACTTCCTGAAGGGCATACAGGTATATATGATGAAGGAGATGGTTCATGTTTAGCATCATACCCATAAAGATATATACCTGGTTGGGATTGAAGTGGTGCTGGGAAATTAGTAATATTAGTAGGTAAAGTTGTTAAATCTGGAAGGATTGCAGTATCCCATAAAATATTTAATTGATTAATTGATGTTGCATTAGCAATTTGAGCAGCAGTATTATCAAATAAAACCGCTCCTATATATCCTGCAGCGCATGTAAAGCCAGGTCTAACTTCAACATTAATTACACCACAAGTATTTGCAGGAATTACTATAGGATATATAAATGCTTGTGCTCTATTATTCCACCAATTACCAACACTATTTAACCATCCTGCACTAGATAAATAACCACCAGAAGAATTCATATATGACCATGATCCACTAATAAAGCTGTTAATATATGGATTAAATCCTAATATAGGAGCAGGAATAGTACCTAATCCGGTACTAGGACCCGCAGGGAATCTAGAATAATATTGTTGTTCATATGCAGGGTAATCAATTGGATTATAAGTCATAGAAATAACAGTTCCTACACCAGTTGTAAGAAGTGTATTACCATTTAATTTAACTCTAAATTGTCTTGCAGCCCCTACTAAAAGATAATAAGTTTTAGTTACAGGAGAAGAAGGAACTGCAGTTCCCGCTCCATACCAAATAGATGATGGAGATGCAGGAGTTCCACATACAATTTGAGGAGTAAGTCTTAGTCTATAATTCATCCAACGAGTCCAAGGCCATGAAGGAAGTGGGTTTGGGGGATTAAATGTTGTTCCTACAGGGGAAACTGCGTATGTTGGTGGTGATGGATACAGTGGATTAATAGCTGGTGGATCTGTCCAAAAATCATTTTTTAATATATCAAAAGTATATTGGGTTTTAGAAATATTAGGATTTCCAGCAATTGGAGATGGGAGTCCTAAAGAAGGATTACCGGATCCATTTAAATTATATTGATAATATAAAGAAGGTTGTCCACTCAAAGCATTTGGAGGAATTTGACTTCCATTTATTAATGATGGCAAACCAGGAAGATAATAACTATATTGAAGAATACTAGCTCCTGCAGCACCACCTATTCCTAAACTTAAAAAAGTAGTTCCTCCAGAATATGATTGTGTTGGTAAACCAATAGGCATTACTGGGACGATACTTCCAGTAGCAATACAGCTTCCACTACCATTAGAAATATATCCTTCAGGGCAAACACAATCATATGATCCTGTTTCATAAGTATAAATAGAACCAGATATAATACAATCATCTTCTTCACCAGGAGGGCAAGATATTAAAGTAACACAAATATTATCTATATTAATTTCACAATCCGCTGTAATTCCTTGGAGAAGTCCAAAATAAAATGTAAGATCTGTAGTGGCAACATTATTTAAAGTAATAGTATTTGCAGTTAAAACTGAAGTTAAACCATTTATTAAATTTGTTCCAGGGATGGGAAGAGTTCCACCATTTACTGCTATAGTAGCATTTGCAGTTTGCCCATTAGTAGCAAATGCAGAAGCTTGAAAGCATACACTATATGAGCATCCAATAGTAAAAACATTTGGTTGAGTTAAATATACACTAGAAGTATTATCATTATTTAAATTAACATTAGTTCCAACTCCAACATTTTGCCCTACAGGATCTATTATAACAATACCTGTTCCTGGGGTCCATGTTGTTGGGTAAGCATTCCAGTTAGCAGAGCCATTTTGAAAAGATCCATTAACAATTAAATTATAGTCTGGATCACATTCACAAAATGTAGCTGATGAAGTTGGTGGACAACAATTACTTGCTTCACATTCTGCTAATGTAGCAAATGAACCAGTATTTAATGCAGTTCCAGCAACACAACAGTTTGGAGTACAATTATATCCATAACTAACTGAACATGTAGCTGCACATTGGTCATAAGTGTCAAATGAACCTGTATTTAATGCTGTTCCTTCAACACAATTACCAGTGATACAATTATATCCGTAATTAAAAGAACAAGAAAGCTCACATGCCGCTTGTGTAAGGAATGAACCAGTATTATTTTCTGTTCCAGGAATACAACCTTCATCAGTGCAAAGAAATCCATAACTACCTGTGAGGGGTGGTGGAGTACAAGGACCACAACTTGCAGTACATAATGCTAAAGTAGCATATGCACCTATTGATCCTGAAGGAGCTGCGACACAACAGTTGTTTCCACAATTATATCCCCAATCTGTAATTATACCAGGTGTAGGGGAAAATTTAGGACAATCTCCTGATTGTACATTATATTGTTGAGTAGGTAATGGTGTATTTTCTAAATAAAAATATCCATTTTTTCCAAAAAAGTTATACCATAACGGTAATGGAAATACAGGGGGTGCATAAGGACATGAAGCCGAAACACCACTTAATACATGGAAAAATGTAGTGTTACTTAATTCAGCTGGAGTACCAATTGTAGATGCTGGGACACATATCCATTTATCTTTGTTTGCAATGTTAATTGGAGCTCCATTATAATCTAATCCTGTATAGGTAATGTTAGGTTTCCAAAATATTTTATAATTTGTATAAACCGCAGGAACTATGGTTGAGGGAAATGTTGGGATAGCTACAGAATAAACTTTTTGTCCATTTTTCCAAGTACCATCCCAAGTTCCTCCTATGTTTCCTGTAAAATTAAAGTTATGGGTTTGGTTAAAAAATGTAAATTTTAAACAATTTCTACATTTACCTAGTGTAGGATATTTTGGGAGTTTAATTATATCTCCAACTACAATAAGTAGACCTCCTTTAGTTACATAAGTTTTAGTTCCATCTAAATTTTTAGAAACTATATCTACATTTCCTATTGTAATATTATTTATAATTTCTATTTTTAAAATAACATTTTTAGAATTACTTAAATTTATTTCAGGAGTGGCTTCTAAAAAGTTAATAATAGCAATTGATGCTGTTGGGGAGAGTAAGGTTAATTGACCTGTTGTGCTATTTTGAATGATAGCTTCAATAGAAGGAATATTATCCTTATTGTCGTTAATAAGATCTACTAATCCAGGAGTTGGGGTTCCTTGAAAGTATACTAAATCTTCTAAAACATTGTATTGTACAAATGAATAAGTTGTCATATTTTATCTTTATTTTATTATATAATTTAATTATGGATAAGTAACAGATGTTGTTCCTAGGCCCGGATAGCAATTAATAAGTTTTCCATTTGTTCCTGCAGAAAGAGTAAAATTGCTACCAATTAATTGACAGCTTTCAAGTATACCATCTATACTAACTTGAATCAATGGTGAGGCTATGCAAAAACTATTTTGACCACCAACACATCTTTTTAATTCAGCGCCAAGATCAATAGTTCCAAAAGTAGCAAAACTATTATCTCCAGCAGTACAGTTTTCAAGAGTTCCACCTGTAATACTTCCTTGAGTAGCAAAACTATTATCTCCACCAACACAATCTGTAAAGGTTCCATCACATTCGTTACCAAATGAATTATTACCTCCAATACAATTTATAAAAGTACCGTATGCAAACCCATTACCAGCAAAACTAAGATCACCACCTTCACAATCTATAAATGTACCAGCCATTGTAAATGCATTTACTAATGTTGAATCTCCTCCAAAACTTTCATCTCCACCTTTACAATTTTTAATTATTGTATTAGGGAAACTACTAGTTATAGTAAAGTTTTTAGTATCAACATCAATTCCTCTTACATAAACATTATCAGCACCAATTACAATAGTATTACTACCAGTAATATATACATCTCTATCTCCTGTTAAAGAAACAACGTCTATATATTCTGTATCAATATTAAAATCAGAATTAAATTTATAATATCCAGGACCTAGTAATACTGAAAATCTATCAGTTATTAGAGGGGATGTTAATTTAGCTAAAGCATATGATGCTGTTAAATAACCACCATTTTGGGTTGGGGTACCATTTGCTTCTACAAATATATAATTTGATCCTGATAATGGTTGAAATTGTATTTCACTAATAGATTGTGAAAGAATTAATAACTCATTATTTATTGTTGTTATAGATCCTGTAATTTCTACAACAGATTGTGAAACTGCTATAAAAGATCCTGAAAGAATACTTAATGATTGAGAAAGATCATTTATAGAGCCTGATGTAATAAGTGATGATGAGAGAAATAGTAAACTACTATCTAATTCATCAATTGTTAGGGCTGATCCTTTGGCATTAGGTCCTAAATTTCTAGTAGTAAAAATAAAGTGATTAGACATATTTTTTTATTATACATATGTCAAAATAGATTAAACTATCATTTTATCTTTCTTTTTTTGATTATACTCCTCGTTTTGTATCAAAAGCAATTATATGATCTCTTCCTGTCATATTGTAACCCTTTTCAGCACACATATCAAATACAAGTGGATACATTTTAATCAATTCTTCCCGATTATCCCCAGCAGGCATAATGTATGTTTTATTTTTTGGAATATTAAGTAATACTCTAAATTCTTCAATTTCTTCTAAATTATATGCTGTACCATCCCAAACTGGTTTATAATGATAGTCAGTATGAAAATCAATCATTTGTTTCATTACATTAAGATTTAATCTAAATTTGTTATGTTGATCAATCA
>Ga0181348_1001557_pt1 | contig 10146 bp, 9 predicted proteins | sample Su13VDMM110DN_FD_130092 | JGI IMG/M metagenome (GOLD analysis project Ga0181348, IMG submission 130092) | Freshwater viral communities from Lake Michigan, USA - Su13.VD.MM110.D.N | ecosystem: Environmental > Aquatic > Freshwater > Lake | place: USA: Michigan | collected 2013-07-16
TAACACTTTTCGTTAAAATAACTTAAACATTAACATCGTTAGTATATAATGGAAAAGAACCTTTTTTTACAATTTAAATCACACTTGAAACTAACCACTTTGAAGTCTTACGCAAATCTTTATGACCGATTACGCAAACACTTTGACGCTGACTTGGAAGACCAATCTTGCGAAGACTTGATACGAATCATTGAAGAAATTGATGACAAGACGACCACACAATTAAATCTATTGAATGTTGTGATTATCATCAAGCAACTTTTCAATAAAAAGTTGGAAAAGTTGATTGAAAAAAGAGAATTAATTACACAAAAACAAAATGAAACAAGGAAAATCACAAATAAATCATTAACCCATATTTTACCAACAATTAAAGAATTGAATGACTTTTTAGACATTCTTTTTCAACAGAAAAAATGGAAGGAATTTATTGTGAATTTTCTTATTATTAATTTTAATACCAGAAATGCCGATTTATTTATTGACATTGTAGAGACAATGCCCTTACCAGAAGAAAACACAAGTAATTATTTGGTATTGGAAAAAGACAGGGTCTTATACATTAGAAACATTTACAAGACATCTAAAACCTATTCAAAAAAAGAAGATTACATTACTGATGATAGATTTATTTATGCAGTAAAAGAATGTGGAATGGGTGCGTTAATTTGTAATAGATTTGGTGTAAAGATTGGATTAGATGTATTGGGTTCTTATGTGAAAAGATATACTTATAGACAATTGGGAGAAATCATCATTTTTAAATCTATTATGAAGGAAGCATCTCTTTCAAATATTTCAAATTTGTCATCAAACAGGGGGTCATCTGTTCCTACAATTTTACAATATTATTATACTGATGGACTTTCTTAAATATACGGTAAGCGGTAAGCGGTAATAAAATCTTTTTTTAGTCTAAAACTGTGTTATAGGAATTTTACCCTTTGTAAATAAAATAATTATTTATTTATTTTATTTATATACACTCTAAAAGTAAATGCCCTTTGAAAACCCAAAAATCCGTTTTATTACCGCTTACTTATTACCCCTATATTAACGAAAATCATCAGGATTTAACACTTCTGTAAAACCCTTGTAATACCGCTTATGAATGTCGCTCTCCTCCATATGGACTATCAAAGGCGAAAATTTGGTGTCGGTTGCAAAGGCATACATATTAAGTAATTGTTCTGGTTCTATCTTTGATGAACCACAATCTTTTAGAACCATTTTCATCTCTTTTGCCGAACCAGTTTTAAGCAGACACATATAATTACAATTTCGCCTGATTACAGTAGGGATTTCGTAATAATTTTGTGCCAAATAAGCAATACAATAACCGAACTTTCTGCAACGGATAAAATAATCGCATATCCTATTTTGGTTCTTTTCAAGTTGCATATCGTCAATGACAATTAATTTAAGTAATTCCTTGTCTTCTTTTTCCTTATTTAAAGGCGGTAAGTTTTCAAGTCCTTCTTTTACCTGAATCGCATCGCTTAAACTTGCTAAATATTTATACAAGGGTTCAGAAGCATCTTTACACAAAATAAGTATTGAAGAAAATGTCCCTGTTCCCTTGCTGAATAAGGATATTAAATTAGTAATCCAATTACTTTTACCTGAACCAGAATTCGCAGAACATACAAGGCGAAAAGGGACATCGAAATTGTGAAGTTTTTTATTTGGATTTGAATAAGGTTTATCGAGAAATTGTGTAGGCATATGTTCGTAAAAGTTTATCATTTTACCATCATCATTATCTATTTTTGGTTGTCGTTTAGGAGGCATTACTATAAGTTTATATTTTAAAATTATTGTCTTAACTTACTATATATGACGACCTATCAACCCCCTTCAGAGGATTTAAGCATTTTTAATTCATCTGTCTTTACAACAGCAAACGAAGAGGGACTAACTTTGAGCGAAGCACAGTCCTTATTTCTAGGTAGAACAGGAAACCCAACAAGCACAGCAACATCTACATCTTTTACAGGTGGAGATTTAACTATTCAAGGAGCGACATTTGGTTTAGGTGGTGGAGCAGTTTTTAACAATATTGCTATTGGATTGAGAGTATTGAGTAATAATACAACTGGAGAAAAAAATGTCGCTGTTAGTAGTTATGAGGGTCTCATATTAAATACATCTGGGAACAGTAATATTGCTATTGGAAATAGATGCTTAGAAAAAAATACTACCGCAAGTTGGAATGTCGCTGTTGGAGATAGTTGTTTGGCGTCTAATACAACTGGCGATAAAAATGTCGCTGTTGGTGGTTTTAACACACTCTCATCAACTACAACTGGGTTTAATAATGTGGCGGTTGGATATAAAGCACTTACGGCAAATACAACAGGTTCTCGTAATGTCGCTATTGGTTTTGAAGCATTTCAAACAGGAACTATTTACAACAATTCAATTGCTTTGGGTGCTTCATCTGTCGTAGCAGGAAATCAAGCAGTCGCAATTGGTTATTTAGCATCGGCGAGTGATAATCAAATCGTTTTGGGAACGGCAAACGAAACGGTGCTATGTAAAGGAACGACCGCAAACGGTTCTCTCACAGCATCAAGAGATATTTATGTGAATAGTATAAGAGCAGGAGTGGGAAATTTTCAATCAACGACTAACACTTGCTTTGGAAATGGAGCGTTGGCGGCAACATCAACAGGAATAAATAACACCGCTTTTGGTAAAAGTGCTTTATCATTATTAACAACTGGAAGTGGAAATACTTATTTTGGTGTTAATGCTGCTACTGCAGGTTTTGATTTTATTACAGGGTCAAATAATACTGTTGTTGGTTTCGGAAATAAAAATTTAGGCGGAACCAGCATCAGTAATAATGTTTATATAGGAACTGCTTTAGAGGGAAGCGGTTCGTCTATATTAATTGGAAATACTATTACCGCCGCCGCAAGCACAATTATCATAGGTAATTCCTCTTCAACAAACGGCGGTTCTTCAATAATCATAGGAAATGGTATTGCGATTTCACAATCAAAATCAATTTCAATTGGAGATTCTTCAGATGCGTCAGGATTAAGATCGATTTGTCTTGGGGCGGACACAACCGCAAGTGGAACAGACTCAACCGCAATCGGTTATGGAGCAACGGCATCGACGGCGAATTCTATTGTTTTGGGAACGGCAACAGAAACGGTTTATTGTGTGGGAACAACCACAAACGGTTCTCTTATTGCTTCGGCAGATATTTTTGTAAATGGATTAGTTAGGGCAGGAGTGGGGAAATTTAAATCTGGAACAGATGCGGATGTAAATACGGCGTTTGGAAGAAACGCCCTCAACGCAACAACATCAGCGACAAATTGTTCCGCTTTTGGAAATGGAGCGATGGCACTCGCCACATCATCCCCAAATTGTTCCGCTTTTGGAAGTGGAGCATTAGCGGCAATTACAACCTCAGAATTTAATTCAGCATTCGGAAAAAGTGCGTTAGGTGCACTTACATCAGGACTTAGAAACACAGCGGTAGGAGCAAACGCCTTTTCACAACTTACTACTGGAAGTAGGAACACAGCGGTAGGTCAAGGTACAGGTCAAGGTCTCACTACTGCTGCGAGTGATAATACATTTTTAGGTTATTTAGCAGGTGGGAGCGTCACAACAGGTAGTAATAATACTTTTGTTGGTTCAACTGTTTCATCAGGTTCGTCGGTTAGTAGTTCAACATCGTTAGGAGCATTTTCAGGTGTTAGCACATTTTCAAATTCAACAGCGATAGGAGGGGGAACTTCTGCTGCCATTCCTGGAGCGATATGTAGTGCTGCGAACCAAATTATGTTGGGACGAGCAACGGAATTTGTAGAATGTGCTGGGACAGATGGAACGAATGGTTGTCTCAAACTCAATGGCGGTCTAAAATTACAGACATCCTATTCAACCCCTACCGCAACGATGTTAGGTTATCAATTAACAAATACAACTGGATTTGCGATTACTTCATTCACAACGGCAACGCCTACAAATATTTCGTCTGCTGGAATTGCTTTAACTGCTGGAATTTGGAACATAGATTATTCAATTGAATTATTAATTGCAACAGCAATAGCAACCGTTACAGCACAAACTCTATTTTGTTCTCTTACTTCAGGTACCACTGCAACTTACGCATCAGATAGAATTTCTAATAGTGGAATCACAAGAATACTCACAACTAATACTTATAATACTACGGATACGCCTTGTTTTTCAGGTTCATTCAATTATTATACTTCTTCCGCAACAACGGTTTTTCCTATATTTGAAATTTCTTTTACTGGTGGTTCTACCATCTCAGGGACAGGATTTTATAGAGCAACGAGAGTCGGTTAAAAATAATCTAACCATATGTAATGGACGCAGTTGTGATTGCCTTGATTTCTGCCTTTGCTGGATATGTAGGCGGTCATTTACATTATAAAATAGGAAATTCGTCTTGCTTATATGGGTTGTGTTCTGTTTCTAATGTTGATTTAGAAATGGATACGGAAAAATCTGAAAATAAAAATGCATTGGTTTAGTATAAATGAATGAATATGTTATTTCTCAAAGGACAAAGGACAATGCCGAAAAAATGAATGTGCTTGTGTATCCAAGTGAAAACCATAAATACAAAGTAGAAGTCTATAATGATTATGGTCTCTTTTGTGGTTGGATTGGACGAAATGGTGATTTCGATTATCCAATGCTGTTAGAATTGGTAGAATTGCGAAAAATCTCTCTTGATATTGCAGACAGAATGCGAGATGATTGGTATGAAAAACACAAGCACAAATTAACAAAAAGAAAGACGAAATTTGAATGGAAATTATTTTGGAGGTAGGTAAGGGGTAAGCGGTAATAAAACGGATTTTTGGGATTTCAAAGGGCATTTCCTTTTGGGGTGTATATAAATAAAATAAATAAATAATTATTTTATTTATAAAGGGTAGAATTCCTATAACACAGTTTTAAAGGTAAAAAAGATTTTATTACCGCTTACCGCTTACCCCTATCCCTTTTGAGTATCGACTGTGATTGTATGTGTTTTACCAATATCTTCAACATAAATAGGTTTGAATCCAGTTCCTTCAAAAACTTCAATGGGTCTCTTATCTCTTTCTTCCTTTCTACTGTCTCTAAAAAAATGTTTCAATACAAATTCGTTATGCTTCCAGTCTGCCGATTTATTCAAGTCTAAAAAAAGGTCTGTGAAATTTTCAGCATCTTCATAAAGAGAATGTGTCCTGTTATGAAATGAGGAAATCCAATATAAAAAAGCACAAACATACCAACCACAGCATTCCTGCATAATGGATTGAATGTCTTTTGTATTGTAAGGAGGTGTGTGTCCCAATCCAATAAAATCAACAATTTCTTTACAAGGTGCAACCCCATAACTGTCAAAGCAAATAGGTTCAATTTTTCCATTTTTATTCTTTTTTACATAAAAACAAACATAGTGAGTCCCTTGATTTCTATTACCATCTTCATCAAACTCGTCTTCCAAATTTACAACATAACCAGTATTGTATTGTAATGGACTTTCAGACAATTCAGTTTTAAAAAAAACCCCTGCTAATGGGAAGTTCATTCTGCGACTTAGGTCTTCAATTTGGTAATTCGAAAGACTCATATACAATTAGTAATTATTATTATATCCCTAAATCTACGCATTTTTAAATATTTAGTAATATTATGTCTCCTTACAGAATTCGTAAATTACCAAAGCAAGACTCTTATAAAGTATTTAACGCAATTACAAAAGAAGTTCATTCAAATCATACTACATTAGCAAATGCCAAAAAACAAGTTCGCTTATTGGAAAGTATAAAAGGAGGTGCTTCTGGAATCCCATTAGGAGCAGGAACAATTGAAGATAAAGTAATTGAACTTGAAAAATCAAGAGGGAATATGTCAGGTGAAGGTGTTGCTGGTGATGAATTTAGAGGTAATATGTCAAATCCAGATGCCAAAGTCCCCCTACCGATCGTTGGTGATGTTGAATTAAATCTCCCTGCCTATTTTATTCAAAAAACCGCTGATGTAAAGGGTAGTGATGGAACTAAAAAACAACATTGGAAATTGGTTTCCCCTACAACTGCCGTAAGAAATTTATCGACTCGTAAAAAGAAAAATAGTATTCAAATAATAACTGGAAATAAAGACGAGCAACCCTTTTTAATGTATTCAGCAGAATTAGAAAAACCATCAATCAAATACTTTTCAAAAGGAGACCAATTAAAAATCAAAACCTTATTTGCAGGAATGATGGATGTTTCAGGAGAATTCAAGGATTTTAAACAGAAAAATAAGACAAGGGGATTGCCAGAAATCTTGCCGAGAAATATTGAATATCACAAGAGAAAAGGAACAAGTAAAGTTAATTTCAATTTACCACCACCTAAACCTAAATCCCCCAAACCAAAAGGAAAGACGAAATCAACACCAGCACCAACAAGCGGTTTCTCTCTAATCAATCCAGATGACCTACCCCAACAGCAAGATTTTGGACTTGCAACCCCAACCCCTAATTTTGAAGGGTTCGATTTTGGAGATTTAGGACTAAACACACCAACACCAAAGTCTCCCAAGCGTTATGGAGCATCAACGCCATCAAATTACGCAATTGGAGATGCAGGAGGAGGAGGTAGAAGAGCATCAACCCCTAAATCTCCCAAACAAAAAACTCCAAAGTCCCCAAAAGTATCTACCCCTTATTCCCCTACTTTATCAGATTTCGATTTTGGAGATTTAGGACTAAACACACCAACGCCAAAGTCCCCCAAACAAAAAACACCAAGAACACCAAAGGCATCAACCCCCAAATCTCCCAAACAAAAAACACCAAGAACACCAAAAGCACCAACGCCAAGATTTAGAACATATTTTCCTGATTATGATGTAGATTATGATGAATCTCCTGTAATAAGAAATTATGATTATAAAAACCAAAAGGTATTAACTTCAATGCCTATAACACCAAGAACACCAAGAACACCAAGAGGAAGTGGTATATTAGATAATATTTCGTCTGTTGTAAAAAATATTGGAAATAAAACAAAGCAAGTTGCTTCCAACATTGGAAATAAAACAAAGACATTGTATAATAAAGTTGTGAATCCATCATCAGCAGTCCCCCCAAATTTAACCGCAATTAAAAATGAATTTGGAAATGAATTTATTTCAAAAATATCAATATGCCGAGCACCAGTCCCTTCCGTTATTACTGGGGCGATGAATGCTGTTTCATTGGGAGGATTTAAAAAAGTAATGGGAAAACTCCCTTTTGATAAACTGTTTCATTTGTATATGATTATAAGCACAAGTAAAGGCGATTTTTTATTAGAAAAGAATGAAAGAATAAATGCGACAAAAAGTATTCCAAAACCAGATGGTTTAGAAAAAATGGAAGTGTCTGTTCCAAGTGAATTGTCTGTAAATCTTTTATTGGAAAATACTGAAAAAAGAATGGGGGACAGGTTTTTACCTTATTCTCCATCACAAAATAATTGTCAAGATTTTATTTTAAATGTGTTGGAATCAAATAATTTAATTACTGATGAATTGCGTAATTTCGTAAAACAAAATACAGACGAAATCTTTAAACAAAATCCACTATTAGGAAAAATTAGCAAGGGTCTTACAGATTTAGGAGCAAGTGTAAATGTTATTCAACAAGGGGGACAAATAATTCCGCCAAAAGAAGAAAAAATAAAATATAATCATATTAATATGGTTCATCAATTTCATTTAATTCCGCAAACTCAAAAACAATTAGGTTCTCAATTAGGAATGGGAATGGGTATGTCAGGTTCAGGATTTTTTGAAGACATTGGGCGTAGTGCGAAAAAATCATTTGAACCACTCGCAAGAAAAGTAGCAAGTGTCGCAAAAATTCCTACAAGTATTCAAGATTTAAAAAACATTGGTGATATCGCAAGAATTCCTACTGATGTTGGAGGGGTCAAACGCTATGGGAAAACGGCAATCTCTTACACTGCCCCTGCGGTAGGTGCTGAACTTGGAAGGTCTGCTGGTCTTTACACAACTGGAACTCCAATGGGCGGATATGTAGGTGCCACTTTGGGGAGTATTGCTGGTAGAGTTGCGGCGGAACAGGCAAACAAACAGATTGGAGATGGTCTTGTGAGACGCAAAAGGGGTCGTCCTCGTAAAATGAGCGGTGGTGCTATGATGGACGGATTAGTTAAAATACCAAAGGTGCGAGGTATTACAGAACCACTTATAAATGTTCCTCTAATTTCTTCTGGTGTTATGCCTATGCAGGGAAAAGGGTGGTTGAATGATTTAATGGATAAACCCATTACCGCAAGACAAGCGATTCAAGCAGCGAAAAAAGTTCCCAGTTTAGCAAGAGAAGCGGTTGATGACATAAAGGGTGCTGGTTTTTTGGATAAGTATTTGGATAAACCCTTTACCGCAAGACAAGCGATTCAAGCAGCGAAAAAAGTTCCCAGTTTAGCAAGAGAAGCGGCAGATGACATCAAAGGTGCAGGATTGAAAAAACGCCTTGTCAAGGGTTCGGCAGAAGCAAAGGCACATATGGCGAGAATTAGAGGAATGAAAAAGAAATGAAAAAATATCAATGTTATATATGTATGACATTTTACCATATACCCTTCAACAAGCGAAAAAATTAAATGTCAAAGTTTTATCAAGTAAAAATCCTAAATTTAAGATTGATGTGTATGACGAAAAGGGTAAGTTTTTATTTTCAGGTGGAGACCCTAATTATAGTGATTATCCCCATTACATAATTTCAAAGGGGAAGTCTTATGCTAATGAGCGTAGGCGTTTATATCACCTTCGTCATAAAGACGAGACCATAAGGGGCAGAATGATTAAGGCGTTATTGTGGTAATAAGTAAGCGGTAATAAAACCGATTTTTGGGATTTCAAAGGGCATTTCCTTTTAGAGTGTATATAAATAAAATAAATAAATAATTATTTTATTTACAAGGGGTAGAATTCCTATAACACAGTTTAAAGGGTAAAAAAGATTATCTTACCGCTTACTTATTACCCAATCTTTTTCAAAAATGGAGGTAGATTGTATTCTCCTTTGAGTGTCTGTTTTAATAATATTTGTTTATGAAGATTATTATTATCTATTTCCCTTTGTGTTAATGGAGTTTTTTTATTAATTCTTTTTGTAGGTCTAAACACAGGATAATCCATCCCCCCAATATCAGACCAATTTTCCAAATACCATCTTTCTAAATTACGCTCTTTGCCGTCTTCTTTGTATCTACCCCCAAGAGACTTGTATTTCTTTACAATGTATCCTGATTTGTAAGCACTTGGTTTGCTATAAATATTGTCTGCTTCTTTCTTTGCTTGTTCGTAAAGATGTTTATCAATTGGAATAGGCATTTATATAATATTACAACATAAAAACTACATTACTAAAATTTAATTCTTCCAATGCAAAGACAAAAGTCTCTGGAATATTCACATCGACTCTCGCTTCAAAGTCCAAGCACTCGTAACAAATTGTCAGCACTTCTCGGCAATACAATTCGAAATCGAAAGTAGGTTGGTCTTCACACTCCATCAAAAACCGCTCTTCTCGTTCTTGCATTGCCCTTGTCATCATCGTAAGAATGTTGTTGTCCTCTCGTCCCATATCTTCTTGTTCTTTCCATTCGGCATCAAATTCTCGCATTATTTCTTTAGTCTGTTGTTGCTTCTTCGTCTTCTTTGACTTGCGTTTTTTAGCATTCAGGTCTGCTTGAATTTTTGATTTGAAAATCACAAATTCATCTCTGACACTTTCAAACTGTTCTTTTATTTGTTTTGTAATTAATAAAACTTGGGATTTGTTTTTTGTATTGTTTTTTCGTTCCAACAACAAAGCAAAACAAGCAACAACATTGTCAATAAACAACTGACAAAATATAGAATTTCCAAAGTGTTTTCCTCCATTTGGAAATATTGTTTTATAATGTTCTGCTTCTTGTGGAATCATAAGTCTTTGATTCATCATAGTTTCCAACTGTTCCATATACACTTTTACCATTACTGTTAGTATGTCGATATTTAATTCATTGGTAGATTGTGCCGACTGGTGAATATCAAAAAAGAATTCATCAAAAGACGGATGTTCCCCAGAAAAATCCACTAATATATTCCAATTGA